>Ga0315274_10007676_pt1 | contig 15616 bp, 11 predicted proteins | sample YL17G02_20_MG_FD_203700 | JGI IMG/M metagenome (GOLD analysis project Ga0315274, IMG submission 203700) | Sediment microbial communities from Yellowstone Lake, YNP, Wyoming, USA - YL17G02_20 | ecosystem: Environmental > Aquatic > Freshwater > Lake > Sediment | place: USA: Wyoming | collected... | reverse complement strand
GGGAAAGTCACCGGCGTGCTCACAAGCCGCGGCTTGTTCGGCTCCCGCTGGGTGGTCAACGCGGCCGGGATGTACGCTGATGCGATCATGCACAAAGCCGGCGTCCGGCCGGAATTCCAGATCCACCCGCGCAAGGGCGAGTACTATGTCTTCGATCGTGCCGAGGTCACGGTTAACAGCGTTCTCTTCCCGGTACCCACGAAAGTGAGCAAGGGGATTCTCGTGACCACCACCGTGCATGGCAACGTCATTGCCGGCCCCAACGCCCACGAGATTGGCGACAAGGAAGACCGCTCGGTATCGCGCGAGGGCTTGGACGAAATCTGGCGCGGTGCGGCCAGTCTAATCCCGAACCTCAGTTTGAAGCACGCAATCGCGGTCTTTGCCGGGTTGCGCCCGGGTGGAAACGCGCCCTGCCAGGCTCCCGGAATGGAGTATGGACATGACTTTGTCATCGAGATCCCGAAGAATGTGCGCGGGCTGGTGAACCTGGGAGGAATCGAGTCGCCTGGCCTGACCGCCGCCCCGGCGATCGCCGCGCGCGTCGTGGAGCTGCTCAAGGATGCCGGGGAGAGGCTGCACGCCAAGAGCGACTGGAATCCCATTCGGCCGGCGCGACCGCGCTTTCGCGATTTGTCGCGCACGGAGCAGTCCGCCCTCGCCAGCGTGGACCCGCGCTACGGTCGCATCATATGCCGCTGCGAGAATGTCACCGAGGGCGAAATCGTGGCCGAGATCCACGCGCCCATCCCAGCCCGGACCTACGACGCCATCAAGCGGCGCACCTGGCTGGGCACAGGACGTTGTCAGGCCGGATTCGACACGCCGCGCGTGGTGGAAATTCTGGCGCGCGAGCTGGGCATATCCCCGCTGCAAGTGACCAAGAAGGGCCCGCGTTCAGAGTTGCTGGCGCGCCCGACCAAAGCAGGCGATGCCGTCGGCACGGGGGCGTCGTAGCATGGGTCTCAAGCTCAGGTACGACGTTATCGTGATTGGCAGTGGCCCCGGGGGCCTGGCGGCGGCTGTCGCGGCGAAGCGCGAAGGCGCCGAGGACGTGCTCATCGTCGAGCGCGACCTCGAGTTAGGCGGCATTCTGCTACAATGCATCCACAACGGCTTTGGTGTCGAGGTCTTGAAACAGGATCTGCCCGGACCAGCCTATGCCCAGCGCTTCGCTCAGGAGGCCCTGGACCTCGGGGTGGAGGCGCTGACCGACGGAATGGTATTGGACGTGACGAGGGACCGCCTCGTCCAGGTCAGCAGCAAACACGGCGGGCTTGCCGAACTACAGGCCCGGGCTTTGGTCCTGGCCATGGGCTGCCGCGAACGGACGCGGGCGCAGATCCGCATTCCCGGCACCCGGCCGGCGGGTGTCTACACCGCCGGTACGGCGCAACGTTTCGTGAACGTCGAGGGCTGGATGCCGGGCAACCGCTTTGTCATCCTAGGCTCCGGTGACATCGGCATGATTATGGCGCGACGGCTCACCCTCGAAGGGGCGCGCGTCGAGCGTGTTCTGGAGGTCATGCCATTCCTCACAGGACTCACGCGCAACTATGTGCAGTGCCTCCTGGACTATGACATTCCGCTGCAATTGAGCCACACCGTCAAGCGCGTACTGGGCGACCGGCGCGTGGAGGCCGTGGAGGCCGTGCAGGTGGACGCGAACTGGAATCCCGTGCCCGGGACAGAAGAAATCATCCCGTGCGACACCCTGCTTCTCTCGGTGGGGTTGATTCCAGAGAACGAGCTGTCCAAGAGGGCCGGGGTGTCGCTCGATGCGGTGACCGGCGGCCCATACGTCAATGAAGGCATGCAGACCAGCGTACCGGGCATCTTTGCTGCGGGCAACGTGGTCCACGTCTACGATCTCGTGGACTGGGTGACGGAGGCCGGGTATGTGGCCGGCCGCAGCGCGGCGCGCTTTGCCGTAGACGGCACCGTGCAAGTGCCACGTCCGGTGCGCCTCCAGGCCGGCGATGACGTTCGCTACGTGGTTCCGCACACCATGAACAAGGAGAGCCTGGCGCGCTCCGCGCAGCGCCTGCAGATGCGGGCCGCGCGACCGATCGAAGCGAAGGTGTGGGTTGAGGTGCTGAATGGGGATGTCCTGGTGGCGCGCAAGGCCGAACGCTACGTGCGCCCCGGGGAAATGGTGACCATGGACATTCCGCAGGCCGCCTACGACGCGGTGCAGAAAGCCGAGACGCTTACTGTGCGCGTAGTGGAGCGGTAGGTGCCACACTGTCATGCTGAGCGCTTGTGAAGAAATCCGGCCCGGGCGAGCCGCCTGCCTCGGACGTACTACCAGTTGTACCCGTCCCAGCTTGGGCATACTATACGTAGTAGTCAGGATGGAAGTGCGGCGCCGTCCGGACAATTAATCACAAGCTCCGAGGCGGTAGACGCCACACTGTCATGCTGAGGCGGAGCCGAAGCATCTCGTCGTTGCTCGGGAGGGATCCCCTCACAGCAACCAGGAGGTTCTTCGCCCCTTGGGGGCTCAGAATGACATCCAGGGAGTCAGGACGCGACGCGCCGTCGTCCCAGGACTGGGAGATACCGTGTCCGAAGAAACCACCAAGCTAATCTGTATCACCTGCCCGATGGGCTGTGCCCTGGCCGTCGCTCACGACGGCGCCACAGTCCTGCGGGTGGAAGGACATCAGTGCAAACGCGGGCCGGAGTATGCCGCCAACGAGCTCTCAGATCCGCGCCGCGTGGTCACCACGACCGTCAAGGTGCAAGGCGGCCTGCATCCGCTTCTGCCCGTGTACACCGCAGCCCCCATTCCCAAGCCCTTGATCTTCCCGCTGCTGGCCGAGCTGCGGCGTGTCGACCTGTGCGCTCCGGTGCGGCGCGGCCAGGTGGTGCTGGAGAATGCGCTTGGGACAGGTGTTGACGTCCTGGCGAGCAGGGACATGCCATCGATGAACTGACCCCGTCCACGCCAGACCCCGCCCTCAACAATGGTGGCATACGGCATGTGCGCCCCGCGTTGGCACTGCCAGGGCGGAGAAGACAAAGGCCCGGCCTCTACTTTCGGAGACCGGACCTTTCAGTTTGTTGGCTTGGCGTTCTCTGCGTGCTCGGCGTTGAATCCTACACCACCGGCCGCGGCAACAGGCCCGCCAATTCCAGGATTTCGTGCACGGCCTCTTCCCACTCGATGGCCATGACGTGCACGCCGGCCACGCCGGGGATCTCGCGGATCTGGCGAATCATGTCAGCGCATTGCCTGATGCCTTCCTTTTTCACCTGATCCTTGGGCACCCCCTTCAGGCGAGTAATGACGTCTTCTGGGACGTCCATGCCCGGCACGTTGTTCTGCATGTAGCGCGCCATGCCGATGCTCTTGATGGGGCCGACGCCTGCCAGGATGTACGCCTTCTTGTCAAGGCCCAGGTCGCAGACGCGCTGCATGAACTCGGCAAACTTGGGCATATTGTATATGAGCTGCGTCTGCAAAAAGTCGGCGCCGGCCGCGATCTTTTTTCCCAGGCGGTAGGGCCGGTAGTCGAACGGATCCGCGAACGGGTTCTCTGCCGCGCCGATGAAGAGGCGCGGTTCCACCGTGATTTCCTCGCCGCAGGCGAACTTTTTCTCGTCGCGCATGGCCCTGACCATGGCCAGCAGTTGCAGCGAGTCCAGGTCATGCACTCCTCGCGCCGTGGGGTGATTGCCGAACTTGACATGATCTCCCGTCAGGCACAGCAAGTTCTTGATTCCCAATGCCGACGCGCCCAGCAAATCCGCCTGAATGGCCAGACGGTTGCGGTCACGGCAGGTCATCTGGATGGTGGGTTCCACGCCCAGGCCCAGAAGCATGGTGCCCACCGAAATGCTGGACATGCGCACGATGGCCGTCTGGTTGTCGGTGATGTTGACGGCATCGGTGAGACCCTTGAGCAGGCCCGCCTTGTGGCGAATCACTTCCGGGTCTGCGCTCTTGGGAGGACCCAGCTCGCCCGTGGCGGCAAAGTGGCCGGAGGTCAGGACTTTTTCGAGGTTGCTGCCGGATTTCATAGCTTCAAATCCTCCCGTACGATCTTGCGCGGGCCGCCGTCAAAGTCCTTGGACCAATCCTTGGGCGCCATGAGCGCGTCGAGGCGCTCGAGTTGCCCGAGGCGTCCCAGGCGGTCGTAGATGAGCTGCCAGGCGCAGTCGGTCTCCGGGTTCACCTCGCACTTGCCGCGCTGGGAACCTCCGCAGGGGCCGTTCAGCAAGTTCTTGGCGCAGCGCGCGATGGGGCACACGCCTCCGGTCAGGCCCAGCACGCAGTCGCCACAGGCACGGCAGCGCTCCACCAGCACCCCTTGCTCCACGGCCATCCCCAGGAACGTCGTGTTCACCCCCGGGAGGATGACCTTGTCGGGGTAACGCTCCGCCAGCGCTTGCACACCCACTCCGCAGGCCAGGGACACTACGGCGTCAGCGCGCTTGATCTGGTCGGCGACTGCGTCAATGAACTCCCACTCGCACTGCCGCTGCACCGTGGCCTCGGCAAACGTCCGCTCGTGGCCCTCCATGGAGGATGCGATGCGCAGGCCGGAAGCCAGCATGCCCACTTCCTTTTCACCGCCGGCGAAGCTGATGGTGACGCAGGTTCCGCAGCCCAGCACAAGGACCTTTTTGTACGGCGCGATCAACTGCTTGATTTCCGCAAGCGGTTTCTGCTTGGCCTTTATCATGTCAGTTTCTCCTCACCGGGCTGGGTCCCAGTTCCTTGACCTTGGTCGTGAGGGCAGCCACGGCACTGTTCAGGTCCGCGCACTGGGGAACGGACATGTTGAACATTTCCAGCCGCGCTCCGCCCAGGCCAATCTCGTCAAGCAGCTTCTTGACGTAGCCGACCCGCTGTGCGGCGTGCACGTTGCCCTTTTCGTTGCGGCACCCGCCGACGAGGCACCCGGCGACGAACACTCCGTCGGCTCCGAACTCGAACGCCTTGAGCAGGTACTGCATGTCCACCTTGCCGGTGCACAGCACTTCGATGGTCTTGACGTTCTTGGGCAGCCTGGCCTTGGCTACGTCAGGTTCCAGGCCCGCGTAAGCGCAGTTGCGGCAGGCAAAGCCAATGATCGCGGGTTCGCCATTCCCACTTGCGCGGCGCACGGCTGAGCGGATGTCCTTGATCACCCCATCGTCCGTGTACAGTTTCATCGAGATGGCCTTGGCCGGGCACTCGCTGGCGCACAAACCGCAGGCCTGGCACTGGTCAACGATCACCTCAGCGGTCCCGCGCTCCAGCACGGGGACCTCGTAGGGGCAAACCCGCACGCACGTGAGGCAGGCGATGCACTTCTCAACGTCGACCTTGGCGCCCGCTCCGCAGGTCAGGCAGCGCTGGGCGGCGCGCACAGCCTGGGTCTCCGTGTAGCCCGTGTACACTTCGTCGAACGTGGTCATGCGTTCCTGCGCATCCAGCACGGGCATGTCTTCGCGCTTGAGATGCCGGATGTGCGAAAGCGTCTTCTTCTCAAGATCGCCCAGCTTCTGCGGTTCGGGAGGCTGCACACTGGCCGGGTCCACACCTCGCACAAAGGCGTCCATGGAGCGCGCGGCGCGGTGGCCGGCTGCGATGGCGTCGATAATGAAGCCAACGCCGGTGATCGCGTCCCCTCCCGCAAACACGCCTGGTTTGGTGGTGGCCAGGGTGGCAGGGTTGACTTCTATGGTGCGGCGTTTGGTCTGCGCAACCGAGCCATCCTGTGGCAGGAAACTCAGGTCCGGCCCCTGCCCGGTGGCAAAGATGACCAGGTCGCAGGGCAGGATGTGCTCCGTCTTAGGAAACTCGTCCATGTCCGGCGCGCCCGTGGGCAGGAAGCCGCGGAAGTTCACCTTGACGCAGCGCACGCCCTTGACCTTGCCGTTCTCAGCAACGATCTCCTTAAAGGTGCGGTCGTGGAACATCTCTATGCCTTCGTCCAGCGCCTCCTCGATCTCCCACTTGTGCGCAGGCTGGCTCGTGCAGCTCTCAAGGCAGGTCATGTCCACTTTCTTGGCGCCGAGGCGGAGAGCAGTGCGCGCGACATCAATGGCTACGTTGCCTCCGCCAAGTACCAGAACGTGGCGGCCGGCCAGGTCAATCTTCTCGCCCAGGGCGACCTTGCGCAGAAACTCCATGTTGACCCACACGTCGGGCAAGTCGGCATTGGGGATGCGCAGCTTGCGACCGAGTTGCGAGCCGACGGCGATGAACGCGGCTTTGAAGCCGTCCTTGAGCAGGGCGTCCACGTCCGTGATGCGCCTGTTTGTCACGAAGCGTATGCCTAGGTCGCGCAGAGGAGCAACCTCGGCCTCGATGGTCTCCCTCGGCAGACGGTAGAGAGGGATGCCCACCTGCATGGTTCCGCCGAGCTTGGGATAGGAGTCGAACACGGTCACCTGGTAGCCCATGCGCGCCAGGTCGTGTGCCGCCGTCAGGCCGCCGGGACCGGCTCCAATGACAGCTACTTTCTCCTCTTTGGCCGGAGCCACCGTCAGGCCGGGCGCATGGCCCTTGCGTGCATCGTGGCGCTCTGTCGCCAGGCGCTTCAGCGCGCAGATGGCCACCGGCTCGTCCACGTCGTTGCGCCGGCACTCCGTCTCGCAGGGATGGGCGCAGACCTTGCCGCAGATGTAGGGCAACGGATTGGGCTCACGCGCGATGCGGTAGGCCTCTTCAAAATCACCGCGCGCGAGGGCGTGGACGTATCCGCGGACGTCGGTGTGGGCGGGGCAGGCTACAACACACGGAGGCAGGGGTTCGACAGGGGGAGCACTCGGGTCACGTTTGTCGGTCATCCTTGACGTGTCCTTTCGACCCTTCAGGGCGCCCTTCGGCAGCCAGACACAGACTTCCGAAGGTGAAGCCTCGCGGGGTGCTGGTGTGGGTGCGGTCGCAGGGGAATGCGACCGCCTTGAGGATTCTACGCCGTCTCGCCACGTTTGGCAAACGGGGCATTCGTGCGAAAAGGCACAAATTGAGTCCGAGGTCGCGAGACTAGTCTGCAACAGCCTTGGGCCAGCCACCACGGAGACTCAGGGCCGGCGGTCCGTTGTTTCTTCGCCAACTAGGTAGTGAACGCACCAGGCAGAGCCTATCCGGAGCCCCTTGGAGCGGGGCGATTAGTCATGGCTGGTTCCCGACCCTCCGCTTGTCGGGCGAGCCGCTCGGCGATGATCGAGGGCTGCACCATGTGACCGCCTTCAAATCGGTGCGAGTAGACGTTTCGTGCTAGGGGTTGGCGAGATGGAAGCACGTCAGCCTCAGGTGCCGGTAGCATCCAGGAACCCGACCGTGAACTCGACTTGGGTTGAGAGCACTTGTCCCGACTGCCCGCCCCGGCAGGCTGGAACAGGTGGAGAGGCTCGGTGAAGGTCCTCATCGTTGAACGCCGCTTGCCTGACGTGTCAAGTGCTGCAACGAGGGCCCGCCGGTTCGATTTGGCGGGGACCAGCAGGTCCGTCCCGACGAGCAGGGCCAGCTCCTGGCACTTCCACCTTCTCCAGTGCTGGAACCGGATAATGCGACAGTGAAAACGCCATCCACAGAGCTTGCTGCTTCCGCAAGTAGCCATCGAAGGTGTCGACGGCAGGCTGCTTCCCATGCCCACCACGCTTGTGTTCTTGGCGGTTGACGTGGTACAATGAGCGTGTCAAGTCCGATTTATAGTTAAGGAAGGGAACGGCGATGTGGACTGTGGAGAAGCTGGTGGTGAGAGACCAGGAGACCGACAATCCCTGGTATGCGCACTTTTTCGTCTCACGCGGCGCGGGCCGGGGCAGTCCGTTGACCGGCCGGCCACGAGTCTGGCATCCTCCGACTGACGTCTACGAGACGGATACGCACGTCATGGTCAAGATCGAAGTGGCTGGCGTAGGCGAGGACGACTTTGCCGTGCACCTGCAGGGCCGCAACTTGGAGGTGGCGGGACGTCGCCACGACCCGGCGTCCAAAGTGGCCTATCAACAAATGGAGATCAGCTACGGCGCGTTTCACAGCGATGTCTACCTTCCATGCGACGTGGACGAGTCGGGAGTCCGCGCCAAATACGAGAATGGGTTCCTCTACGTCATGCTTCCCAAGGCGCACAAGGAACACAAGGTACCCGTTGTCGTGGTGCTGGAGCGCGAGGTCTAGTCCGCGTCGCCCGATTGCCGCAAGTTCAATCTCAACGTGTACCCGGAGGTAGTTCACGCATGTCCCTGTTCACAACCGGCGGAGGGCCCGGTCCTGAGCCCAAAGTAGCGATCCCGGCGCCCGAGGCGCCCGGCGAGAGCTCAGCCATTCCGGAAATCCTGCCCATCCTGCCTTTGAAGAACACCGTCGTGTACCCGGTGCCCATCCTGTTGCCTCTGATCGTCGGCCAACCGCGCTCCATCAAACTGGTGGATGACGTGGTCCTCGGCAATCGCCTGATCGGTCTGGTTGCGCTCAAGGATGCCAGTATCGAGGAACCTGGTCCCGACGATGTGTTTACCGTGGGTACGGCCGCGAACATTGCGCGCTTTGCCAAGGCACCGGATTCCACCATTCGCCTGTTCGTGCAGGGAATGGAGCGCATCAAGATCGTGGAATTCACGCAGCGGGATCCGCACCTGATGGCACGCGTTCAGATCGTTCCAGACGTGGTGGACCAGGGTGTTGAAATCCAGGCCCTGATGCGCAACACCGTGGACCTGTTCCGGCGCATGTCTTCGCTGATGCCCTACATTCCTGAGGAACTGATCATGGCGACGCTGAGCGTGGAGGATCCGCGTCAGCTCGTTTACCTGGTGTCCTCGTACGTGCGCATGGATATGGGCGACGCGCAGGCCATCCTGGAAGCTGACAATGTCAGCTCCAAGCTGCAGAAGCTCAACCTCATCCTGAACAAGGAACTCGAGGTCCTCGAGCTGGGCAAGAAGATCCAAGACCAGGCGCAGTCCGAGATGGAGAAGGTGCAGCGCGAGTACTACCTGCGCGAGCAGCTCAAGGCCATCAAGAAGGAACTGGGCGAGGAAGACGAGCAGCAGGCCGAAGTCACCGAGCTGACGCAGAAGATAGAAAAGGCGGGCATGCCGCCCGAAGCCGAGAAGGAGGCCAAGCGCGAAGTCGACCGCCTGTCCAAGATGCCTCCCGCTGCCGCGGAGTACTCGGTGATCAAGACCTACCTCGACTGGCTGGTGAGCATGCCGTGGAAGATCTCGACCGAGGACGATCTGGACATCGGGCATGCCCGGCAGGTGCTGGATGAGGACCACTATGATCTGGAGAAGATCAAGGACCGCATCGTGGAGTATCTGGCAGTGCGCAAGCTGCGCCATGAACGCAGAGGCTCGGAAGGACAGTGCGCCCTGCCCTCGGCGCCGGTGGACCACATCCGTCGCGAGCGGGAGGGCGTGATTCTGTGCTTCGTGGGGCCGCCGGGCACGGGCAAGACCTCACTGGGGCAATCCATCGCGCGGGCCTTGGGGCGCAAGTTCATGCGCCTCTCGCTGGGCGGCGTGCGCGACGAGGCGGAAATCCGCGGGCACCGCCGCACCTACATTGGCGCCATGCCGGGACAAATCATTCAGGCGATCAAACGCGTTGGCTCGAGGAACCCGGTGTTCATGCTTGACGAGGTCGACAAGTTGGGCGCTGACTGGCGCGGCGATCCATCCTCGGCGCTGCTGGAGGTGCTCGACCCGGAGCAGAACTGCGATTTCCGCGATCACTATCTCGACGTGCCGTTTGATCTCTCACAGGTGATGTTCATCACCACGGCCAATCTGCTGGATCCCATCCCGGAGCCGCTCAAGGACCGTATGGAAATCCTGCAACTGTCGGGCTACACCGAAGAGGAGAAGGTCAAGATCGCCCAGGGATACCTGATTCCGCGCCAACTGCGCGAGAACGCGTTGACCGCCGATGAGCTGGAGTTTACCGAGGGCGCCCTGCGGCGCATTATTCGCGACTATACGCGCGAAGCCGGGCTGCGAAACATGGAGCGCGAAATCGGCTCCATCTGCCGCAAGGTGGCGACCAAGATCGCCTCGCAGTCCAAGTCCCCGACGCCTACCGGGGCGGAGTCCGAGCCGCCTGCGCAGCCGGAGGCGTTGCCTGTTCCGACAGCTTCTGCTGTGGTGCCCGCGGTGCCATCCTCGCAGGCCGAGTCCGCGCCGCCTTCTGAAAAGGCGTCACCGTCAGCTGCTCAGGCAGCGGCCAGCAAGAGCGTGGAGAAGACGGTCGTTACACCGGACCTTGTGACCGAGCTGCTCGGCAAGCCGCGCTTCTTTTTCGAGGCCGCGGAGCGCACCACGGTCCCCGGAGTGGCAACAGGCCTGGCATGGACGCCGTCGGGCGGTGACATCCTGTTCATTGAGGCCACGCGCATGCCAGGGAGCAAGGGTTTCCAACTCACCGGGCAACTCGGAGATGTGATGAAGGAATCCGCCATGGCAGCCCTGAGCTACGTGCGGTCTAAAGCCAAGGCGCTGGGCATCAAGGACGACCTGTTCGCGAAGAGCGATCTCCACGTGCACATCCCCTCGGGCGCAATCCCAAAGGATGGCCCGTCCGCAGGCGTGACGATGGCGACAGCCCTGGTATCGCTGTTGAGAGGCCAGCCGGTGAATGCCAAGCTGGGCATGACCGGAGAGGTTACCCTGAGAGGCCAGGTGCTGCCCATCGGCGGCGTGAAGGAAAAGGTGCTGGCGGCGCACCGCGCCGGCCTCGAGACTATCATACTCCCCAGGCGCAACGAAGCTGATCTCGAAGATGTGCCGGAGGACGTCAGAAAGCAAATGAAGTTCGTGTTCGTCGACACCGTGGACGAGGTGCTTGCCGCCGCGCTAGACCTGAGCCACCGAGCGCGCGCGGGCAAGCCCACAAGACCGATTGCGAAGCACTCCCAAAGGAGGACGAAAGGTAAACCAAGTGACAACGCATAAGAAAGAAAGCCAGCAAATGACGTGGCGGCGCATGGATTTGCACATCCACACGCCGGCCTCGTCGCTGTGCTATCAGCAATCCAATACCAAGTATCTGCACATCCTGCAGAAAGCCGACGAGCGCGGGATCGATATCATTGCCATTACCGACCACAACACGGTGGCCGGCGTGTCGGCGATTCGGACACGCATACAGGAGCTGGAGCTCCTGGAGCGCCTGAAAAGGCTGCGGGACGAAGAGCGGCGCGAGCTGGACGACTACGGGGCGCTGGGGCGCAAGATGCTGATTTTGCCGGGGTTCGAGCTAACGGCAACGCTGGGCTTTCACATTCTGGGCATCTTTCGGCCGGAGACCTCGGTGCGCGAACTGGAGCACATCCTGCTGGACCTGAAGGTCCCTCCGGATAAGCTGGACCTGGGTTCGAGCGAAGTCGGCGCCACAGTCGACGTGCTGACCGCGTATCGCATTATCGACGAGGCGGGCGGGCTAGTGATTGCTGCCCACGTCAACTCGACACATGGTGTAGCCATGCGCGGCTACGATTTCGGCGGCCAGACCAAGATCGCCTACACCCAGGACCCACACCTGCATGCCCTCGAAGTCACGGACCTGGAAAAGGCGGGGCGCCGCACTACGGCTTCCTTCTACGATGGCTCCAAGCCCGAGTACCCCCGGCGCATGCATTGCATCCAGGGCTCGGATGCCCACCGCATGGAGCGCGACCCGAAGGACGAGCAGGCGCTGGGCATCGGCGAGCGCGTAACGGAGATCCTGCTGCCAGCCATGACCTTCGAGGCCATCAAGCAGGTCTTCCTGGGCACCGATTTCATGCGCACGCGCCCCTATGAGCCGGCGGTTGACTTTGTGGGTGCTGCCCAGGAGGCGGGCCCCAACATCGTGCAGGCGTTCTACGAGGTCCTGGCGCGCAAGGGTGGGTATGTACGCGCGATCCTGCGCGACGTGGTCGCGTTCGCCAACACCAACGGAGGAACCATCTACATCGGAGTCGGGCCAAAGGCAAAGGGCCCGCCCCCTGGCGTGGACCGCCCCGAGGAGGCCAGTCGAAACCTGGTGGCTGAGATCGGCCGCATGATCACCCCGCCCATCGACGTGGCCGTGGATGTCCTGAAGACACAGGGCAAGAATGTCCTGCGCGTAGCGGTGCCCAAGGGCCACAACCCGCCGTATGCCCTGGACGGGGTGGAGGTCTACCTGCGCCAGGAATCCGAGACCAGCCGCGCCATCCGCGACGAAATCGTCCAGTTGGTGCGGCGGTCCCTCGAGGCGCCTGCGGCGGTGAAAGCGGTTGCTGCTTCTGTGGTTGCTCCGCAGGCTCCGCTCGCTGGCGCGGAGCAGGCCATCACACCTCCCCGGACAGGGGTCGAGGTGGTGGAGACTGTAGAACGCGAGGGCACGCGGTACTATACCTTGAGGGACCTGCGTAACGGCAACGTCGTGCACAATGTCACGCGCTCTTCTGCGCGCCGCCTGTGGCGCTACGCCATCACCGAGTACGAAAGCCATCCGGTCAATCCAGAAAAGGTCACGTGGCACGGCAACATCGGCCTGAACAAGTCCTACCGCCGCGCGGGCCGCAAGCTATACGACTTGGTCCAGCGCAGCATTGATGGACGGATGCACATCTACTACGGCGTCACAGACGACGGGATTCACGGCGACTGGCGCCAGTTCATCGCGGAAGGGCAGTAGCGCGGGCCGATTCGCTTGCTGACGAAGGACACCCGTTCTCTGGCAAGGGAACGGGTGTCGGCGCCTGCTTTGGATTGCGTGGCTGGCTGCCACGCTCCCGCGGCATCGACTGGTGTCACCAGGGTCCGGCGGGAAAACGCGCCGCACGAGAACATCAGGAAAGACCGCATGGTTGAAGGTAGACTCCTCGAAACCACCGACTCCTCCAGTGTTTGCATGCGCTCGGTGGCGGCCTCCTTACGTGGCGAGTTCATGGAGCCACAGGACATGCCTGTTTGGGTCGGGCGGCTGGCGCGGTCCGTGGGGGGTTGGGGACGGCGCTTTAACACTTGGGCCGTGGATCGCTCACAGAGCGTGACCGGCATTGCGCCGGAGGTGGCTGACCGCGTCACGACCAATGACCTGGCGCGCCATGCGTTGGGCTTCTATCGGGGCCTGGAGGGGCCATTCGACGCCGTGATCGTGGGCGCCCCCAATGGCGCCGTTGCCCACCTGGCGACTGCCCTGGACGCGCCGTTCCTTTCCCAGCACCTACTGACGAGTTTCAAAGACCACAAGCACGCCGACGATATCCGCACCTACTTCGCCAATGGGTGCGCCTTGGCCGAACGAGTTCTGAGCCGCAATCCGGATGTGGCCGTGGTGAACCACTATGACCCGCTGCACGATCGCTTTCTGGTGCGCTGGGTGAACCATATCCGCTACAAACTGATCGACCTGCCGGAAGCCTATCGGCAGTCCATCCGGAATTGGCTGAGGCCAGCGGGAACGCTGGTCTTCATCGATTGCCGTTACCCCTGGCGGCAGTACCGCGTGGCCGAGCGGCATACGTTTCAGGTAGGCGGACTCGGAGGCGTGACCGACCAGGAGTTCCTCGCCGGCCGCCCCGAGTTCGCAGCGATGCAGCGCGCCGAGCACTCGCCGTGGACGGGAGGTTGGAAGCTGGACCTGCCGTTGGAGGAGCAGCCAGAATCCGAATGGGGCGCGCTGCCGGGACTGAGACACGCCTGCGAGACATTTGCGAGGGAGCACGGATATGAGTTCCTGGCGCTCACCGCCGACCATCCGGACAAGTTCAGCACGCTAGCGCTCCATGCGTGGCAGGCGTTATTCAGCGGAGCTGGCGTCAAGCCTCAGGGAACCCTTGTTGACTGCTTCACACAGGTCAACCCGGTTGCACTTCGACTGAGCAGCTTGGTGCCTCTCTGGCTCCCGTTCAACTGCACCGACAGCCTGGCGTTTCTGAATCAGATGTTGCCCGAATTAAACCGGGATTCTCCGCTGCTTTTTGCCCCCGTGCCCAACTTCGCCCCCGCCTTTGACACCGTCCCGATCAGCGGGTGGTTGCAGGCTTTGTCGGGATTCGACGTGCGGTTGCTCGGCATTGACCCGCGCCACTATCCGGAGGATCTGGCAGGGCTTTTCCGATTCACGCCCGCGCTGCGGGCCTGGTGTGAGCGCCATCCGGCGCCGGTGGAGGCGCGGCTGCTGCCAAGTGAGCTGCGGCGCATCGCTGGAGCGATGGCGGCCTGACCGGAATTCTACCGTTCAGAAGAGGATTGCATGATAGAGTTCGTCTTCCTGGGTACCTCGGCGTCGGCTCCTTCCGTCGAGCGCGGGCTGTCGGCCGCGATGGTGATGCACGAAGACCAGCGCTTCCTGCTGGACTGCGGCGAGGGCACGCAGCGCCAGATCCTCCGGAGCGGACTGGGCTTCAAACGCCTCGACAAGGTGCTGCTAACGCATGGCCATCTGGACCACATGCTGGGCCTTGGCGGTCTGATCTCGACCTTTGCACGCTGGGAGGCGGCGAACCAGCTCAGCATCTACGCCGGCGGGTGGGCGTTGGAGCGCGTGCGGGACCTCATGAACGTAGTTCTGCGCGGCGGTGAGGTGCAGCTCAGGATTGACTATCAGGAGGTGTCGCCAGGCGTCATCTGGAACCGGCACGGCCTAAGAATCACCGCGTTTCCAGTGCAGCACCGCGGTCCGGGCTGTTTCGGCTACCTGTTTGAAGAAGAAACGCGGCGCCCTTTCCTGGTGGCGGAGGCGGAGCGGTTGGAAGTGCCGGCCGGGCCGGAGCGCAAGCTCCTGGTCAAGGGTCAGGCGATTTCCCTGGCCGATGGGCGCGTGATTCTGCCCGAGCAGGTGCTGGGTCCGCAGGTACCCGGCGTGAAGCTGGCATGGGTAGGCGATGCTGCGGACATCGACGCGCTGGTGCCGCACGCGGCGGGGGCGGATGCGCTGGTCATAGAGGCAACATACCTGGATGTAGAGGCCGACATGGCAGTGCGTTTTGGCCACCTCACGGCGTCCCAGGCCGCCACGCTGGCCTACCAGGCCGGGGTCGAAAGGCTGTTTCTCACGCATATCTCGCGCCGCTATTCCGCCGGCCAGATCCTGGCTGAGGCAACGCCGCTTTTCGCCAACACCGTCGTGGCCAGGGATTTGGATCATTTTCGCATCACCCGCGCGGCTACTCCCAGCGGCTCTGCGCCCAGCGACGGTGAGGGGAGCGCCTGCCAGGACGGGAAGGCGTCCCAGGCCGCTTGTGGGGGCTGCCGCATGACGGAGGAAATAGGCGCATGAGCCTGCGCGATTTCGTCGCGTCGATCCGAAGTGCCGGCCGGCTCTGCGTTGTTGAACGCGAGGTCGATCGCTACCTGGAAGCTGCCGCGTTGATCCATGCGCTGGACGAGCGGCCTGTGCTGCTGAGACGTGTGCGGGGTTCGGAGTACCCGGTGGTGGCGGGCCTGTGCTCCAGCCGTGAGCTGGTGGCGCTCGGCCTGGGCATCAGCCGTGCAGACCTCATGCCGGCTCTAACGCGCGCTCAACAGAATCCGCTCCCTCCGCCTGTGGTCGAGGTAGGTACGTGCCAACAGGTAGTGGAAGAGAGGATTGATCTGAACGCCCTCCCCATCCTCACGCACCTCGCCGCCGATGGCGGCCCTTACATCTCAGCCGCAGTGGCTATCGTTCAAGGCCCTGAGCTGGGACGAAACATGA
>Ga0315274_10007675_pt1 | contig 15616 bp, 12 predicted proteins | sample YL17G02_20_MG_FD_203700 | JGI IMG/M metagenome (GOLD analysis project Ga0315274, IMG submission 203700) | Sediment microbial communities from Yellowstone Lake, YNP, Wyoming, USA - YL17G02_20 | ecosystem: Environmental > Aquatic > Freshwater > Lake > Sediment | place: USA: Wyoming | collected... | reverse complement strand
TGTACTATCGCTTTCCTGGCGTCTTGGCTGACCTGGCCTTGCTGATCTACGCCTCCGTGGTGCTGGCGTTGTTCAAGTCTATACCTGTGGTTCTGACCCTGCCCGGCATTGCGGGCTTCATTCTCTCAGTGGGCATGGCGGTGGACGCCAATATTCTGATCTTCGAGCGCATGAAGGAGGAGTTGCGGGCCGGCAAGGGCCTGCGTCTGGCCGTAGAGCAGGGGTTCAGCCGGGCGTGGCCCTCTATCCGTGACTCGAACTTCTCCACGCTCATCACCTGCGCCATACTCTTCTGGTTCGGCTCCTATTTTGGGGCCAGCGTTGTGAAGGGCTTTGCCTTGACCCTCGGCCTCGGCGTCATAGTGAGCATGTTCACAGCCATCATTGTGACGCGCACGTTCTTGCGGTTGATCATAGACCTGGACGTCGTCAAGCACCACCGCTGGTTCGGAGTGTAGGAAAGCGATGTTCGACATCGTTGGCAAGCGCTATTGGTACTATCTCCTTTCGGCCATGGTGGTGGTGCCCGGACTGATCTCGCTCATCCTCTTCGGCCTCAACTTCTCCATCGATTTCACCGGCGGTTCGATCCTGGAGATACAGTTTGAGTCGAGCAGCGCTGTTGAACCTGCCCAACTGAAGGAACTGTTCGCAGAGTTTGGCTTCGGCGACACGCTGGTCCAGAGTTCACAGGGGGGCATCTTCCTCATCCGCAGCAAGACCCTAGACTCTGCGACCAAGGTTGCGATCGAGGATGAGATCGAACAGCGCTGGGGGAGTTTCACAGAGCTTCGTTTCGAATCGGTTGGCCCTTCAGTTGGTGGAGAGGTGCAAAGGCGGGCCTACCTGGTCGTGGCGATGGCAGCCGCGGCGATCCTGATCTACATCTCCTTCGCCTTCCGCCACGTAACGAACCCGGTGCGGTACGGTGCCTGCGCCATCATCGCCATGGTTCACGACATCCTGGTGGTTGTGGGGCTGGCCTCCATCTTCGGTGTGCTGCATGGCTGGGAGGTGGATTCCCTGTTCCTGACGGCGCTGCTGACGGTGATCGGCTTCTCGGTGCACGACACCATCGTGGTCTTCGACCGGATCCGTGAGAACAGCAGGAGGTACGCCGGTCGACCCATAGAGGACGTGGTCAATCACAGCATCATCCAGACCTTGGATCGGTCCATCAACACGCAACTGACGGTGATTTTCACGCTGACCGCTTTGCTGCTCTTTGGCGGGATCACGATCAGGAACTTCGTGTTTACGCTGCTCATCGGCATTATTAGCGGTACCTATTCCTCGATCTTCAACGCCAGCCCCTTGCTCGTGGAGTGGGAGCGGCGGCCCGACCGTCTGATCTACCTGTTGTCCTTCCTGCTGCCTCCAGTGGGCCTCGCTGTCGGTCTTTTCTTGCTGCTCAGGGGTGACCGGCGATCGAAGCCCTGGGCCAGGGGTAGCCTGGTGGCAGCCTGGGCTGGGGTGATGTGCCTTGGTGGATTGCTCCTGCTCAGAGGTTTGATCCCCGCGTAGGTGGGTGCCTTCCGGCAGAACGATGCCAGCAGGCCAAGAGTTGCCAGCCCGGAATCAACGCGACGAAGCTGTCTCCAACCACTATGACAGGTTGTGACTTCATTCCATAGACGACAAATTCATAAGAAAAGGAGACGAAATGGAAAAGAGAAGAGTACTGACTGTGATGTTGAGCCTGACAGTCCTGGTCTCGCTCACCTTAGCCTGTCTCCCAGGGCTGCCCAGCGTGAGCGATATTCTCCCCGGTGGGGAGGAGACGCCCGCAGCCCCGCCGCCTGTGGAAACGCCGAAGAGCGAGCAGCAGTGCGGCGACGGCGTGTGCGATGGACCGGAGAATGCCGAGACTTGCCCTCAGGATTGTGCGGCGCCTCCTGCGGGGACGCCTGGGCCGGTAGGGTCCTTCGAGGTGGACACGGAGGCTCTGAACAGCCTGAATTCGTATGCTTACGCCTTTCATTTTGAAGGTCTGAGCACCACCACGGGGGTCGTTGAGCATAGTATCGTCGATATCCAGGGGCAGCGGCAGAACCAGCCCACCAGGGCGGAGCAACTGAGCTTCTCCAGCAGTGATGGAGAGTCCAGCACCGTCGAGTTCGTCTACATCGAGGAGCAGGGCAAGATGTGGACGCGCGAGGCAGGAGCCGAGTGGACGGAGGTCCCGGTGCTCGACCAGTCCATGGTGGGCATTTTCGACGCCTTCAGCATGGGCTTCTGGTGGACCATGCTCTTCGGGACGAGCGATCAGAATGCACAAAACCTGGGTCAGGAGACGGTGAACGGTGTTCTGACCACCCATTACCAGGCCGTGGAGGGCGCCTCGTATCTCTTCAGCGCCGGCTGCACCTGGGCCTCATCCAACGATGATGCCTGGGTTGCGGTGGACGGCAACTTCCCGGTGAAGAGGCAGCTCGACTCTGCCGGCGATTGCCAGGGCGAGAGTGGCGAAGTGCACTTCGCCATGGAGCTCAGTAACATCAACCAGCCGGTCAACATCAGCCCACCGATGTAGATGGCGTCGGGGGTGGGTCGCCGGGAGATGGAGGGGACCCACCCCTTTTCATTGAATCGGCCATGATTGAGATCTGCATTCGGGCTAGCATAGCAGTGGCGGTGGTGCTGGCATTGACCGCCTGTGGGGGAGGCCGGGAACCCACACCCGAGCCCATCTCCCTGGAGTACGACAACAGCGCTGGGGCACTGATTATCGAGGTGGATACCTGCGGAGGACTGCTGCCCCCTCCGTCCAGCAGGCACATTGCAGAACTGAGCATCTACGGCGACGGACAGGTGGTGCTGGCCGAGGAAGATGGGGTGCCCAGGGTGGGGACCGACCGCGCCCTCACCACCGGGCGCATCGGCGAGCAGGAGTTGGCCCAACTCCTGTCCGTCATCGCGGACAGCGGGTTCTTTGGCCTTGATGACCGCTATGTCGACCCAGGCGCACCGACCGACGGGCCGTGGAGGCATGTTAGAGTAGAGCTTCTGGACGTCTCGAGGAGTGTGTCCATCTATCCCCCTGACTACGCCGATGCTCCGGCCGCGTTCTGGCAGACGTACGATGCGGTCATTGGCGTTCAGCCCTCAGATGCGACAGCCTTCGTTCCCACCTCCGGTACGCTCACTGCTACGGACTTGGGTCCTATAGACGATCTTCCTGCCGGCCAGGGGAACCAGGTGGCTCCCTGGGATACGCCCCTGGTGGGCATAGCACTTCCGGAAGCCACAGAGGGGGGCCACCTCGAAGGGGAGCAGTACCGGAACGTGGAGCAGTTCTTGCTGCGCTATCCTCAGGGTCAGCTTTTTGGGTCACAGGAGGGGACGGCTTACCAGGTCTTGCTGGAAGCCGACCTGCCCTGGGAAGTAGAGCCCATCCCATAGGAGGCTAGTTCCTGGGGGCGAGTACTTGCGATGGAGAGGCAGGCTCGCAGCATCCAGGCGGGCACGTGAATGGACGGTAGGAGCTGGTGAACGAGCGTCGTGGGTGGCGGGCCCTGCCGCGTAATGTGTGGATCCTCGGCATCACCAGCTTCTTCACCGATGTCTCCAGCGAGATGCTCGTCAGCCTCCTGCCTCTCTTCCTGGCCAACGTGCTGGGCGCGGGCACTGCCGTTATCGGTCTGATAGAGGGCCTGGCCGAGAGCACGGCTAGCCTGCTGAAGGTGGTCTCAGGCTGGCTGTCCGACAGGCTGGGGCGGCGGAAGTGGCTCACCGTGGCCGGCTATGGCCTGTCGACTGTTGTCAAGCCTATCCTCTACCTCTCCGCCTCGTGGTCGTCGGTGCTGGGCGTGCGGGTGGCCGACAGGGTGGGCAAGGGCATTCGCACGGCGCCTCGGGATGCCCTCATCGCGGACTCCATCGACCAAGGTCAGCGGGGTCTGAGTTTCGGACTACATCGCGCCATGGATACCGCTGGTGCGTTCTGTGGCCTGCTTATCGCCACAGGGGTAATATGGGCGATGCAGGCTGGCGGCGGTGTTCTGGAGCGGTCCACGTTTCAGACGGTGGTGTTGTTCAGCGTCGTCCCGGCCGTGCTGGCAGTGCTCATCCTGGCCTTCGGCGCCCGCGAGGTCCCCAGGCGGAGCGATGTGGCCCGGGCGCCGTCACTGACCCTCAAGGGTTTCGACCCCCGTTTTCGAGGCTTCCTGCTCATCCTGGTTCTCTTCACTTTGGGCAACTCCTCGGACGCCTTCCTCATCCTCAGGGCCCAGGAGCGTGGACTTTCGGTCCTGGCGGTGATGGGTGCGCTGCTGACTCTGAATCTCGTATACACGCTGGTTTCTGGTCCGGCCGGGATGCTCTCGGACCGCATCGGCCGCCGACGGGTGATCGTCAGTGGCTGGCTGCTTTATGGGTTGGTGTACCTGGGCTTCGCCCTTGCTGGCGCGGGATGGCAGATATGGATGCTGTACGCGCTGTACGGGATGTATTACGGTGTCACGGAGGGAGCGGCGAGGGCTTTGGTGGCCGACATCGTGGGGCCCGACCAGCGCGGCACGGCGTACGGGCTTTTCAACGCGGTGGTGGGGGTGACGGCCTTGCCGGCCAGTGTGCTAGCGGGGCTGCTGTGGCGCGGGCTGGGCACCTGGCGGGGATTCGGTGCGTCGGCCCCCTTCCTTTTCGGGGCGATGCTGGCGCTGCTGGCGGCCGGACTCATGGCTGGGTGGTTGCCCAGGCTGGCAGGGGAATCCGCAACGGGCTGACTGGAGGTCAGCCGGGCGTCAGCCGGTCAGGTGCTTGAGTATCAACTCCAGGGCCGCTTCGGCGGACTGCGCCTTGTTCGCGGTTCGATCTCCTGACCAAACGTGCTCCTCCAGCAGTTCAGCGTCTTCCGCGGCCAGAGCTATGAATACGAGCCCTACCGGCTTGTCGGGCGTGCCACCGGTCGGGCCAGCGATGCCCGTAATGGATACGGCCATGTCTGTCCCGAGCAGGCGGCGGGCTCCCCTGGCCATGGCCAGAGCGGTCTCGCCACTCACCGCTCCGTGTTGAACCAGGGTCTCACGAGGAACGCCCAGTAGCAGCTCCTTCGCCTCGTTGGAGTAGCTGAGCACTCCGCCCTCGAAGTAGGCAGAACTGCCCGAGACGTTGGTGATACGGTGGCCCAGCAGGCCGCCTGTGCAGGATTCGGCGACAGCCAGGGTCCAGCCCCGCTGCGACAGCAAATCCCCGACCTCCTGCTCCAGCGGGCGCTTCGAGCGGCCCCTGGTCCCGCTCCTTGACAGCTCAGCTCTGCCCCTCAGCTCGGCCAGTGCATCGCCGGCCAAGAACTCGGCGAACTCCTCAGTAGAGGAGAAGACGCGATCCGAGAGGAACTTGATGACCCAGTTCTCGGCCATGGGCGAGATGGTCAGGATGCGGGCCCCGGCAGCGTAGCCGTGCCACATCTCGATGGCAGTTCCCATACTGGCCTCGGGCAGATAGGCCACCACGACGTCTGTCTGAGCCGCCATCTCGGCCAGTTCGAGGAACGTGCGCTTCCCTTCCTCGTAACCGTATCCGACGCTGTCCGGATATAGCTCCAGGGGACAGATGACCTCGGCGTCGGGGTACTGGCGCGCGATGATCTCCCTGATGGTGGTACGGTAGTCCTGGTCGCAGATGTCGTCGTCCTGACGAGACCCCTGCATGATGCCGGCAACGAAGAAGCGCAACACAACCTCCCGATGGGCCTACTTGATCTGCGAGGCATTATATCACCTTCCGGAGGATTCGCCAGCATGTCTTGACACTTGACGGTGGCAATGGTATAGTTGGGTCGTTCTGGTGGGTCGTCGGTGTGAGTTCCAGCAGTCAAGTCAGGGGGAGATGCTGGTGAAGTACGCCAGGGTGGTGGTCAACACCAGGGTAGAACCACGGAGGCTGGTGGCTGGCGAGCCCCAAGATCAGGGGCAGGAAGGCGCACGCCTGGGCGCGACCTTCCACTATTCGATTCCCCCTGAGCTAGCTGACCTCGTGCAACTGGGACAGCTGGTGCTGGTGCCCTTCGGAGCGCGACTTCTACAGGGCGTGATCTTCGGCTTTGCCGACAGCTCGCCAGTGGCTGAGACGAAGGATCTCTATGAGATCGCCGATCCCGCACCGGTCCTCTCCCCTGCCCACATAGAGCTAGCCTCGTGGATCAGCGACTACTACCTGGCCCCTTTGATAGACGCGGTGCTCCTTTTGCTCCCACCGGGAGTGGCTCGCAGGTCGCGTATCGTGATTGGCCTGAATGCGGAGGCGTCTCTTCCTACGGATCTAGACAGCGAACAGCAAGCGCTGATCGATCTACTTCGCCGCGAGGGCGAGGTTCCCCTCAGTGGGCTGGGCCGGAAACTGGGGTTGAAGAACTACCAACGCCTCGTCGAGAGTCTCGCTCGGGACGGCCTGATTGTGAAGCGATCACGCCTGGCCGAGGCCAGCGTGAAGCCCAAGATGGAGCGGATCGCCCGCCTGAGGGTAGAGCCGACACCAGACTTGCTGGACGAACTGGACAGGGCTCCGGTGCAAAGAGCCATCGTCCAGTATCTGCACCAAGGAGGCGCCACTGCCGTGTCGGACATCTATGCCGATGTGGGAGGTAGCAGCTCCGCCTTGAGGGCGCTGGTGGACAAGGGTCTCGTCGAGCTGGAACAGCAGGAGGTGTGGCGGGACCCCTTGCAGGGGCGCACCTTCGTGACCAGCACTCCCCCCAGGTTGACCGAGGCTCAGGATGCGGCCTGGCGAGAGATCAAGGCCAGTTTGTCTGGAGGTGGTCCCGCAGTCTTTCTACTCCACGGCGTGACCGGGAGCGGGAAGACCGAGATCTACCTGCGTGCGCTCGACGAGGTGCTGGCTATGGGGCGGCAGGCCATCGTGCTGGTGCCGGAGATTGCCCTCACTCCGCAGACCATCCGCCGGTTCGCCGCCCGCTTTCCTGGGCGTATAGCAGTACTACACAGCAAGCTGTCCGTGGGCGAACGGTATGATGGCTGGCGTCGCGTGCGCGATGGGCTGGTGGACATCGTCATCGGTTCTCGGTCCGCCATCTTCGCCCCGTTGCCCAGACTGGGGCTGATCGTCATCGACGAGGAGCACGAGTGGAGCTACAAGCAGGATAGGACGCCGCGCTATCATGCGAGAGATGTGGCCGTCAAACTGGCGGAGATCACGGGTTGTAAGGCAATCCTCGGTTCGGCAACCCCTGATGTGGTGTCCTACTACCGTGCCCAGCAGGGCAGGTACACGCTGCTGCACCTGCCCAGGCGGATCATGGGCCATCGGCGGCGCGTGGAGGAGCAGCGAGCACAGCATGGAATAGACGAGGAGCGTGTGGGCGTGGTCAAGGAGGTGGGCGAGGGGTACGACGAGGCTGTATACATGGACCTCCCGACGGTCCAGGTGGTGGACTTGCGACAGGAGTTGAGGGCAGGCAACCGGAGTATCTTCAGCCGGGCACTGCACCAGGCCATGGCCGAGGCCCTCAGCGCTCAGGAGCAGGTGATACTCTTTCTCAACCGCCGGGGGGCCACCACCTTCGTTTTGTGCCGGGACTGCGGGCACGTCCTGAAGTGCAGGCGTTGCGACGTACCCTTGACCTACCACTCCGCCGAGGACGATCTCATCTGCCATCACTGCAATCTGCGCACCGTCCTGCCCGACATCTGCCCCAATTGCTGGAGCGAGCGCATCAAGCAGTTCGGCACGGGGACGCAGAGGGTAGAGGCCGTAGCCCACCAACTCTTCCCTGAGGCCAGGATCGTGCGCTGGGATCGCGACACCACGGGCGGCAAGATGTCCCACGAGCGGATACTGGAGAGGTTCATAAGACACGAGGCCGATGTGATGATCGGCACCCAAATGATCGCCAAGGGTCTGGACCTGCCCCTGGTGACGCTGGTAGGCGTGATGTCGGCGGACACGGCGCTGCGCCTGCCGGACTTCCGTGCGGGAGAAAGGACCTTCCAGTTGCTGACGCAGGTCGCGGGACGGGCAGGCCGCAGCATCCTTGGAGGCAGGGTGATCGTACAAACGTATGCCCCAGACCATTACTGCATTGAGGCTGCCAGCCACCACGACTATGAGGGTTTCTACGGGCAGGAGATCGAGTTCCGGCGGCAGCAACGGTACCCTCCCTTCGCCCGTCTGGTGAGACTGGTGTACGTGCAACGCGATGGAGAGAGGTGCGTGGCGGAGGCCACCAAGATAAGCCGGGTGTTGGAGAACAAGATAGCGCGCCTGGGCCTGCCGGAGATCGACTTGATAGGGCCGGCGCCCGCCTTCCTGAGCCGCATTCGGGGCCAGCATCGCTGGCATGTCATTGTCCGGGGCAAAGACCCCCATTCGCTGCTGCAAGGGGTGGACTTCGGCCCCGGTTGGCGGGTAGATGTGGACCCGGTAAGCCTGCTATGAATACCTCTCTTACGGGTGACAGATAGCGCCTCCAGAGCGTGGTGTTCTGTGCCCTACTCAAGGAAGAGGGGCTCAAGGCTGAGGATCTTGCACAGAAGCGAGGACAGAGCCACGAGACTAGAAATCCCTCACCTGCCAACTTCGACGACCATGCTGCCGGAGTGCAGCGAGAGTCCAACAGGAGGACGCCCATAGGGCATGAACTGGCGGCGTGTGAGGCCACCAGGAAAGCGAGACGAATAGTGTGCAGACGAAGGAAGGAGACTACAAAGCATGCAACAAGATGGCGTGCCTGAAACTGCCATGGTAATCGTAGCCCACCCTGACGATGCGGAGTTCACGGTGGGCGGCACGGTGGCGGCATGGACGAAGACGGGCTGCCGTGTGACCTACGTGATTTGCACCGACGGCAATGCCGGTTCACACGAGCCAGGCATTACTAGAGAAGAGCTGGCGGGCATCCGCCGGGCCGAACAACGTGCTGCGTGCGCCACGTTGGGCGTGAGCGAAGTGGTCTTCCTGGGTCACGACGACGGACAGCTAGAGCCCACGCTTGAGCTGCGTCGTGAGTTGGTGCGTGCGATACGTCAATACAAGCCGGAGGTCGTCATTACCTGGGATCCGACACGGCTGTTTGTGAATGGTGACTACATCAACCATCCCGACCATCGCGCGGCAGCCCAAGCGGCGCTCGATGCAGCGGCGCCGGCGAGTGAAATGCCCTTGTTGTGGCCCGAAGTCGGGGCCCCGCATCGCGTGCGCCAGCTGTACGTTTACGGCAATGATCAGGCAAACGTGTGGGTAGACGTGACGGGAACTATTGATGAGAAGATCGCGGCGCTCAAGCAGCACGGCAGCCAGATCGGAGACTGGGACCCAACCGAGATGGTTGAGGAATGGAGCGCAGAAGTGGGCAAGGAGAAGGGGTTAGCGCATGCCGAGAGCTACCGGGTCATCACGTTGCGGCCATCGCCCGCGGCCGACTAGGGAGCGGGAGGCTGTGGCATGACCTACGATTTCAACGAGTATATTGACAGGCGTCACTCCGAGAGCGTGAAATGGAACTACTACGACGAAGACGTGCTACCGATGTGGGTGGCAGACATGGATTTCAGGTCGCCTGATCCGGTTATCCGGGCACTGCATGAACGAGTCGAGCACGGAGTGTTCGGTTACAGCTGGGACCCGCCAGAACTGCGGGAGGTCATCGTGGACCGCCTCCGCCGCCTGTACGATTGGCAAGTGTCGCCCGAGGAGCTGGTCTTCTTTCCGGGAGTGGTGACCGCCTTCAACCTGGTTTGCCATGCCTTCGGTTCACCGGGCGACGGTGTGCTGCTACAGACTCCGGTCTACTATCCGATGCTGTGCGCCCCCGCCGGCGCGGGGCTAACTAATGACGAGATGGAGCTGACGCGCTGTCCAGACGGGCGTTACGAGATTGACTTTGATCTTTTTGAACAGGCTATCAGCGACCGGACCCGCATATTCATGCTGTGCAATCCGCACAATCCCACAGGACGCGTGTTTCAGCGCGAAGAGTTGGCACGGATGACCGAGACGTGCCTCCGCCACAACATTGTCATCTGCTCTGATGAGATTCACTGCGATCTCTTGTTCCAGGGAAGTCGCCATCTGCCGATCGCGACTCTGGCGCCCGAGGTTGCCGACCAGACCATCACCCTGATGGCGCCCAGCAAGACCTTCAACGTGCCTGGCCTCAAGTGTTCTCTGGCGATAGTCCAGAACCCGGAGCTGCGGAAGACGCTGAAAGAAACCCATACCGGTCTGGTCCATGGGATTAACGTGATGGGATACGCGGCAGCCCTGGCAGCGTACCGCGATGGCCAACCGTGGCTGGACGAGGTACTGGAATATCTGGAGGCTAACCTCGATCTTCTTCTGCAGTATGTAGAGGAGCATCTGCCCGGCATCTGCATGAGCAGACCGGAGGCAACGTATCTGGCCTGGCTGAGTTGCCACGAGGCTGGGATCCCTGGCAACCCCCACGAGTTCTTTCTCCAGGAGGCCAGGGTGGCCATGAACGACGGTACCACGTACGGCCAGGGTGGCGAGGGGTTTGTGCGGCTGAACTTTGGCTGTCCTCGCTGGAGGTTGAAAGAGGCGCTCGATAGGATGAGGGACGCGTTGCTCACCTTGAGCAGGGATTGACGGACTGACTGGACTAGTGGATCTACGATCGTGTTTTTTCCCTCGACATGATGGCCACGCGTGGCGTGGTTGTCGAAGCCAGGGAGCGGGAGCCGAAGAGGAGTTAGCGCGATCGATCCCGGCTTCATCGATAGAAAGGAGAGAGAAATGAAACTGTGTGCAGTCTTCACCCTCATGGTAACAGTCCCACTGATCACCGGTTGCTGTGCCCTCCCGGACCTGAGCGGCCTCTCTGGACAAGGCCCGCTCATCGGGTCGGGCAACGTGGTCACCGAGGAGTTCGATCTGAGTGGATTCGACCAGGTGGAGGTGAGCAGTGCCTTCGACGTGCAGATCAGCCAGGCAGACCAGTTCAGCGTGGTCGTCCGAGTTGACGACAACGTCAAGCAGTACCTTGACGTCGTCAAGCAAGGCAGCACTCTGAGGATTGGGCTGAAGCCTATCTCTTCCAGCACGGTGAGTGCCATGACGCTGGAGGCCGAGGTCACCATGCCCGAACTGACGGGGCTTGAGTTGAGCGGCGCGAGCGACGTTTCCGTAACGGGTTTCAAATCCGCGGAAGCCCTCTCTGTAGAGGTCTCCGGAGCCAGTTCCCTGCGGGGAGACATCGAAGCTGGGGGCGTGAGGTTTGACGTCTCCGGTGCCAGCGATGTCAAGTTGAGCGGCGCTGGGGGAGACCTGGTCATGGATGTGTCGGGCGCGGGCACGGCGGATCTGGCCGATTTCCAGGTGGGCGACGCCAGCATCGAGGCCAGCGGTGCCAGTTCGGCGACAGTGAACGTCAGCGGGCGGCTGGACGCAGAGGCGAGTGGGGCCTCGCGCATTCGATACCTTGGCAACCCGACGTTGGGCAGGATTGAGAGTTCCGGGGCTTCGACCATCGAGCGCGGATAGGCTGGACCTGGGCTGGACGACGTACGCTGGGTGATGCCGGCGATGCGGAAGTCGCCGATTCGTAGGGGCATGGCATGCCGTGCCCCTACTGCCGTGTGGCGGATTGGGCGTGATTCCACAGGGTGTGCGAAAAGGCGATGGAAGTCGGGCGCTGTGGGCACTGATTTGGAGCGGGGACGCGGATCCTCAGGGGTCCGTGGCGCCCTCAGGGCAATCCAACACTCATGTTGTGACGATGGTTGACGCAATGAATGAATTGTGCTACAATAGGTGTAGACTGTGATACCTTCGCTGACCGAGGATGGTCGCCTGCCTGCGGGCGTTCACCAGGCTAGTCTGGAGGAACTTAGGGACCGCTTCGGCAGGCAGAGTGCCGCGCGAAGGCGGCTGGTCAAGGGGCTGACTCGTGCGGTCGAAAACCTTCGAGAAGCTGGAGTGAAACGGGTGTACGTGGATGGTAGCTTCGTTACGGACAATCCGGTTCCCAATGATGTGGATGGGTGCTGGGAAGCAGATGTCGACATTGACCTGGGCAAGCTTGACGGAGTGTTCCTAGATTTCGGTGAGCGTCGGAGGCGGATGAAGAAGAAGTACGGTGTTGACTTCTTTCCGTGCAGTTTCTCAGAGGGCGACACTAGGAAGGCCTTCTTGGATTTCTTTCAGGTGGACAAGGACGGCCGGGCCAAGGGCATATTGGCGATCGAGTTGTGACTGATACCCCACCTCGTCGCCCAGCTTGGACATCGGAGATATGATCGGTAGTCAGGATGGACGAGGGCTCAGCGGGTCGTCTCTTCGTCGGACTAGCAGTCTCAGAAACTGATCGAACAGACGGTGGTTCTGAGTGTCTTGGCGAGCGTCGGTATCTCCCAGCTGACAGACACTGAAGCAGAGAGGGGACTTGCGGTGATTAAGAACCAGCATCAATACAGGATGACCAAAGCGCAACTGACGAGGTTGGAAGAGGCGCTGAAGCGTGTCAGGGCGGCCGAGACTAGACTGCAAGCTGCGCTGCATGAGGCGATGATCGCTGGGATGGAGGCACAGGTCGCTGAACTGCGACAGGAGCTAGAGGAATATGATTCCCTGAAGAATCATGACGTGATTGCTGTCGGGAGCTTCGAGGAACTTCCTGAGGTCTTGATCAAAGCTCGGATTGCCCGTGGCTGGACTCAACGGCAGTTGGCCCGAAAGCTGAAGCTCAAGGAGCAGCAGATACAGCGCTACGAGAGTGTGAACTACCGTACGGTGTCTGTGGGCCGGCTACTGGATATCGCACAGGCCCTGGACATAAGACTGGAGAGGTGCGAGACCCGGCTCGCAAAACCTGGTTCCTAGGGTGGTTGTAGTTGGCACGGCAAGTGGGAAGCAGCGTGCGCCGGGGCGACGGGCGGAGCGGTCGCGCCGTGCGTGGGCCTGCGCGACGGGGACGAATAGGCTCCTTGACAGTTTGAGAGTAGATGGGTACAATACGCCCACAATATTGCCAAGAACTTAAAGGCGTCGATCAGGAGGAGTAGGCGGTCTGGAGTTGGCAGAGAAGGGAGGTCACCGGGTGAGAGCCTCCCGCAACGAGAGCCGCTGAAGGTCGCCTGGGAGTCGGGAAGCCGAACGGCGCGAACGCCCAGTAGGTTTCCCCGGTAGGGTCCGTTACAACCCAGCGAGTGCCGTCGTTGGCTCATGCCACGGCGGAATCGAGGTGGTACCGCGGAAGAGCCCCTTTCGTCCTCAGGATGAAAGGGGCTTGCTGCTGTATTGGACGGCCAGGCTCGTAGGGACAAGCTTAAGCTTGTCCTACAGGGCAGAGGCACCTGGTGGGGTGGGTCCCATGCCCTCGGGGAGGTGACACATGCCGGATAAGGAAGCTCTCCTCCGCAACGCACGAAAGAGGGGCGTGTGGAAGCAACTTACGATCCTGATCGAGGGGACAGAGGAGCTAACGGACTGGACGTGGAGGGTTGGCAAGAACGCAGATCACATCACGTATAGCGAACCTGGCTCAAAACGCCGCATGCTTACGTATGGCGAGCGCGGCGAGGGACGCCCACTGGATGCCGATGTCAGCCATTTGAATAGCCAGTTTGGGAGTACATTTGGCTTGACGGTCGATGAGGTCTTTGCTCGTTTGAAGGAGTATTTGCCACACGCCTGTGAGGGATACGGAACGCGCGGGGCTGACTACGTGGCCATCAGAGACGAGACAGACGCCCAGCACTTTCTTGGCTTCTTAAGGTCGTTCCTGCAACAGGAGAGCGGCTGAACAGTGGAGGACCGTCGCGCCCCGAGGTGCGCAGTGTGGCGCCGATCAGTTGGAGCCACGGCGATCCTGTAGGACAAGCTTAAGCTTGTCCTACGAGGGCAGCGGGGGAGAGGATTGCGGACTATGTATGGAACAGAGATGTCGAGGACTTATGACCCTCAGGATGCTGAGGAGAGGTTGTACGAGTTCTGGGAGAAGAAGGGCTACTTCACGCCGGAGATAGACTGGGACCGCCAGCCCTTTACCATCGTCATTCCGCCGCCCAACATCACCGGCGAGCTGCACCACGGCCACGCCATGTTCATCGCCTTCGAGGACCTGATGATCCGCTACCACCGGATGAGGGGCGAGCCCACCCTGTGGCTGCCTGGAAGCGACCATGCCGGCATCAGCACCCAGAACGTAGTGGAGAAGGAACTGGCCAAGGAAGGGGTGACCCGCCACGACGTGGGCCGGGAGAAGTTCGAGGAGTTGCTTTGGGAGTGGAGGGAGGAGTATGGGGGCATCATCACGAATCAACTCCGCCGGCTGGGGGCCTCGTGTGACTGGACCCGTGAGCGTTTCACCCTGGACGAAGGGCTGTCGCGGGCGGTACGAGAGGCCTTCGTCAATCTCCACCGCAAGGGGCTGATCTACCGTGGCGAGTACATCATCAACTGGTGTCCCCGTTGCCAGACCGCCCTCTCGGACCTGGAGACCCCACACGAGGACGAGGGGAGCCACCTGTGGTACGTGAGGTATCCCCTGGAGGAGGGGGGCTACCTTGAGGTGGCCACTACGCGGCCGGAGACCATCCTGGGCGACACGGCCGTGGCGGTGAACCCCTACGACGACCGATACCGCGACATGGTGGGCCAGACCGCCATCCTCCCAGTGCTGGGACGGCGCATCCCCATCATCGCTGACGAGTCCGTGGACCCGGCCTTCGGCACCGGGGCCGTGAAAGTCACCCCCGGGCACGACCCTACCGATTACGAGATTGGGCAACGGCACGGCCTGGAGATGATCAACATCATGAACCTCGATGCCACCTTGAACGACGAGGCCGGGCCTTACAGGGGTATGGACAGGTACGAAGCTCGAGAGAAGCTGGTGGAAGACCTGCGGGAGCAGGGACTGCTGGTGAAGATAGAGCCCCACCTCCACGCCCCAGGCCGGTGCCAGCGGTGCCAGACCATGGTGGAGCCACTGGTCTCGGAGCAGTGGTTCGTCAAGATCAAGCCCCTGGCCGAGCCTGCCATCGAGGCGGTGCGGGATGGCCGCATCAGGATCATCCCTGACCGCTTCACCAAGGTCTACTACAACTGGATGGAGAACATTCGCGATTGGTGCATCTCCCGGCAGTTGTGGTGGGGACACCGCATCCCGGTCTGGTACTGTGAGGACTGCCATGGGCAGACTGTGGCCACCGTGGACCCCACCGAGTGCGAACACTGCGGGGGCCAGAACATACGCCAGGATCCCGACGTGCTGGACACCTGGTTCTCTTCGGGGCTGTGGCCCTTCTCCACGCTCGGCTGGCCCGGCGACACCGATGACCTGCGCTACTTCTATCCCACCTCGGTGATGGAGACGGGCTACGATATCCTCTTCTTCTGGGTGGCCCGCATGATCATGCTGGGAATGGAGCACATGGGAGACGTGCCCTTCCGCGAGATCTATCTTCACGGACTGATGCGGGACGAGGACGGGGTGAAAATGAGCAAGTCCAAGGGCAACGTAGCCAACCCCCTGGATGTGGTAGCCCAGTACGGGGCCGATGCCTTGCGCTTCACCATCATCACCGGCAGCAGCCCGGGCGAGGACATGAAGCTCTACGCGGAGAAGCTGGAGTCCAGCCGCAACTTCGCCAACAAGCTGTGGCAGATGGCGCGGTTCATCACCGCCAATCTCCCGGAG
>Ga0315274_10007674_pt1 | contig 15618 bp, 20 predicted proteins | sample YL17G02_20_MG_FD_203700 | JGI IMG/M metagenome (GOLD analysis project Ga0315274, IMG submission 203700) | Sediment microbial communities from Yellowstone Lake, YNP, Wyoming, USA - YL17G02_20 | ecosystem: Environmental > Aquatic > Freshwater > Lake > Sediment | place: USA: Wyoming | collected... | reverse complement strand
GCCCGGCTTCTCAGCCGAGGTTGCCATGTATCTTGGCATAGCGACAGGTCTCCCCAGATAAGAACGCTGGCGGTCCCCGCACACCTGCCCGATTTACCGCTTTGCCCCTTGATGGCATGGACTTCGTGGTTACTTGCCCACTCGTCCGAGCTCACGGCCTCGTATCGGGTTCGTGTCCCTCAGGTCGCGGTTTTGCCTCCGGCTTCCTCCGGACCCCGCCTCACGACGACGCCCTTGCCCTTGGCTACGGTGGGTACCATCAACCCCCGGGAAGGACTTCCACCTTCCTAGTCAGCGCCCATGCTGGGCGTACAAGACATCGCCGGGCGCATCGGCCCGGCGAATGACGGCTATCGGTCGGCGAGGTCGGGCCCTTCCGGCCCGTCATCCAATTCATCGTCCAGGTCCTCCGGGCCGAAGTCGAGATCGACCTCGATGTCACCCTCCGCCAGCCGGACCCAGAGCAGCAGCACATGTCCATCGGGGACTTCGGACCAGCGGGCGGCCACGATCGGCGCCTGCTGCAGCAAGTTATCCTCGGCGCGGTACTCCAGCGAGATCGACTGCCCGTCGCGCCAGGCGCGGTAGCAGCGCTCCACCAGCGCCGGCCCATTGGCGGTGCGCACGCGGCACACAGCCACATGCGAGAGGGCCAGCCCCTCGGTCAGCCCGAGCAGCCAGGCCTCGGTCGCCGCCTCAAAGGTTGGCGGCGGCCCCTCGATAATGGTGATCTTCGCCGGGTCGCTCATGCGGTCGCCATCATACCACAGAGCCTTCGCGCGGCAGGACGCCGCGGCCCCGGTACCACTCCAGCGAGTCCCGCAGCGTGTCGGCCCATGGCCTAGGATCCAACCCCAACGCCCGCCGCGCCTTGCTGCTGTCCAGCGGCTGCCAGGCCTCGAAGGCTCCCAGGTGATTGCCCAACGCGCTGGCGCCCGGCAGGCGCTCGCCGATCCGCACCAGTGCTCGCAGCACGCTGCGCGGCAGCTCGAACAGGGGCGGCCGGACGTGCGCCGCCTCGGCGATCGTGCACATGAACTCGGCGATGCGCAGGTTGTGCCCGCCGAGCACGTATCGCTCGCCGCTCACGCCGACCTCGGCCGCCCGCAAATGCGCCCGGGCGACATCGCGCACGTCCACCACGTTGGTCCATCCAGGCAAGCTCACCAGCCCGTAGCCGCGCGCGATCCCGACGAGCAGCCCTCCGGTGGTTGGCTTCCAGTCGCCGGGGCCGAAGACCGCCGTCGGGTTGAGGACTACCGCCTGTGTCCCGACGGCCCCTTGCAGGATTTCGCACTCCATGGCGATCTTGCACTCGTAGTAGGCCGAGCGGGGCAGCGAACCAGGGATGTAGGTATCGCGTTCATCCGCCAGCCGCGCCTCTCCCGACGCAGGCCGCCCGATGGTCGACAGGCTGGAGGTGAATAGCAGCTTCGGCGAGCCGGCTCGATGGAGTGCGTCAAGCACATTCCGCGTCTGCTTCACGGCAAACGCGACCTGGCGTGAGACATGCCGGCCTGTATTCGGGTAGTAGGCGGCGGCGTGAAACACGAAGTCGACCGAGCGCAGCGGTTGGTCGAGTGACTCCGGCGCATCCAGGGACCCGCTGAACCATTCGACCGGAGCCGTCGCCAGCAGACCTCGCGGGTCGGGCGATCGCCGCAAGGCGCGCACCGTCCAGCCGCGCTCCAGCGCCGCCAGGCCGATGTGCCCGCCGATGAAGCCGGTGGCGCCCAGGATCAGGATGGTGGTCATGGCGACCTAGATGACACGGCGACCAGCCGGCTTGCAACGCACGCCGGGCTGGCCGCCGGATTGGAGACTCTGGAGAGCGCGTCTATGACGCCGGCGGGACGATGTCCACGGGCGCCGCCGCCTTCGGCTTGCGCAGCATCAAGATGCCGATCACGATCGGGATGGCGATGAAGATCAGCCCCAGGCACAGCATCCCAAAGCCCGAGCCCGTTGGCAAGTTGCCCGCGCCCGTGTTGCCCAGGACATCGGTGGTGTACGTACCCAGGCCAGCCGCCGTCAGCCCGCCGAACAGGCAGATTAAGATCCCAGGGCAGCCACAGCACAGCGCCGTACCGATCGTTAGAATGATTCCGAGCGTCCGCTTGTCCACCTGAACCTCCCAGAGAGGATTTCCCGAATTATGCCGCTCGAGCGGGCCTGGCGCAAGCCAGTCGGTGGTGCCTTTCGCCCGCCCCAGCGGGCATTTTGACCCTCATCCGTCCTGCCCGATGACAGCTGGATACCCGGTCCGGCTTTCCGGGTGATTGCCCTTTGCCCTACCGCCTGCGCGCGGCGCGGTCTCGTGAGGCCAGCCCCGCTTCCGGGCCGGGGCGCCCTGACTCCGGCAGATGGCGAATCCCAGTGGGACCAGCCCCTATTCAGAGACGTCGATGGAGTTGCGGTCGTCGCGGACCGCGGTCTACAGCGTGGCCCGCACCGAGGCGCGCACAGCCCGGCAGCGCGGGCAGCCCGGCTGCTCACACAACAGTGAGCGCGGGTCCTGGCGGATCCAGCCCACCGCGATGTGGATCAGGTCGCGCAGCGGGATGAGCTCGACCCGCGCCGCCCCCAGCCGTGCCCGCCGCGCCACGCCGGCCATGCGCTCACTGATGGCCGGGAACCCCTCGGAGCATCCGGGGCAGTTGGGGCACACGACCACGCCCTCCGGCGTCAGCGCCCAGCGGATGAACTGCTTGCGCCCCGCGGCCTGCTCGGCATAGTGCAGGGCGACGTTGTCCTTGTGGTTGGCGCCGAGCAGCAGCACGTCGCCATCGAAGTCGGCCAGCCAGCCCACCGGCGCCAGCGGGTCATCCAGCGTCTGCGACTGCAGCGCCTCGTCGGCGTTCACCGCCACGAAGGAGTACAGCGGGTGCATCGAGCGCGCCGCCCGGCGGTCCAGGCGCAGGCGCTCGGCCACGACATCGGGTGTCGGCAGGTCGGGGTGATAGAACTCGGCCGCCTGGTTGCTCTCGTCTTCGCCACCGTAGGCCAGGCCATTCTCGGGAGGACCGATGGTCGGCGTCAGCATGGACTGCTCGGTGAAGGATGGCATCATCACGATTTCACACGTGCCCAGCAGCGCACCGACGATCGTGTCGGCCCCGCCGGCTATTGGCCCCAGCGCCGGCAGCGAAGCGTGCACCAGGACGCGGCTCGTCCGCCGCAGGCCCAGGCTGCGGAACACGGTGATCAAGTCGCGATAGGACAGCTGCTCGTTGCGCATGTTCGCGGTTGCGGCCGGCGCGGCGTCAGGACGCCCCGCCTACTTCCCCTTCCATTGTGCAGCGCGTTTCTCCTGGAAGGCGCGCATGCCCTCCAGCCGGTCCTCGGTGGCGAATAGCAGATGGAACGCCCGGCGTTCATCGGCAACACCCTGGGTCAGGAAGCTCTCCTGCGCATGTTTGACCATCTCCTTCCCGATACGCGCCGCCAGCGGCGCACGTGCGGCGATCTCATTGCCCAGCTTGAGGGCGGCGGCCAAGTATCCATCCACGGGATGCACCTGGTTGACCAGCCCGCGCTCCTGCGCTTCCTGGGCCGTCAGCGTCCGGTTGTTCAGCACGATCTCCATCGCCAGTGCCTTGCCCACCAGGCGCGTGAGACGCTGGGTGCCCCCTGCCCCGGGGATCACGCCGATGGTGACCTCCGGCAGGCCGAAGCGCGCCGTCTCCGAAGCCACGATCAGGTCGCAGCCCAGCGCCAGTTCACAGCCTCCACCCAGGCACCATCCGGACACGGCCGCCACGACGGGTTTGCGGATCCCCTGCAACCGGTCAAAGGCTGCGATCCGGTCGGCCTGCAGCATCTCACCCGCCGTCAGCGTGGCGAGCTCCTTGATATCCGCCCCCACCGAGAACGATCGGTCGCTGCCCGTGACGACCATGGCGCCCAGCTTCGGATCGCCGTCGAAGGCTCCCAGAGCGTCCATCACGTCGCGGAGCAGCGCCGCGCTCAGCGCGTTGTGCGCATCCGGCCGGTTCATCCGAACCAGCCCAACGTGCTCGTGCACCTCTTGCAAGACCAGCGTCTCGCTCATCGTTTCCCTCAGCTTCCGCAGTCTGCGCCCCGGTTCAAGCTGCGCCGCGCAGCGCTCCGAGCTGTTCCAGGTGCTCAGCCAGGTGGGCCACGGCACGCTCCACCCAGACTTGGACCGTGCAGATCCCCAATGCCGGATGGCGGCCCGTCCGCGACCACGCGGCCCCATCACCGTAGGCCAGAACCTGGCGCACGCCATGGCGAGCCTGCACTACGTCCCCCAGGATCTGCGCTACCGGCTCCGCCGGATCATAGCGCTGCGCCATGAACGCCTCGGCGTCGAAGTCCGCCAACAGCGGATCGTCCTCCGCCAGCAGGCGATGGACGCGTGGAACATAGGCCTGGATTTCGACGTCGCGCACGTGGACCGCCAGCTGGTGGGCGGACCAACCTCCGCCAGCCGGGCGCCGCGTCAGCCTCCGCTCCTGGACGCCGTCCAGGAGCGAGCGCAGCGCATCGACCTGCGCCGCATGCGTTCCCAGCAACCGCTGCCGGTAGACCCACAGCTCTTCCATGGGCATGCACCTACCGCAGCATGGCCCGCAGCTTAAGGATGTGGTCGGTGTGATCGCGCTCGTGCCACAGCGTGCGGCGCAGCACTTTGCGCGCCGACCACAGTTCGCCGGACAGCGCCACCACGCCGGTGCGAGACGCCAGTGTTGTCAGTACCCCCAGCAGGTGTCCGCGTACGCGCTCCAGCCGCGCCATTACATCATCGGGCAATTCGGCACGCGGCAGCGCCAGGCCCAGCCGATCGAGGTACCACACGTCGGCGTTGGCCACGTGGCGCAGGATGCCCAGGATCGGCCAGCGCTCGCCGGAAAACTCCTTGGCCAAGTCCTGAGGCGCAAGGCCTTCGACGGCGGCCAACAGATCCTGCCGCGTCATATCGAGCAGCCGCCGGAATTCATCCAGTTCCTCGGCCATCACCGGCGGGCGGTCACTGGCGAAGAAGGCACTGACCTCGTACTCGTCTTCGTAGGTCCAGGCGCGGATCACCTCGCTGACCATCATCGGGCCGGCGAGGCCCGAGACGCGCAGGCCATGGCGCTGGCACCACAACACATACGCCTCAACGGCGGCCTGCACGCCTTTGATGGCTACATCCCGGTCTTTGTGCGCGCTGTAACAGCCTGGCAGGTCCGGGACGTGGGCGATCCAACGGCCGTCCATCTCCTCGGCGCAGACGATGTAAGCCATCGGGTCCCTTTGGTGTCGGATAGATGAGGCAGCGGGCGCGCCATCGGGTTCTCCTGACGCTCCGCCGCTGTCCTCCGGCGCCTGCAATTATACGCGGCGCGAGCCAGAAGGCCTCAGCCCGCCGGCGATCGAGCTACATGCCGGAGGCGCAGATTGGCGGCTCGTCTCCAGCCGTCGAGGCTTTCACCTTCAGACCGAGGTAGGGACTGGGGTCCAGCGTGTTCTCGATGTCGAGTTCGGTCCGGAAGGTGCCCTGGCCGTTATCCAGGACGATCGAGAAATGCAGATGCATCCCGGTCGGGTTGTTGGGATCGGCGGAGTAGTTGCCCTGATAGCCGAGGAGCGTTCCGGCACGAACGGGTTGCTCGCGGGTTCCGGGCGGGAAGGCGCCGGCGATGTACGACCGGCCGTCCGGATCGGCCATGTGGGCGTAGTACATCCAGATCGTTCGACCCGGCATCAACGGGTCGTCGGGGATCCGCACAATGACGGCCGAGCGCCATTCGGGAAGCCGCGTCAGGAAGCCATCATGGGCCGCCACGACCGGCGTCTGCCCCAGCCCATCCGGTCTCCTAGGGCCGAAGATGTCCAGGCCCTGATGGTGGTGCCCGGGATAGAACGCGTCGCCCCAGAGGAACCCGACCAGGCCGTCGGTCGGCATGACAAAGGGCGCCGTGCCGCAGCGCTCACCGGCGCGGATGGCCCAATCGGAATGTGCTTCGGGATCCGACCAGTACTGGCGCAGCCTTCCCAGGCGGCCGCTTGACGGCCGAAGGATCTGGAGGAGGAGGATGGCGGCCATGGCCGCTAGGCCGGCGAACACGATCAGCAGCATGACCATCCCGGCCGAAAGGCGGAGGGCGTGGCGAGGTCGAAGGCGAAGGGTCATCGATGCATGCCAAGCGGGCGCGGTGGATTGACGCCTGTCAACCGGACCGGGCTGGGATCGGCCGCTCTTCCTCCAGGTGTTCGGCGAAGGCCAGGCTCACATGGCGGGCCGCAAACCCCATCAATGCCCGGCCGGCCTCCTGGCCCTGCGGGGAGGTCATCGCCTGACTCAGGGCCTCGGCATCGTCGAAGAAGAACTCATGCACCAGGTAGACATCGGTTGGCCCGGTTGGCCCGCCGTACGCGCGCGCCAGCGCGACGCGGCGCAACCCGGGCATCTTCTCGGCCAGGGGCACGAACTCGTCACTCCAGCGGCGCTCAAAGTCGATCGGGTCAAGCGGCGGGCGGAAGACGACCATCAGTTTGTGCACGCAACTGCACCTCCGCCAGAAAGGAGACTGTAAGGTCCACGGGCAGGGCCGAGTCCGCAGGCACGGCCGTATGGCCTACGTTCTCGGGCACCCTTGGCGGGCGTGGCTTCGGTCCTGACTCCAAGGGCCTATTGCCTGTAGGAAGAAGGTCCTATACCCTGGGTCTGTCATTGGGCGATTCATACATCCCGTTACGGGGGCACTTATGTCTTATCGTTCGCCCCGCGGTCAGGGCCTGGTCGAATATGCCATGATCATCCTGCTCGTGGGGGTCGTCGTCATCGTGCTCGTGGCGCTCTTCGGCACAGCCGTGGGCAACATGTTCAGCACGGTGATGACCAACTTCTAGGCGACACCGGCACGGAGCGGGGGCTCCGACTGTCCTGCCTGCAGTTGTGCCGCAATCAAGTGGGCGATTTCCTTCGCCGCGGATGGCCGTGCAATTCGCCGGCAGGCCGCGGCGGCATGTTGAAGCGTCCGGGGATCCTGCAGCCAACGGTGAACAGAGGCCGCCGCCCGATCCGCGCCGGGCGCCCAGGTGCCGACCCCCTCGTCAACGACATAGGTTACGTTCCCGTCCTCCTGGCCAGGCAGACGGCTATACAACACCATTGGCAGTCCGGCGTTGATCGCCTCGGCGATCGTCCCCGGCCCCGCCTTGGTCACCAGCAGATCGGCCGCCTGCATCATCTGCGGTATGCGGCGTTCGAACCCGTACAGCCGGGTCAGGATGGGCCAATCCTGGGCCTCCAGGTCCTGCTTCAACCGGCGGTTGCGTCCGCAGATGACGGCCAGGGCGAAGTCACCCCCGGGCGCGGCGATCGCTGTCGCCGTCTCGAACAGCGGCCCCATGCCCTCCCCGCCGCCCATTAGCAGCACGACCGGCCGGTCGGTGGGCCATCCGAGTTCGGCGCGCAACGCCTCACGGTCAGCCACCGGCTGGCAGAAGCGCCGCGCCACCGGCAGCCCCACCACGTGTATACGCGCCGGGTCAAGGCCGCATGCCAGCCCGCGCTCCCGGGCGGCCTCAGTCGGCACCATGCAAAGGTCGACCCCGGGGTCATACCACAACGCGTGGGTGGTAACCAGGTCTGTGACCACGGTAAAGAACGGGGGTCGGTGCGACCCATAGCCCTTCAGGACAGCTGTGATCATCACCGGGTGGACCGACACAATCAGGTCGGCCTGCTGCTCACGCGCCAGGCGCCGTGCAGCGCGGCGCACGTAGGGCCACGCCACCCCGGTGATGGCCCGTGCTCGGCGCTGCCCGTTGGTCATGCGATAGCCGAAGCCCCACATCTGCGGCACACGCACCATGCCGGGGTAGGCCGCCGGGGCCAGATTGAGCGGCGGCGGCGCGTACTGCTTGAAGACATCGATCAACTGGATATCAAAACAGCCCGGAGCTTCGAGCTCCAGCGCCTCGATCACCGCTTCGGCCGCGCTGCGGTGTCCGCCGCCAGTATCCGAGAACAGGAACAGCACGCGCGGCCGTTCAGGCATGCGCCGGCGGTTCCTCGCCTCGCCGCACGGTGGTCCGCATCCGGCGGGCGACCTCGCGCCGGGTCAGCAGGATCCGCCGCCCGCAACCCGTGCATTTGAGTCCGATGTCCGCGCCCAGGCGAACAACCACCCAGTCACTGCTCCCACACGGATGGGGTTTGCGAAGGCGCAAGACATCGGCCATTCGAAGGTCAGGGAGCATGGGATGACTCCGAGGACTGGGATTATAGCATCCGGGCGCATGGTAGAATCTGAGACTGCATGTTGAACCTCTCCGCATCCCTCCTGATCACGCGCCTGATCACGCTGGTTGTCGCTTTCACCGTGCACGAGTTCGCCCATGCCTGGTCCGCCACGCAGCTCGGCGATGACACACCGCGGCTCAGCGGCCGCCTGACGCTCAACCCGCTCGCTCACCTGGATCCTCTGGGGTCCCTACTGCTCGTCGTGGCCGGTTTCGGCTGGGCCAAGCCCGTTCCGGTCAACCCGTACGCCGTGCGCTCTCGCACGCCGGCCGGGATGATGCTCGTCTCCGCGGCTGGCCCGTTCTCGAACCTCGTGCTCGCCATTCTGGCCGCCCTGCCGATCCGCGCCGGATGGGTCACCCCGTTCGCTCCGACGCAAGGCCTGCTGCCCTCCCCCGGCGCCTTCCTGCTCGAGTTCATCTTCATCAACCTGATCCTGCTCTTCTTCAACCTGATCCCGCTCTTCCCTCTCGACGGCGAGAAGGTCGTTTCGTACTTTCTTCCGCCGACATTGCAGATGCGCATGGAGAGCCTGCGGCCGTACGGGCCGATGATCCTCTTCGGGTTATTCTTCCTGGGCAACTTCGCCTCGTTCGACCTGATCGGTACGCTGGTGAGCCAACCTGCCCTGCGCATCCTCAGCCTGCTCGTCTCATGACGCGCGCCGCCTACCGGGCCTCCCAATTCCTGCACGCCGTTCTCGACCGCCCGACGCCGGGGGACGGGGATCTCATCCGCGCCCATCTTCCGGCGTCCCTGCAGGCGCTGTTCGCACGCCTGGGTCCTGCGGAACAGGCCCACGCCGTGGCCGTGCTGCGCACGCTGCAGCGCCAGGGCCACTCGGATCCAGCCTTGCTCGCCGCGGCGCTGGTGCATGACATCGGCAAGACGCGCGCTCCCCTGCGCCTGATGGATCGCGTGCTGGTCGTCCTGGCCGACCTTCTCATCTCGCGCGCTGCGCGAAGGTGGCGCCAGGGAACGGCGGTCGGGTGGCGCCGCCCGTTCGTCGTCGCCGCCCAGCACGCCGGTTGGGGCGAGGTTATGCTGCTACAGGCCGGTGCGTCGCCTGCCCTGGCTGAGCTTGTGCGCCGCCATCACGACAGCCTGCTCGTTCCATCGACGCCCATCGACCACCTGTTGGCTGCGCTGCAGGCAGCCGACGGGGGTCATTAGGAGGTCCCGTGGCAGACGAGATCCTGCTGGCCGGGCTGGGGCGCGTGGGCGCTTCGCTCGCTCTGGCGCTCCGTAATCCCAAGATCCAGGTCCGCCTGGCGGGCTACGATCCGGAGAAGCGGGTCGCCCGTGAGGCGCTTAAGGCACAGGTTGTCGACCGCACGCTCAACTCGCTGCGCGAGGCTCCGCCCGAATGCGACCTGTGCATCCTGTCGCTGGATCCGGAGGCGATGATCCCGGCGCTGGAGACTCTCAGCATCGTGCTGCCCGAGGGCGCATTGATCCTCGGCACCAGCCCCGTCCAGTCTCACATTCTCGCCTGGATCACCGAGCACATGCCGCCGGGGCGCCGCTACATCGGCATCGTCCCGGTTGAGGGGGCGTCCGCCATCGAGCCTGCCGGCCTGTACGACGACACCCCACGCGCCGATCGGTTTGCCGGCGGGGTGATGGCCCTCGTACTGCCGCCGGGGACACCTCAGGCGAGCATCGACGTTGCTCTCAGCCTGGCGAGCATCGCCGGCGCCAAGCCATTCTTCATGGATGCCTCGGAACTGGATGCCGCCACGGCGGCCAACAACACCCTTCCCGCCCTGCTGGCGGCCGCTCTCATGGCCACTTCCAGCCGGCAGCCCGGGTGGAGGGATGCCCGGCGGTTGACCGGGGCGACCTTCGCCCACGCGACAGCCCTGATCGACGCCCAGATTCCCGGGATGACCCCCGCGACGCTGCTCCTGCAGAGCACTAGCCTGCTGGACAGGCTAGATGCTCTGCAGACCGAGTTGAGCGAATGGCGCTCGGCGCTCGCCTCGGGCACCGAGGACGTCCTGAAGCACCACCTGGATGCCGCCACCCGCTCCCATGATGCTTGGCTGGCCGCACGCCGCAAGGGCGACTGGGGCGTGGAGGAGATGTCGCCCGCGCCGCCCTTAGAGGGGCCGAATGCGCTCGAGCGGATGCTTGGACTCGGGCGGCGAGGTAAGAGCTAGTATCGGCTCTCGCCCTCTCGGGCGAACCTACCCTTCAGGCTCCCCCAGCCGTCGTGTCGGCAGCATCGCGCCGCCGTCCGTCTTCTCCCTGTTCGCGGCCTTTGTCTGTGCATAGGGCGACATGAAGGCACGGTTCTCGGAAGCCCTGGCACGGGCCCTGACCGCGCTCGACATGGGACCTCTGACTCTCAGTGCGCTCCGGGAGTCGTGAGGCGCCGCTGGACTCCCTTGCCCCGGACCGCCTGGGCGTGTGCACAAATGATGTAGAATCGCCGCCGTCCGGTCCTTGCGGAAGGTCGTGCCCGCACCCGAGGTCGCCGTCGCGCCTCTTCGCCCTCGACTGTGGCTCCATCCAGCCGCCCCACTCGCGGGCGCTTTGGTCGCGACGGCCGGAGAATGGCACATGGATTCCCATCGCCGGCTCCTTCTATTCCCATCACCTCGTGACTCCGTCGGGGCATGTCAACCTCACCGCACCTTAGGCCACCCTAATCCTTCCGCATCATATGGTCTTGCAGGGAGCATCCTGGGGTGAAGCCCACAAGCAGCCCTTCACACGACGCATTTGCTCCGGTGTTCGTCCGGCGCGTTCTTGTGCTCAGCGCCATTGAAGGAATCGCGGCGCTGTGCCTCACTTTGGCGCGTGCTTCGGACCCCGATGCGCGCGTCCTGGGGCCATACTCTGCCGAACGGTGGAGCCTGATCGTTGTGCTTGCTGCCATGACACTGATCACTTGTCTGGTCACGCTCACTAGCATCCAAAGAGACCGGTTTCTTCTAAAGCTCTCTCGGTTGCTCTTCCACCATCAAGGGACCTTCCCGACCACACTTGCCACTGGTCTCATTGCACTCGTTGCAGTTGTTGCCGTTCTGGGGGTCTTCTTCCCACAGGTTGTGATCTCCCTAAACGAGGCCCGGCTCTCGCGCTTGGCCCCTCTCCTGCTGTGGGTGGGCGCATGGGTCGCCCAATTGGCCCTGGCGTGGGTGCTGTTGTTCCACAGAGACTGGCTGCGCCCTCCGGATGCGACCACGGATGGGTTTGCCCTCCTGGCCATAGCGGCAGTTGCCCTCGCCGTGAGAGTACCAGCGACATCGTTCGGATTGCCGTACGAAGCGATGTGGGACGAGGTTGTGACGTATCCTCGCTCCCTTCAATCACTTGTGGTATCCGGCAGGCCTCCCCTTGAAGCCATCCCCGGGTATGGTAACGCCGGGTATGGCGACATCCTTGTAGGGATCACCACCGCCAGTTCGGTTGTCGGCCTGCTGGACAGCTTCCGCACCCAGACGGTGTCATCCATAGCCGAGTATGTCTCTCCGCCCCCTGGCGTCAGCAGCGTTCTCCAAGCGGTCCATTATTCAGGGAATCCGCTTCGCTATCCGCGCCTGGCATTTGCGTTCCTCAACTCCCTCGCGCCGCTCTGGATCTACATCATCCTTCGCAGGCATTTCAGTGCCCCTCGGCTTGCGGCCATGGCGGGGGCGATGGCGTACGCCTTATTCAGCGCCGACGTTGTCTCCATGTCTTCGTTCATACTCCCCGATTCTCTTGCTGCCACACTCATGCTTCTGGGCCTCTTGTTCGCTCTGGAGGGCACGGTTGTTGCGAAGGATGCGATTGTCCCATGGGTCGCGTCCGGTCTCTTTACGGGCATAGCAGCCTCCACGAGCCTTCGATCCATCACGATCGCCGCGCTTCCTGTTGGGCTTCTCCTCCTCTCCACCAGCCGGAGGAGATTGCCCACGCAGGTTCTATCCTTGACCGCAGCCCTAGTGGTCGGCTACCTGCTCGGGTCGCCTTCCCTGCTGATCGACTTGCCATCCTTCCTCGCCAGGGCTACTGACCTCACCTGGCTGCAACATGTGTCTCTTCAGCACCGCGCCGAAAGCCTCGTCTTCTACGGCCAGGCCCTTTTCTCTCCCACGTCGGGGGGATACGGGATCGGCGTCCTGGCGCTGGCGATCGCGGGTGTGCTGAAGTCCGCCACAAAGGCCCCCCGCATCCTCCTTGCCGTGGGCTGCTTCGTCGCCTTGCACCTCTACGCAGTGACCCCCATCATCCAACGATACCCACGCCACGTCCTTGTCCTTTCTCCTTTGGTGTGCATCTTGGCGGGAATTGGCCTCGCCGCTGCGGCTGAGTGGCTGCAGGGCCGCTTCGCAATCGCCAAGTCTTCCTTCGTCCAGGCTCAAGTGGTTCTCGTTCCCGGAGTACTGTTTGTGCTTCTTGCTCTGGCCTCGATCCCACAAGTACACAAGACGCTTCAGACTGTTGATGATCTTCGTTCCTTCGTCCCATCACAGGACCATGTCGTTAGTTTGCTCCAAGACACCATGCGCGTCGATGACCTCGTGGGGTTGCAGCAAGAGCTCCCGATCGTCGAGCGCGACCTGACCAACCGGGGGCTCAGCTACGAACGGATCAGATCGGATGCAACCATTGCGGACTTGCGCCTCCGAGGCATTACGTACGTCGTGGGCAGCAACCGGGTGCACCCGCTTCCCCCCACCGGTCTGTGGCACGGCGCATTCGAAGATCCGGCCACATGGCTTGCTGAGTTCGGTACCGAGCCTTTGGTGTATGAGGGTTGGCCCTCCGCGAATCTGTTCATGTTCGTCGCGCTTGTACCGGGCGATTAGCCCGGATGCTCCCTTGGTCAATCCGCGCCTCCGAGAGTACTCCCCTCGTCAGATTGGATCCTTCCCTCTGACCTTGGAGGCCGCATCGGAGCCAAAGCTATGACCAAAGTGCACCTGAAGCTGCTCCCCGTCTCTTCCTATGTCGGTGTCAACCGGGACGATCCGATCCGCTTCTACACCTTCCCCGGCCTCGGGTGGTTCTATCGCCGCCGGGTCGAGATGTGCCTAGAGGAGCTGACCGGAGGCCAACACGTCCTCGAAATTGGCTTTGGGTCAGGCGTCAGCTTCTTCAACCTGCACGAGCTGTACACTGAGATCCACGGTCTTGACCTGACAACGGACATCGATAGGGTAGCCGGCTTCTTCCGTGGGAAGGGCATCGAGACCAGCCTGCAACAGGGCGATGTCCGCCGCATGCCATACACCGATGGCTTCTTCGACAGTGTGCTGATGATCAGCATCCTCGAACACTTACAGCCGGAGGACTTGCATCAGGTGATGGTGGAGGTCCGGCGCGTGTTGCGCCCCGGCGGGCAGCTCGTCTACGGCGCACCCGTTGAACGTCCGCTGATGGTGACCGCGTTCCGCCTGCTGGCCACCGACATCCGCGGCCAGCACTTCTCCACAGAGAAAGATATCGCCCACCAGGCCGGCGAGTCCTTCCGCAGAGTGCGGGTTCGCCAACTGCCTGGTCCACTGGGTCTGTTCGGCAGCCTGTATGAAGTCGGGCACTTCGCAAGGGACTGAGCGCGTCACCGCGCGGCATCGGGCCCTCGGCCTCGTGCCGGTCCATCCCTGCTAGACCTCGATCTCCGTGCACGCCGCCTCATCCTATTTGGTCGGCCCGAAGGCGGGGCGTATAATGCCGCCGATGCGGCACTACTACTGCTACATTCTCGAGTGCGCGGACGGCAGCCTGTACACCGGGCTAACTACCGACCCGGAGCGCCGGCTGCATCAGCACACCTCCGGCCGCGGCGCGCGCTACACCCGCGCTCACCCGCCCGTCAGCCTTGCTGTCGTCGAAGACCACGCCGACCTGCGCACCGCCATGCGGCGTGAACGCGCCCTCAAGGCGCTGCCGCGCGAGCGGAAGCTGGCGCTCATCCGCCGCCAGCAGGCCGGCGCCAGCTCCGAGCCCGAGAAGGAGGAACATGCCTGAATCCCCCAACACCCAGTGGATCGCCGATGAGCTTGAAAGCCTGCGGCAGTCCGGCCTGTTCACCCACATCCGCACCCTGACCTCGCCGCAAGGCGCCTGGCTGGTCGTCGACGGCAGGCAAGTTCTCAACTTCTGTTCGAACAACTACCTCGGTCTGGCCAGCCATCCGCACCTGGTCGAAGCCGCCAAGCAGGCGATCGATCGCTACGGCATCGGCCCGGCCGCCGTGCGGACGATCGCCGGCACGATGGGCCTGCACCTCGAACTCGAGCGCCGGCTGGCGGCGTTCAAGGGCGTCGAGGCAGCCATCACCTTCCAGTCCGGCTTCGCCGCCAACCTGGGCACCATCCCGGCCCTGGTCGGCAAGGAAGACGTGATCTTCTCGGACGAGCTGAACCATGCCAGCATCATCGACGGCTCCCGGTTGTCGGGGGCGAGCATCATCCGCTACGCCCACCGCAATTCCAGCGATCTCAACCAGCAGATCGAAGCCAGCAAAGCCGCCGGCTATCGGCGTGGACTGGTGGTGACCGACGGCGTCTTCAGCATGGATGGCGACGTCGCCCCGCTCGACGCTATCCTCGACGTAGCCCGCAGGCAAGAGTGCGTCCTGATGGTCGACGACGCGCACGGCGAAGGGGTGCTCGGACGCGGCGGGCGCGGCATCGTCGATCACTTCGGCCTGCACGGCCAGGTGGATGTCGAGGTCGGAACGCTGTCGAAGGCCTTCGGCGTTGTCGGCGGCGTCGTCGCCGGATCGCAGACGATCATTGACTGGCTGCGCCAGCGGGGACGGCCTTTCCTGTTCTCGTCCGCCATGACCGTGCCGGACGTCGCCGCCTGCCTGGCCGGCCTGGACCTGCTGGAAGGCTCAACTGAACTGGTCGACCGGCTGTGGGCCAACACCGAGACCTTCAAACGTGAGATGCAGGGCCTGGGATTCGATACCGGCATGAGCACCACGCCGATCACGCCGGTCATGCTCGGCGAAGCGCCGCTGGCGCAGGACTTCTCGCGCAGGTTGTTCGACGCCGGGGTGTTCGCCATGGCCATCGGCTTCCCGACCGTGCCGCGCGGCAAGGCGCGCCTGCGGGTAATGATCTCCGCCGCCCACAGCCCGGAGGACCTCGACCGTGGCCTGAGCGCTTTCGAGAAAGTCGGGAAACAGCTCGGCGTGATCTAGTGTAGTGTCTCACGCAGTTATTGACTTAAGCCTGATCCGGGCGCGGCCGACCTTGGCGGCGATTTCCTCGGCCGCAGCCGTCCATTTGAAGGCCTTGGGGGCGGCGTTGTGCGCATCGATGTAGGCCATGATCGCCTCGACCAGTGCCTTGACACTTGGAAACGCGCCGCGCCGGATGCGCTTGTCCGTGATCTCCCGGAAGAATCGCTCGATC
>Ga0315274_10007673_pt1 | contig 15620 bp, 22 predicted proteins | sample YL17G02_20_MG_FD_203700 | JGI IMG/M metagenome (GOLD analysis project Ga0315274, IMG submission 203700) | Sediment microbial communities from Yellowstone Lake, YNP, Wyoming, USA - YL17G02_20 | ecosystem: Environmental > Aquatic > Freshwater > Lake > Sediment | place: USA: Wyoming | collected... | reverse complement strand
AAGGCTCTGCAAGAGGCATGGCGAGGAGACTGGCGAGGAGTATACGGAAGTCGAGGAAACCCCCGATGACTGTTCGGCCTGCCGACGCATTTTCGAAAAGAAGCACGACGACCAGTCCTTTGAGAAAGAGCATGTTCCGGGTAGCAAGGCTTTCCAGAAAGAAGCCGCGCCAACTGGGGGATTGTTCAACAAGAAGCCTGGAGGTTTGTTCAATAGACAGCCCCAGCAAGTTCCAGCCCCAGCGGCCCCACAAACTGGAGGCTTGTTCAACAAGAAGCCTGGAGGTTTGTTCAATAAACAGCCCCAGCAGACCCTAGCCCCAGCGATACCGGCAGTCCAGCAAACCCCAGCCCCAGCGGCTCCCCAAGCTGGAGGATTGTTCAACAAGAAGCCTGGAGGTTTGTTCAATAGACAGCCCCAACAGACTCCAGCCCCAGCGGCTCAGGTAGTCCAGCAGGCTCCGGCCCAGCAGGCCCCAGCCCAAGCGGCTCCGGCCCAGCAGGCTCCAGCCCAAGCGGCTCCGGCCCAGCAGGCCCCAGCCCAGCAGGCCCCAGCCCAAGCGGCTCCACAAGGCTCAGCGGCCCCGGCAGAGTTGCCCGAGTGGAAGCGCAAGGCTTATGATGTAGTTAAGAAATTTATGGCACCTAATGATGTATTAAAGACACTTAGTAGAAGTACAGACGATAAGATGTCTAGCACAACAGCAAGAACAATTGCTGAACTGTGTGATGCACAAACTGGAGAAAAAGAAATTAGCGAAATTACTCAGTTATTGAATGGGTTGGGTATTGTAAAAGATAATAAGTTACGCATTGGAGCTGGTTATGATGTTTGGGGACGTTGGGATACAGACGCCGCAATGGACCCTAAAGCAAAATCTCCCGTAAGCCAGTTATACGTTTCAAAGATACATCGTAATAGTTGGTCTAGTAAGGAGATAGGCGAAATTATGCGTCCATATTTCGAAGTCACCGATCGTCACCTATTGCCTAGAAAATAAATAGGCTCAGCATAGGTTTAACATGCTTGATGACTGCAACCTAATAACTGCCTGCGTCGGACGCTGGGACTCGTTCCTGCGGGTCCTGCCGACTTGGCAACGATCATTCCTACCGGAACGCATGTTCGTCGCCGTTGCCCCATGGGACCATATGCCAAAGGAAGCCCAAGGGCTGAACCTCGTCGAGGTGCAGCATGGGCAGTTCTCGCTTGGGCTATGGCTGAACAAGGCATACGAGGCAAGCCTGGAGGCCCAGTCCGGGTTCACGTGGAAGATCGACGTGGACATGGTCCTGGAGGACCCTGGAGCCCTTGAGTTCCATACCCATTCCGCCGAAAGCGACGAGTTTGTCCTGGCCTGCGAGGTTCCTGGGATTGGCAACGACAAGCCATGGGACCAGAGGGTCATGGGGATGACGGGGACGGTCGGCTTCCCGACCGAGGTCCTCGGGATGGTTGGCGGGTACGAGGCCCGGCTCCATAACTGGGGGCTTGACGACGTCGTCCTTTACCGGGAATGGATCGAGCTTGGGATGACCCCGAGGGTGGTGGATGCGTTCCTGCACGTCCAGCATGACGACAGGACCAGGACGCAGAACTACGAGGTCAAGGACCTCCGCATGTCCATCGGCCATAACCGCAAGGAGATGGCCAGGCTCGACCCAACTGGTCGGGAGGAGTTCTGGAGGCCGATTGGATTCAATGTCATTGGAAGAGCGCCGGAGTAGGAGAGCCGGGCTTGTTTGCTAAACAAGGGGCTCCAAAAGGGTCCAGTGGGTCCGAATCCCACCTCTTCCGCCATGTTTGCGTGGCGGCGTGGCGCTAACCACGACGAGACCTCAAGGCCGGTAGGGAAGAGTGGGAGTATCGATCACGACTGGCAATCCGGCCCACGCAATAAATAGAGAGGGAGCGGAAAGCGTACTGTTTCCGCCATGTTACTAACTGGGATATGGAACCCAGTTCAGCTTGTTAATGTCTACTCGCATGATTATGACGCACGAGTCTTGGCATCCAGCAGAAACCAGGACGCTCTCGTCCGATTCCCTTACGATCCCGCATGGGAATATGATGTGATGATAGTGCCTGGAAACGGTATTCTCTACGTTTACGGGAACGTCCAATGGGCCGGCGACGTGGGTTGGATGGAATGGGAACGAGCCCTCAAGCAGTATCGCTCCGGCGAAATACCTTCTGTCTCCTCCCGTGTGAGAGTGGAAGAAAGAAACATATGATTCATCCATCTTGATCGCCGGCGTTCCGCCGCAAATGCGTCCATAGGATTCCGTGTCCCACGGAGAGGCAACAGTGGTTTTGTACACGAGCTTAGGAGAACCATTGCTCAACTCGCATAACCCATATGGATCAATCCAAGGCATGACGTACAGCTTGTCGTCTGTTGGCAGAACGGTCCAGTTCTTGTCCCCCGGAGGAGCCTCCAGCGAGACGTCTTCCGTGACGTTCAGGTTGTCGTCCAGTTTGGCCAGGCGAGTGGAATACCCGTTGGAGAACCTGTGGTACATGACATGCAGCTCGTTCTTGTAGACGAAGGCCCTTGGGTCTTCTGCTCTTTCCATCAACAATCGACATGACTCGATTTCTAGGTTTTCATCCAGCCAAGAAACGATAATGTTCGTTCTTGGCCCCCAAGAATTACGGACCTCCCTGCTTACCAGCAAGTATCGATTACCCCACTCGACGATTGAGCCATTGGTTATGGTACTATGTTGCGCAAGTTTCTTCCTGCCTAGGACATTGACGAGCTCGACCGAGTTGCGAGGATCGGGTTCGATGTCGGGTATGTGCATGGCAGGACGCCTCCAAGCCTATTTTCAGCGTTCAAGATGACGTTCCTGCATTTGTAGAGTCTGATCCTTAAACGGATTAGAGAGGGAAGCGGACAAGCGTGCCGTCACTCGTTGGAAGCGAGTCGGGGCTCCGAAAGGGGCTCGAGGGGCAGGACCTCTCCTCTCTGCCACATCTGGAAGATGAACCGGACAAGCGAGCCGGGGCTGCCTCGAAAACAGCCAGTGCTGAAAGGCATGAGGGGCAGGACCTCCGTCTTCCGCCATTGACAACGCGCACTGCTCTTGTATCATCGGGTGGACGAGGAACCGGCCCAGAGCGCCGGCACCGACTTGAAATCGGTTGGGGCTCGAAAGGGCTTGGGGTGCAAGGCCTCCCTCGTCCGCCACAAGGGGGACGATCATGAACCCGGAAAAGGACAAGGAACTCTGCGAGAAGTACCCGATCCTGTACGCCCAGCGGGACAAGAGCATGCAGGACACTTGCATGTGCTGGGGGTTCGAGTGCGGCGACGGGTGGGCAAGGATCATCGACGAGCTCTCGGCCAAGATAGAGGACGTCAACAGGGAAATCCTGGCCGACCAGAAGAGGCAGTGGAAGATTGCCGAGTGGCTCGGGACCATCGGGGGGTTCTCCTTGGGGGCATCCCTTGGGACGATACCGCTGGTCCAGACCCCGCTCATCCCGATCCTGACGGCCCTGCTGTCGATCCTGCTCTCGTGGCAGGGGATCAGGCTGAGCCGTAGGGCGAGGGACAGGTGCTTCGTCGAGGCTTCTCAGGTCAAGGAGAAATTCGGGACGATCCGCTTCTACATCGGGCCGGTCGAGTCCAAGTATGACGACCGGGTCTACGAGTGGATCGACCAGGCGGAGGAGCAGTCCTCGAAGACGTGCGAGCATTGCGGGGCTCCGGGCAAGGAGAGGAGCGGGGGATGGATCCTGACTCTCTGCGACGATTGCCAGAAGAAGAGGGACGCCGAGTACGACAAGTACAGGGAGCAGTCCAAGCATCACCCAGAGGATGGACTCGAATGAGGACGTGGTCGAAGAAGGTCCCGAAGGAAGAAGGCTGGTACTGGTTTTCCTACGTCCGCCGAGACGAGAGGGTCGTATGCCCGGCCATGCTGGTTTACCTGTGCGAGGACCCGCCACGCCCCCTGAGCAGGAATCTTGCGTACGTCAGGACGGCATACAACGACAGCTTCGTGGACAAGCCCATAGGCAGCCAAAAGGGCTTCGACGGGGTAGTTTTTGGCCCGGCAATCATTCCGCCGAAGGCGCCTAGATAGGAGACCTGCATGCGGTTCGAGACGTCGGAGAACTTCGCCACCGGGGTCATGATTCACTTCTCGGATACCGAGCGCATGATCTCGTCCCTGAACGTTTCCAAGGGGAAGATCCTCCTCTCCCCTCCGTCCCCAAAGGAACCATACTTCAGGGACTCGAGGGGGTGCGATGTCTTGTGCGAGTACGGCAAGCTCATCCTGCGAGGGTCGTTCCACAACATCATCCCCTCCAAGCTGCGCGAGACGATGGACGTGATGCGAAACTTCGTGCTGGAGGAACTCCGGAACAAGAGGAATTGCCATCCCGGCAAGGGGTACGAGGACATCTCCGAGTTCAGGATATGGTTCGACGTGAACGTCAACAACATGTGCCTGGAGCTAAGCTTCTACATGGAAGCGATCCCGGAGCAGGCGCCAAGACTGGCGAGGTAGCCTAACGGCAGCGGCACGGGGCCTAAACCCCCGGTATGCGAGTTCGAGTCTCGCCCTCGTCACCATTTTGTCGGAGCCAACGATATGGTACGAGTCTGGAGGACGGAATGCTAGGGGACCTGCTCGTCTTCGTCGAGCTCCTCAAGCAGGACCACGGGAAGGGCCGGGAGCACGACCCGCCCATTGGCTGGAAGTTCACGCTCTTTCTTGTCCTGTTTCTCGTCGCTTCTTGTCTTGGATTGTACTTCTTGTTGAGGCCATGAGGAGGATCGATGCTGGCCCTAGCCACTATCCTCCAATGCAAGCGGGCGTTCCTGCCCCATGTGTTCGTCCGGTACTGCGCCCCATTCATGCAGGACGTGCTGGGGTTCGACTTGAGGGTATTCATCATCCAGCACCAGCCTCAGGCCATGCCAGACGGACCCTTGGAGACGAACCGGTCATCCAAGGGAACGGCGAGGGTCGAGCAGTGGACCAAGGACGGCATGTACGAGGGGGCCGCGGTCATCTCCCACTCGGAGTGGTTCCCCCCGCTTCCGAGCTTGCCTTCCGTATTGGTGGCGGCAGAATTGGGGGTCGAGCTGGCGGCGGACTACCACCTTTGGCTCGACGACGACGCCATCGTCCTGGACGAGGAATGCTCGTGGGAAGAGCATGCAGACGTCAGGGTTTATCGGGTGAACGACATCGTCAACCAGGCGTACTTCGTCAGTAGCCGAGGGTTTGACGAGCGGGTCATGAACATGTTGAGAACCGTCGAGTCGGACTGGAAGGTTCCTGGAGAAAATCCGGGGCACCTGCTGGAGAAGCGTCTTGCCTGCATGTGTCGCAGCAAGAAGCAACTTCCGGAGCGGTTCGCCGCCCGGATTCACAAGGGCCAAGGCATGGAGGCCGTCGCGAGCCTCTGCCAGAGGGCTTGCCCGGACGTCGACATGGAGCAGATCAAGGAGGACTTCGAATGAAGGTCAGCCTGCCCGAAGGGGCCGGATTCTCGGACTTGGCCAGGGCTTTGGCCGGCAAGTCCAGCGAGATAGAGGACATGTACCTCGTCGTCCCGTTCAGGGTCAACGAGAAGAGCCTGGAGGTCGTCGACGACGACGTCCACGTGATGGTCATCGGGAAGGACGGGACGGAGACTGAGATCGAGATGCGGGAGCACGAGGGCAGGATGATGCTGTCCTGCAAGGCCTTGGCTCCTGAGGCACCGAATATAATCCCTGAAGGGAACGGGACGGAGCAGAAGCCGTCAACGACCCCCGGCTAAAGCCGGGGGCTTGTCGCTCAAGAAAGTGAAAAGATTTTAAGGAAGGGGGATGCCGCCAATTCCTCCCCTGCCTAAAGGCAGGGGTCTCCTTGGCGGAACAACATAATGAAGAAGATGACCGTGGTCCTCGCCAAGATGGGCATGGCCAACCAAGCCGGGAACAAGATGACCTACGCCGCCCTCCTGGACGCGAAGGCCAAGCTGGAGAAGGAAGGCGAGATCATCGTCACGGACAAGAAGGGCCAGTACAAGTCCAAGATACACAGGATTTGGCTCAACGTCGGGACGCTGCTGGCCGAGGTTGACAAGAGGGACGAATGAGGGGGTGTAGCTCAGTTGGGAGAGCGTCTGCCTTGCACGCAGAAGGTTTCACGGGTTCGAGCCCCGTCACCTCCACCATTTTTTGCGGGTATAGTATAGCGGTATTATGCCAGCTTCCCAAGCTGGAGACGGGGGTTCAACTCCCCCTACCCGCTCCATGAGATAGCACCAGCCCTTGACTTCATCCCCTCCTTGAGATAGAACGTCCTCCGGCTTCCGGAGGACCCGTCATGGAAGGAACGTCCATCGTCCAGATCAACTGCAAGTGCAAGGCAACGAACTACATCTTCCTCGGAGACCAGACCGACCTGACGGGGCCCGAATACTACTTCTTCGAGTGCTGGTCATGTCATAAGTATGGGCTGCTCGGAGAGGAATGGGCCATCCGGGATATTCTGATGATCCCAAAGGAAAAGGACATCATGAAAGAGGCTCCGTCATACAGCGTCGAGGGGCATCGATTCCCGGACGTGGACGAGTGGGTCGAGCCGTTCCTGGACAAGCCATACGGCGACCGGGACAAGAACCACTGGTCGAGCATCAGGGCATGGCTGGCAAGCTCGCTGATGCACATCCTCGGAGAGCCAACCTTGGAGCGCAAGAAATGGCTTGGCTTGTTCCTTGGAGACGACGGGCCATGTCAGTCCCTGAGGAGTCTCCTTGGCAACGCGCTCACGGAGTATGTCGTCAAGGACGCGTACCCGGACGACGAGGACCTCGAACTGGAGGTCACCCGACGCATGGAGGACGTCATGACGAGGCTCTTGTACCTGGAGGGATGCCCATGATCAGGATTTTCGCGGGGATTGTCGAGCTGGGCGATGGCCAGCGCTGCGACGCGGACGTCAAGCACGGATCCGTATGGATTGGCGGGGAGGACGTTGTCGCGGAGGTTCATGGCAAGTTCGCCGGCAAGGTGACCGTTGCGATCTGCGACAAGAGCTTCAGCGGAGACTTGGACGTCGACATGGGATGGGGATACACCGAGGTGACCCCGGAGGAGTCGGACAAGCTCCTCGTCGGAAAGACTAACGTCATCACCCTCCTGGAGGCCGCGGCTGGCAAGGAGGTCGTCATGGTCGTGGCTGACGAGCCCGTCAACATGATCGAGGTCATGGAGAGGGTCAGGCATCCACGACGCCTTGTCTTTTGCCTAGATCCCAAGCCATCGACCGGCAAGAGCTCGCTGGCTCTACAGAACCTTGGCTGCAAGTTTCGTTCGTCCATCAAAGGTAAGGGGAAGCGGAAGCGATGAGGTATACCTGCGGGTTCGTCTTCGACGGTCATGGGGACTGGGTTTGGCTCATCAAGAAGAGCAAGCCAAAGTGGCAGGCTGGCATGCTGAACGGGATCGGAGGGAAGATCGAGGATGGCGAGACGGCCATCCAGGCCATGCGCAGAGAGTTCATGGAGGAGACGGGGGCGGACATCGAGCGATGGCAGGAGTTCATGATGCTCTCCGGGCCGGACTACGTGGTTTCGTTCTTCAGGCATTTCTGGGACGATTCGGGCGGACCGTTCGACCATCTTGCCAGGGCCACCACCGAGGAGTCTCCGGTCATGGCGAACGCATGGACCCTGCCGTCCAACGTCATCCCGAACCTGAGGTGGATCGTCCCCATGGCCCTTGACCGGTCGATCCTCGTCCCGGTACACGTCACGACGGAGTAACCAAGGATGTCCTTGGAAATCCATTGTATCCAATGTCATGGTAATCGTAAGGATAGCCAAGGGCTGGTATGGACTTGAGGAGGACGAGGTCAAGTCCGCCATCAAGTCCGCCATTGACCAGACGTCCAAGCTTGCCGTGTCTCACGGCTATTACTCCGTTGCCAAGTCACAGACCACCAGTTCGAGGTACTTGGCCCGGACGAGGCACCCGCCTCCTCCGGAGGTGCTGAGGATATCCGATCATTCTCCTGGACCAAAAGCATTCCAAAACGTGAACATCATCTTCCCGTCGACGCTCAAGGAGGGGAGCTATGGGAAGGGCATGTTCTTCGCCAACGCCATGGACGACTCGTCCATCCAAGAAGCCTTCCTGAAGGCCGACGCCGAGGTACAGCGCAGGATGGAGGCAACTGCTCCGCCATTGGTTATGTCCTGGATTCTGCGCTCCTGCAAGTTCGCCTCATAGCAAGGGGAATGACCGCACGGACTATAATCCCTTTTGACAGGAGGATTGAACATGCGCTACTTGAAGATCGTCATTGCCCTTGCCGCAATGTCCCTGCTCGCCGGGTGCAAAATCAGGTCCGAAGTCGCCAACAAGGAAAACGCCATACATACGGAAGTCGCCAACAAGGAAAACGCCGTCGGGCACGTCGAGCCGGGGGCCGTTGTCGTCGAGAAGGACGCTGTTCATGTCGAGAAGGAAGCCGTCCACGTCGAGCCGGACGCCATCCACGTCGAGAAGGACGCCTTCGGGCACGTCGAGCCGGGGGCCGTGAAGGTAGAGCCAGGCGCGGTCAGCATCCAAGGAACGATGCAAACGGGGGCGGTACAGCTCCCCATGACCGTCCAAACCGGAGCCGTCCAGATGCCTCTCACCACCAACGTCAACGACGGGGCCGTGAAGTTCAACCTCGAGCTGAAGGTCGCCGAGGGGGCCATTGTTATCAAGGGCGCCGAAGCGGGCGCCATACAGACCAGGATCGAGACGCCATGGTGGGCATACATCATCATGACCGTCATGGGAATTGGCTGGCTTGTCACGAAGTTCAGGAAGCAAAGGATATCGTTGAGGTCACTTGGACAGCCTCATCCAGCCCAAGAAGGTTCCTTCTGGGATGTTCTATTCTAGACCAAGGAGACGATGATGAGCGACAAGGCACTTCTGGTTGGCATCAACAGGTACCCATCGGCTCCGCTCATGGGGTGCGTCAATGATGTCAGCATGCAGGCTGACCTTCTCGTGACGAAGTACGGGTTCGACGAGTCGTCCATCCGCCTTCTCATCGACGAGCGAGCGACTCGGGATGCGATTCTCGAACGGCTGCAATGGCTCGTCAGCGACCTGAGGGCCGGAGACCGCTGCCTGTTCCACTACAGCGGGCATGGAACCCAAGTCGCCACCAGGGACTTCCAAGGCGAGGTTGACGGGCTGGACGAGGCGATCTGCCCGGTCGACTTCACCTGGACGAATCAGTTGGTCATCCGGGACAAGGAGTTCGTGGAGGTCTTCGGGAAGATCCAAGACGGCGTCAAGTTCAACTGGACGTCGGACTCCTGCCATAGTGGCGACCTGACCAGGGACATGAAGGTCAACGTCCCAAGGCGCATTCCGGCCCCGCTGGACATCGCCTGGAGGATCAGGACGGCCAAGAAGCTCAACCTCCAGAAGCCAAGGGCGTTCGGGCCAGAAGAAATTGACGTTGGCTTTGTTTCCGGGTGCAAGTCGATCCAGACTTCGTCGGACACGATAGTTGGGACGACGCCATGCGGGGCGTTCACGTTCTTCTTCTGCAAGGTGATGAAGAAGTCCAACAAGAAGACGCCATTATCAGACGTCGTGGCAGAGGTAGCGAAGGAACTGAAGTCGAACGGGTACTCGCAGGAGCCCCAAGTAGAGGGATCAAGGTCCAAGAGCCCATTTTTGGGATAAAGATGGCTTGGAACTTTGGCAAGAGCCCATTTTTGGGCTATTGCTACTTCTCCAGAGCGTATTTGATGCGGGCGGAGTAGTCCACCATGATCTGGTGGTTCTTGGAGCAGAGCACGCAATTCTCGCATTGGGCGTTGTCGTAGTTGACGGCCATTATCCCGCATACTTGGCTGTTCTTGTCACGAAGCGGGACCATGACCTTCCCGCAGATTCCCTTGGAGCGCAGCCATTCCTTGCTGTAACTATCGGGCATCTCCTTGACCACGATGCGCTTGACTCCGTTCTTCATGTCGTAGACGCCTGGGTATTGCTCGTCGAAGGCCGGGGCCAGGACGTGCCATATGTTCGAGGCGAGAACTCCTTGGACGCTCGTCATGTCGTGCGCAATTCCTGGCTTGCATACCTCGACAAGGCACGAGACACGCCATACGGGGTTCTTGTTGGAGAAATAACTGCCGTTATGGAACAGGATTACATACGCCCTGTCTGCGCCTAGCTGAACTCGTAGCTCAAGGAGCATGGCCTGGACGTCGCGGGCATAACGAATGCCCCTGACCAATGGGTTCAGGCGGCGTTTTTCCAGCCAATCGGAAACCTTCGCTCTAACTCTGTCCAAGAGTAGCACTAGCGCCCCCACCAGCATCAGTCCAAGTACACTGCCGAGACTTTCCCAAAGCTTATCCATGCAAGGTGGTCCTTTGTCTCGCCATCGATTGACTTCTGAACGTCTCCACTGCTCCCTTTTGATTTCTGAGAGTATGCTAATTGTCCCTTTTACGAGGTTGACTTCCAAGGCCGCACCGCTACGATAATAGCCGCTCGTCCATCGGGCACATGGAGAAAAACATGACATACGAGGAAGCCATACGGCGTTGCATATTCAGGTTCGTCGCCGGGTCGCACGCCTATGGTACCAACAGGCCGGAGTCCGACTTCGACAGGCGGGGGGTCTTCATCGCCCCGCTCTGCAAGGCGTTCGAGCTCTTCCAGACGAGGTTCGTAGGTCAAGGATGCATCGCGGACAACCTGAAGGCCGCCATGAAGTCCATCGACAACTCGCAGCCGGAGGCCGCCAAGGAGCAGATCAAGGCCGCCATGCAGACGGACCAGGGAGACCTGTCGATGTCCGTCGGTACGGTCACAAGGCCTGGCCAAGACGAGGAGTTGCAGGAGCTGCGAAAGTTCCTAAAGCTGGCGACGGACAGCAACCCGAATATCATCGAGTTTCTCTACGTGGACCGCCTGATCGAGGTTTCGACTCCGGAATGGGCGGAGATCAAGAAGAACCGGCACATGTTCCTGAGCAAGAAGGCGAGGTTCACGTTCTCCGGGTACGCCATCGCCCAGCTCAAGAGGATCAAGATACACCGGGGGTACCTGCTACACCCTCCGGGGCAGAAGCCGGACCGACGGGACTACAACCTGCCCATGGACTCGAAGATTCAGAAGAAGCATCGCAACGCCATGCTGTCCCTGCCTGACGAGATGGTCGGTCCAGGCATCAAGGACGAGGTTTCCAGGGAGAGGGCCTACGAGGACGCCATGACCAACTGGCAGGCATACCAGGACTGGGAGAAGGAGCGCAACCCGGCCCGAAAGGCCATGGAGGCCAAGTATGGCTACGACGTCAAGCACGCCATGCACCTCGTCCGCCTGGTCAGGATGGCCAAGGAGATCCTCAGGGACGGCGAGGTCAACGTGTATCGCCCCGACAGGGACGAGCTGATCCAGATCAGGAACGGGGAGTGGCCGTTCGAGAAGATTCTGGACGTCGCCGACAACGCCGACCAGGAGCTCGAGGAGCTCTACGACAAGTCAACGCTCAGGGACAAGCCGGACCACAAGGGCATCTCCGACCTGTACATGGATCTCTGCGAGCAGGCATACGGGATCAAACTCTAAAGGAGAACGTCATGCGGAAGATCAAGACGTTGGACCAATGGCCCCCCAAATGGACGGGCGGACGACCTACGCTGGCCAGCCAGCACATATCGGCATTTCAGGCCCATCTTGCTGGCGCTAGCATCACGTCGACGAGGGTATCCCAAAGGGGCGGCGCTGCCGAATGGGGCGGACCAGAGCCGTTTGATATTGCCTGTCACATTGGAGAGACGACGGAGCAGGGACTCAAGGACGCCATGTTTCTGGTCCTCCGAGAGAAGATGATCAACGATCTCGAGGCGGCCAACAAGCTTTTGGATGCTTTTTTCGTTGGGGCGAAGATGACGAAGGAAGAGGCGACGGCGGCGCTGGTCTGCCCCCCGGCGATGGCCGTAATCATCTCCGACCCGAGGCTGACCAAGCAGCAGCGTTTGAGGAAGCATTCGGAGCTCAGGAGGGACAGGCGCAAGAAGTACAAGGCAATCCTCAAGGAAATCAAGCGCCTGTCGAAGTAGCTTTTCTCTTGTGATCCAAGCGTGGGCTGGTATCATCACGGTCAGGACATTGGAGCCTGATCGTGAAACCTACCCTACATCAGGGCGACTGCCTAGACATACTTCCAACCCTCCCCGCCGATATCTTTGACAGCGTTGTAACGGACCCGCCATACGGAATTTCATTTTTGTCATCGGATTGGGACCATGGGATACCCGGTCCGCAGTTCTGGAAGGAAGTCCTGAGGGTCGCCAAGCCGGGAGCGTTCATGCTCGCCTTCGGAGGAACTAGAACCTTCCATCGTCTAGCCTGCGCCATCGAGGACGCCGGATGGGAGTTCAGGGACACAATTATGTGGTGTTACGGCTCAGGAATGCCCAAAAGCCTTGACGTTAGCAAGGCCATCGACAAGGCGGCAGGCGTAAAGAGAAAAGTCATCGGCAAGGCGGCGGATTTTGCACGGGATGGCGCCCAGCGCAAGACCGACGAGAGCCACATGAGGCCGCACGAGGAGCAAGGAGGTCATGGGTACGGGGACCGCTGGTCCGCTGACGTGACCGCCCCTGCGACCGACGAGGCCAAGAAGTGGGCTGGCTGGGGGACGGCCCTGAAGCCCGCCTGGGAGCCGATATTGGTTTGCCGCAAGCCTTTGGAAGGAACAGTCGTCCAGAATATCCTGAAGCATGGTACGGGGGCCATGAACATCGACGATTGCCGCATCAAGCATGTCACTGTAGGAAACGGTGACTTGGCCCACAACCCGCACCTTCGAACCCACATCAACGGAGGGAACGGGGGGAACATCTTGTCCCGTGAGGACGAGCGCAGAGTCGTCATACCGAACCTAGCGGGCAGGTGGCCGGCGAACCTTATTCATGACAACAGCCCGGAGGTCATCGAGGTGTTTGACAAGGCAGGCGAGCATCCAAGCTGCAATTCTCCCAGCGACGTCAAGTGCGAGAGCAAGTACCGCCCCGACCAAGGGAGCTACCAAGGGCAGGGGCCGATCTATCCTGGGGAGACCGGATCTGCCGCCCGGTTCTTCTACTGCGCCAAAGCCAGCAAGGATGACAGGCAGGAGGGAATGGGCGAGGGCTTGAACAAGGTCGTCAACAATCATCCCACCGTGAAGCCGACTAGGCTTCTCATGTATCTGTGTCGGCTTGTAACCCCAGAAGGGGGTACCATCCTCGACCCGTTCATGGGGTCTGGAAGCACTGGCAAGGCGGCCATGCTGGACGGCTTTGGGTTTGTTGGCATCGAGAAGGAGGCGGAATACGTGGAGATAGCGAGGAAGCGGGTCCGGGAGGACCCCTTCTCCTAGCCTGGCCATGATCTGGCACAAGTCAGTCGGGAGGCTGTCCTATGGCCCAGGCATACGGATCATCCTGCTGGTCGACCAACAAATCGCCGACTACTACTACTCCCTTGTTCCAAAATACGTCGATCTTTCACGGCAGGCATACGACGCCCATGTCAGCGTCGTCCGGCACGAGAAGCCAGCCGACACGTCTGCATGGGGCGACTACGATAGGGACGAGGCAGGCTTCGAGTATGGCACCCAAGTATTCCACGACGAAACGTACTACTGGTTGGAAGTCGTGTCGCCAAGGCTCCGTGAAATCAGGAAGGAGCTTGGCCTGACGACATACCCGCCATGGCGCAATGGGTACCATTTGACTTTGGGGAACGTCAAACACCAGAGAAAGGACTGATCATGGACCTCGGCGACAGGATGAAGATGTACGAGCTGGCGGAGACGGGCAGGAAGGCCATGCCCCTGCTCCCGCTGTGTATCAGGCTGGATGGACGGTCGTTCCATTCTTGGACCAAGGATTTTGCCCGTCCCCACGACGAGTTGTTCTGCCAGCTCATGCAGGAAGTCACCAAGATGCTCGTGGAGGAGACGAACGCCAAGGTCGGCTATACCCAGTCGGACGAGATATCGCTGGTCCTATACAGCGACTCCATCGAGTCGGAGCTGTTCTTCGACGGGAAGTTCCACAAGATCAACAGCGTATGCTCAGGGCTTGCGTCGTCGCTCTTGAACAAGCGGGCCGGGCAATGCTTGGGCGAGATGCCCATGGCCGTCTTTGACTGTCGCTCGTGGAACGTCCCCGGATTGGAGGAGGCAGCCAATGCCCTCCTATGGAGGGAGGAGGACGCTACCAAGAACTCGGTCAGCATGGCGGCGAGGTCCATGTTCAGCCACAAGGAGGTTCAGCACAAGAAGCGGTCCGACATGCACGAGATGATGCACGGGAAGGGGAAGAACTGGAACGACTACCCCGACTGCTTCAAGCGGGGTTCGTACTTCCGCAGGGTCACGAGGGAGATGTTCCTCTCTGACGAGCAACTGGCCAAGATACCGGCTAGCAAGCGACCGGCTCCGGGTACGCTCTACGAGCGCAGTGTCGTCGAGAGGACACCGCTGCCCCCGCTGTCGACCGTATCGAACAGGGTCGGCTGCTTGTTCATGGGTGAGGATCCGCTACCTATAATGCCCACGGGAGGAACGAGATGAGACTCAAGAGCCTTTTCCTGAAGGACTTCTGTGGGATACCCCAGCTCCAGTTGGAGTTCGGCGACTTCACCATCCTGATTGGGACCAACGGGATCGGGAAGACGACGATACTGAACGCCGTCACGCTGCTTGCCTCGAACATGTCATTCGACACGGAGGCGCACAAGGGACTGGTCAAGACGGTAACGCCACTGCTGACGGGCAAGGACCGCATGCGTGCGTACCTGCGGAAGAACATCAGGAACATCGACGAGGAGAACTCCGCCAAGGGATTCCTCGCCACGGGCATATTCGAGCACGACGGCAAGGAGCTCGTGTCCTGCTGCTCGCATGACGGCTTCGTGAAGAACGAGCTGGCTGACCAGGAATGGTACTGGCCGGGCCTGGTATACTTCGCCAAGTTCGACGTCGACATGGTCAACTTCCAGCTCAGGGAGTCCCGCTGGGAGAAGTTCGCCTTGGCGTTCGAGGCCATCACCGGGTGGAAGGTAGACCCGGAGGTATACGAGGAGTCAAACCTGAAGGAGCTTGGGCACAGGGACTACAAGATCGTCGTCGGGTTCTGGATGCACAAGCCCGGCGGGAGGGTTCATTCCAGGAAGGCCAGCGCAGGGGAGAAGAAGATCGCCAAGTCCCTGAGCCAAGTCCTGAACCTGGAGGACACCAGGCAGCCCTACATCGTCCTCGTGGACAACCTGGAGATGCACGCCCATCATAGGCGACACCTGAGGATGTTCGAGGTAGTCAAGGATCTCTTCAAGGGCAAGCAGGTCATCGCCACGACGCACAGTACTGTCGTCATCGAGCAGTACCAGCCCAGAGAGCACATCGTTGACGTCGAGCAGGAAATCCTAAAGGAGATCAAGGATGCCAGCACCAACACCTGACTGCAACGTGAATGAGCTCGCCTTCGAGCTGAAGAAGTTCCTCGACCTGAAGAAGATTGACCTGGTCAACCCGACCTGCCCGGACATCCAGTGCTTTCCGCCTCCGGACGACGACGAGTAC
>Ga0315274_10007671_pt1 | contig 15621 bp, 8 predicted proteins | sample YL17G02_20_MG_FD_203700 | JGI IMG/M metagenome (GOLD analysis project Ga0315274, IMG submission 203700) | Sediment microbial communities from Yellowstone Lake, YNP, Wyoming, USA - YL17G02_20 | ecosystem: Environmental > Aquatic > Freshwater > Lake > Sediment | place: USA: Wyoming | collected... | reverse complement strand
ATGGTTTTCTGATCGTCGGAGTGCAGATCATTCGCCAACCCGGAGCCGTTGACTGTATTCAAAGGCCCTTGGTTGGCCTCGTTGCTGGAACTGGTGACTGTGATCGATGCGAGGGCCACCGGATAAGCAGCGAGTTCCGTCGTGAAGCTCCAGACTCCGCCCTTGAAGATGGTGGAGGTGGGGGGAGCGTTCACTTCGTCGATCCGCCAGTAGTAGGTCGTGCCGAACTCCAGACGCCCTGGATCATACGTGCTTTGGGCGTGGTCCTGACGCACCAGTACACCACGCGGGTCGGCGCGGCTGGCGTCATTGACATCGTCGAAGACCGTGCCCAGGTAGACATCATGGGTATTGGCATACTCGCCTGGCGTCCAGGCAAGAACAAGATCACGAGGGACATCCGCCTTTTCCGCTTCCGGTCTGGGGTCGTTCGCCTTCGCAGGATCACCGCTCATCACGTCTTCAAATGTCGTACCAATGCGGATCTCGTCCACGAAGAACTTGGTGCCTGCGACATTGAGAAGGTCGAACTGGCTTTGATCCAGGTTCGGCTTATTGGCAGTCCAGTTCCTGCTGGAGAGATCGGGCTTCAGAGCAACCAGGGCGTCAAATGCCTTCTCGCTCATCGTGTCCGTTTCCAGAAAACCGACGACCGTGATGACATCCTCCCCGCCGGCGTCTGCGTCCCATTCAATCTTGCCGACGATGATGTTCGCCGCACCGAATCCGTCGGGGTCGGATGCGACCCACGGCATCGTGGCTGTCGCGTCCGGTGCTTCCTTGGCGTCGTCAGTCCAGGCCGCCGCAGCGCCGCGGAGATTGTAGCTGGCCCCCTCGCGAAAATACCTGGGCAGAATATCGGGCCTGTTGTTGCGAGGTGGGCCACCTCCGGCGCCGATTCCGTTGCCGGAGTTCTGCAGTGAGAAGGCGCGATTGCCAAGCACGGTTGGGTCGGTGCAGAGCATGAAATTCGGCGTCTCCTGGTTACGATCCCAGGCATGAACCGCCACGTAACTGAACCATGTCGTAGTGCCAGACTGGAACGTCGCAGTCACCGTGGGATCCAGTGCAATGGATGCATCCATGTAGCGGCCAATCTCAAAGTCCCTGTTCAGATCCGGCTCGCCCACATCCTCCGGGCCGGGTAGTCCGACATAGCCGCCCCCCGTGCGCAAGTTGGCAACCGCGCCATTGAATGTATTTCGCTGAACCGGCGGACCAGGATCGACGACGATCCCCGAAGCGTCACCTTCTTGGTGGACGCGCCAACCAACTCCTGCGTGGAGACTCTCTTCGCTCGCCCAAGTGCCGGTCGTGCCCAAGGCGCCACCCCGTCCGGTGAGGCTTCCATCCGGGTAGGCGAACGGTTCGTAGACGAGTATGCGGGCTGACGCCGGCAAGCACATAAGCGCAACGACTCCGACTGCAGCAAGACACAATGGCCTATTCATTTGCCTACCTCCTGAGGAATAAGTGTCTGTTGTGGTCTCTTGTCGGCGTCGGTGCCTGTGGTTGCGGAGACCTGGCACGTGGGCGACGTCCGCCCGACGCCATACACGTTGTCAAATCCAGCCGACACTTCCCATATGACCTCAGCCCGGCAACGGCACCGGCTGTCACGACGTCGATGCGATGCCACTGGTCCGTCAATGGGCAGCACGACGCCAGGCTGACCGCGCCGCCGAGCGTCCATAGCTGGAGCGTGTTGCCCCTGGCCGTGCCGTATTGAACGCGGTCATTTCGGCGCATCAAGCCACCGCGGCTGGTGCCATCCGTCCTCCAACACCAACAAGCAGGAGAATCGGGCCCGCAGGGAATCTACAATCCCTGCCGTGCCAGTCCTGCAGGCGCACCACTACTCTACTATAGCGGGTACCTGTGCTCCTGTCAACAATATCATCCATGCTCTGGAATTCATTCTCGTGGTGAACCAGCGACACACGGACTGATCTTCTGGACATATGGCTCGCCGCCCAGACTCCAGTCCGATCAACAGTATCCGTTCCTCACAACGGACGCCAGAGGGGATCTGACCACAGCCACCCAGCAACGAATCGCCGGATATCCCCCTCAGCACACCCATGGCTGGCCGGTTACAAGCCGATAAATGACATTGTTGACAGGAGCATATCAATACAGTACAATCCGACTGGTGTCGCGTAGGAATAGAAAACTACACTAGTCGCTCTTAGTCCGGAGCGTGCGGTGCCGGGAGCCCTCCGCACTGTGAATTCTCCGAAGGACTGGTTTCCACAGAAGAAAGAGGATGCATAATGCATATGTCGATCAGGCCAATGTGTTTCGTAGTTCTTCTCGGACTGCTGAGTTCTGCCAGCGTTGCGGGGTGGACACACTCGCAACAAGGGACGGAGTTCCCGTCCCAACAGTCAGGGGCACATCATCTCGAGGCCAACAAGCGGTACTACATTGAGGCCAAGGGCCATATGGGAGATGTCGCCTGAGTGGAGTTCTCTCTTGGCGCTTCTGTCTTCTTCGAGGACAATATGCTGTGGTACGTCCATCAACAACAACGACAGTACACTCCAGAGGATTCGATGAACGCTAACGACAATGGGGTAGAAGCGGTAGGGTGGAATCATTTCGTGGTGTTGGTCTTCTTGTCGATCATTTCCGTGTCGCCCTGTCGGGCTGCCGATTTCTGGGTCCCCGACGATGGGGGACGCATTACTCATGGCTGGACGGCGGATGAGTCTCTGACCCTGTGCATGCAGGGCCGCGCCGTGGTTATGCAGGTTCGGTGTTCTCCCGACGGGGGTCTGCGATGCACCATCCGATTCTTCAACGTGAAGAAGGATTATTTCAAGAGGATCATGTATCAGGTCGGGCCCGATCTGAATCCCGCGGTGCAGGTCGATGGTCAGGCATTGAGACTCGAATCCCCGGCAGCAGCCACGTTTGACGGAATGCTCACGCTCACCTACCGCGAAGATCATGGCATAGTCGCCAGGAGGACGGTGTATCCATCGAACACGAGGCCTCTGGTCATTGAGCAGTGGCAGATCCGCAACAACACAGCAGGGCCGGTGAAGGTGGCCATTGCAGGCGACCGTCGGGTGATTCCCGGCACGATCAACGGCAAGGTTGAGGAGTCTGACCTGCTCGTCGAATCGATTTCTCCTGACCTCCAATCGACCACGCTGAAACCCGGCGAGGCACTCTCGTTCGCTCGAAGACTGCAGTGCAAGCTGGCTTCGGATCCCGATCTCAAGTTCGATGTCGATGCGGAGCACAGCGACAGGCGTGCTTTAATCGAGGCGGCCTATCGCGGTCCGGGACGCCTTGAGACGCCTGACCCCATGCTCGACGTGGCATTCGCGTTGCAGAAGTTCCACGCGCTGGAATGCCCGATCGAGACCTACAGGGGCGTGATTACGCACAACGGGAGTCTGCGGTACTCGCCCGGCATATGGGCGAACGATCCTGTGGAGTACTCCAGCCCCGTCTTTCCGTTCTTCGGCAACCCGCAATTGAACGAAGCGGGCTTGAACATGTATCGGATTTGGCAGGACTACTGCAAACAAAATGGCATTGATCCGTTCCCCGGGTCCTTCGAGCATCCGGACCTTCGGCTGGTCCAGCGAAATCGCGGCGACAACGCGATGGTGCTCTACGCGCTGCCGAAGTACCTTATGTTCTTGGGCGACCGGGCGGCGGCGGAGGAGCTATGGCCTTTGGTCGAGTTCAGCGCACAATCGGTGGACGACCACAAAACGCCGGATGGAGTGATCGCCTCACGGACCGACGAAATGGAAGGCCGTTATCCGACGGGCTCCGCCAATCTGAGCACTTCGTCGCTGGCCTATGGCGGCTACTGTCTCGCGGCCAGGCTGGCACACGCCCTGGGGAAGATCGACAGAGCGGGCGAATTCGAGAGCCGCGCCGCCGCGCTTCGCAAGGCGATCGAAACGTACTTCGGGGCCGAGGTCGAAGGGTTCGCGACGTATCGCTACTTCAAAGAAAACACGACTCTACGCGGCTGGATTCTGTTGCCTCCGGCGATGGGCATCACCGAGCGCCAGCAGACGACCGTCGATGCACTGATCTCCGATAAACTGTGGCCCAACCGTCTTGCCGGCGGCGACATTCTGGCGGAATCAACCCGCGAAACCGAATGGGCGAGAGAGACGTACTACGCCTTGCGTGTCTTGTTCAAGGCTGGGCGAACGGAGGACGCCTTGAGGCTGACTCAGTGCGTGGTCAAGGCCCAGGTCTTTGGCAACGAAGGTCCGTATCCAGATGAAGATGCTATCGATATGCTCTGTCCCGGCTCGCTCTATCCGCGCGTATTCATCGAAGGTGCGTTCGGCATCGTTCCCACGGGACTCGACTCGTTCGAATGCACGCCCTGGCTGCCGAACGCGTGGCCCCAGATGGGGCTGCGCGACATGCGTGCGTTCGGCCACGCTTGGGATATGGTCGTCGAACGCGTCGACGGCAAGCAGAAGATCACGGTCCGCGGCGCGGATAAGCAAGTCATCTTCACCGACATCGGACCCGCTGGACGAACCTATTCGGTCTCCTTCAAGGGAACGCCCAAAGATAAGGCACAGGTGCCTGCGGGCACCGTCGGGGCGGAACTCCAGGGGAGCCTGTAGTGAGGAGCGACAGCATGAGACATCGTGATCGCGTGGCTCTGGCGCTGGCCCATGAGGAGACAGACAGATGCCCCATGCAAATCAGCTTCACACCCGAATTCGCAATGCGGCTCGAGCAGGAGATCCGCCGAGGAACGGGGAAGTTGCATAATCCGCATGGAGGAGGAAATACCTACGAATTGGAACGGAGTCTGGGACAGGACCTGCTTCTGACCTCGGTAGGATGGGCCAACAACTACTATCAGACGTGTGAGCCGGGGGGGGAGTATGTCGATGAATGGGGGATCGGTTGGAGGGCCGTCCCATATGAGACGCGATTCGGCCCAGGCATCTACACCGAACTTGCCTCCCACCCTCTGGCGGATGAGAGACGCCTGGATACCTACGCGCCGCCGAGCGCCGACGATCCTCGGCTCTATCGTGATGCAAGAAGACTCATCGAGGAGCATGGCCGGGAGTATTGGATTGTAGGCGTGACGGTCACGACGGTCTGGGAGACAGCCTGGGCCCTGCGAGGCCTCGAGCGGATGATGATGGATCTCGTTGAGAATCCTGAGCTTGCGGGGCGCATTTTTGACATCCCTTACGAGTACCACCTCGCGGCGGCCACGAAACTCGTGGAGTTGGGTGTGGACATGATCTGGCTTGGCGACGACATAGGGTGCCAGCGGGGGATGATCATGTCGCCCGATATGTGGCGGGAGGTTCTGAAACCACGGCTTGCGGCGTTCATTCGTACGCTCAAGGAGATCAATCCCGACATCAAAGTGGCCTATCACAGTTGCGGCAACATCAGCCGGGTGGTGGCTGACCTCGTGGAGGTCGGCGTCGACGTGCTCAATCCGATACAGCCTGCCTGTCTGAATATGGAGCATTTGAAGGAGGTTTATGGCGATGTACTCTGTTTCTGGGGCTCGATTGACGAGCAGCAGACCCTGCCGTTTGGGTCCCCGGATGATGTCAGGCGGGAAGTGGCCGATCGAATTCGGGTCTTGGGCCGGCATGGGGGTCTCATTTTGGGACCGACGCATCACGTACAACTGGATACGCCGATGGAGAACTTCCGAGCGATGGTTGATGCCATCACCAGTCCATCAGTGAGATGACTGAGAAGAGCATGCATACAGGAGAGGCTGCGTCCGCCGACAAACTGTATCGCGATTACCTCGGCGCGGTGAAGTTCGGCAACATCTTCTCACTCAATATCGGCCCGGACTACGCGGGACGCCTGCGCGAGGTGGACGTGCGGACGCTGCGCAAGGTCGGCGACATGATCCGCAGCAACTCGCCGGATCCGAACGATAGGACCCGCATCTAACCTATTCTCTTGCAGCCTGTCGTGTGGCGATGGGTACGTACCCTGCCTCCAAGCCTGCCGGCGGGGTTACAATCAAGGCCGGGTCGATCTCCGCCAGTTTTCCGATCGCGGGCGGCGCCAGGTAATCACGATCTTTCTTCCAGTTCCGATGGAGTTTCTCCACCCGCGTCTGCAGGCTCTCGCGCTCTTCATTCGTCAAATCAGCGTTGAGTAATGCAGGCTGATCGGCAAATCGATACCAGTAGTACGTCACCACACTGCCGTCTCCCGGATACGCCTGGAACGGTCCTGCCACAGGGCCGGGCTTCTTCCAGCAACTCTCCGGATCGTCGGGTGTAACATAGGGTTCGGGGCGATCCTCGACGGGCCGATCGAATGTAACGTGGGCCAGCCCTGTTTCCGCCGGAACATCTTTGGCGGGTACCGGCACCCACTGTGCCTTCTTGTTGTCACTACTGACTAGGCGATAATACTCAGGAAGCGTCACCAGGGGACCGTCCTTGGAGTCCTTTCTCGTAGCCAGTTCGTAGTTCCACCGGTAGCCGAAGCTGCTGGGGTCCGGCGCCACGGGAGTGGCAAAGGAACTCCAGGCAACAGGGACTCTCTCTTCCTTGGGAACAGAGGACGTATAGATTCTCCATGTTGCGCCCCCTTTTCCCGGAAAGCTGTACATCGTGGCCTCCATGGGGTCGATGGTGCCGCTGGCCGGGGCACCGCCTTCAAACCACGCCTGCACGGCATCCCAGAGCGCCTTTTTGTTGTAGACGGCGGCGTGGTGCAGGACCACCGAATCGCCCTGCGGCCCTCGGGGAAACGAGGTCGGAACTATTCGGGCGTAAGTTTCGCCCCTCTTGTCCACAGCCTGGACGCTGGGGACATACTGAGTCTCCATCTGCATCGCCCGATTCGGCCCGGCCGGACGGGAATCCAGAAGCTTTCCGGCCAAGCAGGGGTCGGTCACGGTCGTGTGGGACCAGAAATAGGGAGTGAAGAAGGCAACCGGGCCTTTGAAGGTTTGCGTGCTCAGAAACAGAGTCCAGCAGTGATTCCCGGTAGGCACGTTCTTGCCGGCAGTGGTGGATTTGGGTGCGGTGAGCGGCATCGCCAGGTACCCGTAGCCGAACAGTTCCCCGCAGGTGCCTTGTTTCAGATTGAGGCCATCGGGCGGCCACAACACCCAGGGACTGAGTTGTGCCACGCCGTACTTGCCTCTGGGTTCCTCCCAACTCCTGCCCTTGCCCGCGCCCGGACCGTTGGCCCATTCAACGAAATTCGGGGCCACGCCGCCCATGATGAACTTCGGCGTTTCGGTGGCAAATCGCGTGTCACGCCACCAGCCCAGGCCGCCCTCGATGTCGGAATACATCTTGGCGGGCGCGGGACCATCATACTGAGCGAACATCCAGGTGCCGAACAGACCGGTCTGAAAGCGATTCCCCGGATATTTCTCCACCAAGGGCCAAGCCGCTGCGTAGATAGAGAACCCGGCGTTATATGTCTCGGGGACTTTCTCGTGAGGAACGAGCAGGTATCCGGCCATTTCTCCTTTTTGAACCGGATTCGAGGCGCCCATCCCAGGCGCCAGGGGTGGAATGAACACGAAAGCCAGGCAGAATGCGAACGACGTGAAAAGACCCTGTTTCAACATAAGAAAACCTCCGGCAACTATCCTTATTCTTGCACAAGACCGGCTTTCCGGCTGCGTATTACGCCTTAAGGTAAGACGGAACCACCTCTATCGATATTGCATCGCCAGGGGTTCACTTCGAGAAAACAACGCGTCGGAAGAGGATAGGCAGACGCCCACGGTGGGCCCCTTGGCGATTGACAAGTGCAGGTTGAGCGCGCGCCCCTTGCCTTGGACACCAAACGCTTGTCGTCGCGAGCGTACTGCCCTCGCCAGAGTTGTGTTAGTCCCGTTCTCGCGGTATGATGAATTATGATGAGAGTTGTTGGCATCTTGACGCTCAGTGTGGTGTTTCTGCTGCCTGCCGGTGCTGCTGTGTTTCCCGAGTTGGCCACGGTTTCTGATCTGGCGGGAATCGAGCCCCCGTCGCGTTTCACATCCGACCTTCCCATCCTGGTGGTGGAGAACTTCGGCGCCGGCGCCATTCCCGCACCAGGAGCCACGTTTCAGGCCGCCTGGGTCTTCGTGTTCGAGGTGGACGAGACCACTGGGCGCAGCTCCCTGACGCGTGGGCCTGATGTGAGCATGCGCATAGGAATCCGGCGCCGCGGCCAGAGCTCCGCCGGCTTTCCCAAGGCTCAATATCGGGTGGAGTTGTGGGACGAGAACGGCGAGGAGATCGACCATCCCCTGTTGGGTCTGCCCTCCGAATCGGACTGGGTGTTCAACGGTCCATATACGGACAAGGCCTTGATCCGCGATCCCATGGCCTTTGCTCTTGGGCGAGCCATGGGTCTGGAGGCACCACGCACGCGGCATTTCGAGATGTTTCTCAACACCAATGGTGGCACTCTGACCTCCAGCGAATACATGGGCGTGTACGTGTTAGTCGAGAGCATCAAGCTCAGCAAGAATCGAACGGACCTCAAGCGCCTGGATGCCACGGACAACGCGGAACCGAACATCAGCGGCGGCTATATCATGCGCTTTGAGCCCCCGGGGATCGCCAACGACGGTCCGCGCGCCGTCGGCTGGAACTCGGTGGAGATCGTGGAACCCGAGGAGCCCACCGTCGCTCAGAGAAGCTGGATCGGGAGGTATCTCACCGGCTTCGCAGCCACGCTCGGCTGGGTCCGGGGCCAAGCCAACAATGTCGGCATTCCGAACAATGATCCTTGGACCGGGTATCCGGCGTATATCGATGTGGATTCCTTTGTGAATCTGCTGGTGATCAATGAGTTGCTCCGCGAACAGGATTCTTATGTGCGCAGCGACTACATGTTCAAGGATCGCGACGCCAGGCTGCACAAGGGACCTCTCTGGGACTATAACCTGATCGCCGGAACGGGCTGCTGCTTCGACAATCGTAACCCCAGGGGCTGGCAATATGAGCAAGACTACAACCGCGGCGGGCGCGACCACGGCTATGAGCCGGATTGGTTTGTGCCGCTGCTGCGCTGTCCCGATTTTCGCCAAGCCTTTGTCGACCGCTGGAGCCAACTGCGTGCCCACGGCATCCTGGAGACGAGCCAATTGTTCGGCCTGATCGACAGCCTGGCGGACCCGCTGCACGAATCCGCCGTGCGCAACTTCGTCAGGTGGAACAATCTCAGGAATAGCAATGTCGGCTTCCCGACGCCGGTCAGCAACACCTGGCCGGAGCAAATCGACGCGATCAAGGCTTGGCTCACGCAGCGTCTGGCCTGGATTGACGGGCAGTTCCCTAAGGCTCCTACCTTTACACCCGGCACCGGCGTGGTGGCCCCGGGCACGGACGTGGCGATCCGTACTACGCAGGGAGTGATGTGCTACACTCTGTACACCCTGGATGGATCGGACCCTCGTTTGCCGGGTGGCTTGCTCAACTCCCAAGCCCAGTTGCTGCTCGGCGTCTCCGCTCCTGCGAGTCAAGCAGTGCTTGTTTCCCGGAACGCCGAGAACGTGCAGGCCCTGCGTCCGACCACGTCCTGGCCCGGAGCCACGGCGTGGACCGCGTTAGACTTCGATGCGGCTGGCTGGCGCACGGGCCGAAACGGCGTAGGCTACGAGAGTACGCGGGCCGACTATGCGGGGTTGATCCATATCGACGTGGGCGATGTCTCCCAGGGCTGGCCACATAGCGTGTACGTACGCTACCCCTTCGTTGTGAACGACCCGGCAGTGGCTGAAGTGCTAACGTTGCATGTGAACTATGACGACGGCTTTGTGGCCTATCTCAACGGGACACCCATTGCAGCGAGAAATGCCCCGGCTGGCATCCCGGCCTGGAACAGCGGAGCCACCGGCGACCACTTGGATAGCGCAGCCCTGGTGGCCGAGGAGATCGATGTCAGTGCATTTTCCCACTATCTGGTGTCTGGCAGCAATGTCCTGGCGGTGCACATGTTGAATAACGGCGGCACGCCGAACACGTCCAACACCGGCTGCACAAGCTCGGATATGCTCCTGATTGCCGAGTTGGTTGCCTCCCGTACGAACGCCGTCACTGCCAAGGTGACGGTTCATGGCAGCATGAACCTGACCGCGCGCAACTACGATGGCACGAACTGGAGCATGCCGGTCACGGCCACATACGTGGTGGGCACGCCGGCCCATGCCGGGAACCTGGCGGTCACAGAACTGAATTACCATCCCGCCGACCCCAGTATGACGGAGCTCGCGGCGGACCCGAATCTTAGCGACGACGACTTTGAATTCATCGAGCTGCGAAACGTCAGCGATGGCTTGATCGACCTCACAGGTGTCGCGTTTGTCGATGGCGTCGACTTCACCATGCGCGTCCCCGTGACGCTGGACGCGGGGGAACGAATTGTCCTGGTGAAGAATCAGGCGGCCTTCGCGTTGCGCTATGGGATGGACCGAGCCATCGGCGGAGTCTACACCAAGAACCTCAGCAACGACGGCGAGACCTTCACGCTGCGGGACGTCATTGGCAACGACATCTTCCATTTCACCTTCAATGATACGTGGTATCGACAGACCGACGGTCAGGGATACACTCTGGTACTTAGAGATCAAGACCACATCCCGGACGGCTACGGCAAATTGGGGTCCTGGACCACGAGCAGCGAGATACTCGGCAGTCCCGGGCAGTAGCCTGACTTTGCGGATTCGCGGGTTGGAACTGGCGTGGCGGGGGCAAGGACGGCCTCTGCGGCCGGAAGTCTTCACTGCACAGCCGCCTCGTTTGGTGCAGCTTGTCCTTCTTCGGACGACGGGTGAATGTCGCCGTTCCGGGTGTCAGCTCCAATCTTGCCGTCTCCTCTCTTTGCACAAAATCGCTTTCGGAGTGTGCCAACATCATGCTATATTTCGAGGCGGCAGGTTTGATGTCATCCTGTAGAGGTGTGGCCTGTGACTCTCGGAGTCGGATTACGAAGTCAGCATCGGATCATTGTCAAGCGGCAGGAGCAGGAGAACGGCAGATGTCGAGTCTATCTCACACCTGTACTACTGAAGATGAAGGAGACTCCAATCATGCGTACCGCCGCCCGAACACGTCGGGGTTTTCTCAAGTCAGTCGGCCTCGGGACCGTCTCTGTGCTCATCAGCGGTTGTGCGGGAAGTGCTTCGGTTTCCATGGGGAGACGCGGGGACAGACGCCCGAACGTTATTCTGGTCATGACCGATGATCAGGGCTATGGCGATCTGGCCTGCCTGGGCAATCCGATAGTCAAAACGCCCAACATCGACCAGCTCTATTCTCGCTCGATTCACCTGACTGACTTTCACGTCAGCCCTACCTGTTCGCCAACGCGTGCCAGCCTGATGACCGGGCGATACTGCAACGCCACCGGGGTCTGGCACACGGTGATGGGCCGTTCTCTCCTGCGAAGGGACGAAGTAACCCTGGGCGATTGCTTCAAGACGGTCGGCTATCGCACGGGCATCTTCGGCAAGTGGCATCTGGGCGACAACTATCCCTTCCGCCCCTGGGTGCGAGGCTTCGATGAGTCGCTGATCCTGGGCGGCGGCGCCATCGGCAACACCCCCGACTTCTTCGGCAACGACTACTTCGACGACACCTACTCCGACAGCGGCAAACCTGAGCCGTTCACCGGCTACTGTACCGATGTCTGGTTCGACCGTGCGATGGCGTTCATGAGCCATTGCGCGAAGAGTAATCAGCCGTTCTTCTGCTATCTGCCGACGAACGCCGCCCACGGACCCTATCGCGTCCCCGATAAGTACAAGCAAATCTACGAGGCCGACCCCAATATACCGAATGCCAACTTCTACGGCATGATCACGAACATCGACGAGAATATGGGAAAGCTGATGCGCTTCCTGAAAGGCAATCGCCTGGAAGAGAACACGCTTCTCATCTTCATGACCGACAATGGCTCTGCCGTGGGCAAGAGCCGCCGCCCAGCTTTCAATGCCGGCATGCGTGGTTTCAAAGGCAGTCCCTACGAAGGCGGCCATCGCGTACCGTGTTTCATCTACTGGCCCGCCGGCAACCTGGTGGGCCCCAAGGACATCGATGTCCTCACCGCCCACATCGATATCCTGCCCACGCTCGTGGACATCTGCGGCTTGAGGAGGCCGGATGGCCCGAAACTGCACGGCATCTCGCTCAAGCCATTGCTTTATCACTGCTCCACCGATTGGACGGGTCGTGCCCTTGTCGTCGATTCCCAGCGAGTGGAGAATCTGATCAAGTGGCGTCAATGTGTCGTGATGCAGGGACAGTGGCGGCTGGTAAACGGCACAGAGCTTTTCGACGTCGCCAAGGATCCCGGTCAGAAAGAGGATATCGCCGCTGAGCATGCGGAAGTCGTAGAACACCTGCGAGGCGAATACGAAAAATGGTGGCAGGACATCTCGCAGCGCGGTGGCGAGTACGTGCCGATCGTGCTCGGTCACGACTCGGAGAATCCCACCTGTGTGACGAGCCATGACTGGCATGATGCCCAGACAGGTTATCCGGTATTCGACCAGTCCCAGGTCCGCCGGGCCGTCAGATCCAACGGCTTCTGGGCGGTAGACGTTGCCCGTGCCGGACGCTATGAGATTCAATTGCGCCGCTGGCCACGGGAACTTGATCAGCCCATCAATGGCTCGATACCCGACGGCCAAGCCATCAGTGCGGTCCAGGCAAGATTGACCATTGGTGAAATCGAACAGACCATTGCCGTCAAAGCCGACGACAAGGCGGCGGTCTTCATGGGGGATCTCGACCAGGGACCGGCGAAGCTGCAAAGCTGGCTCATTGAGAAGGATGGCCAGAGCCGCGGCGCCTATTATGTTTACGTTAGGAGACTATAGCTCCCGCGGCCCTGTGCCTCTGTGACCCAAAAGGCATCGGTTGCCGACACTGTGGTATGGCGAGATGCGTCGTTTCTCTGTGCTGGCAGGTGCGCCAGATTCTCAACGTCTGACCGCCTACCGCTGCAAGGGGCCCCATATGTCGCTAAGGAGATCGTGCAGCGTTGGATCGTGTTCCTTCAGTTCCGCGCGTACGAACGGGTAGAAGTCGTTGCGATAGAAGTACGCTTCCGTCCCTTCTGCGAAATACTCCTTGTGGTCAGTCAACGCGTAATGGCGGACCGTCTGGCCGGTGTAGAGAAGCACCTTTTCATAAATCCCGGCCGCTTTCGCCTTTTGGTAGGCCTCCACAATGCGCAGTTCGTCGAAGTCCAAATATTGGTCGTGATAGGCGTGCGCCAACTCATGGAGCACCACCGCTGGATGCTTGACCATTTGGTCGCGCGCAAGCAGGCTCTCCCCTCGAGGAATATGGACCTTCTTGGCCAAACGCGGGTCGTGGCCGTGAGAGGTCAGCCAACCGAGACTCGGATGGTACTGCATGGCCGCCAGCGTCGGATGCCGATGCTCAATCCAAATCTCCAGCTTTCGCATCTGGGCGAGTTGTGGCTCCGGAACCAAGATGGCGATGCGCTGGAGGTGGTTGGCCAGCATCCCCATCGCCCGGGCCCCATTCTCGCTGTGCTCACCCTCGAGCAGTTGGGGGTCCACGTATACGGTCCAGCCCTCGATCTGCTGCACCACGGGATCGAAGCGGACAGCCGGAGCCTTTGCCGGCGTTGGCGCCGGTTCAGCGTGTGGGCCCGATCCGGTTCTCTGGTCCTTGAGCAGTTTCAGCATGGCTTCACCAAAGCTGACGCCAATCTTGTAGAAGGTGTCAGCTCGCCCGCGGTAATGATAGTCGCCATCATATGACTTCCCTTCTGAGACCACAAACGGGCTGGTCCGGGCGTATGCGACCGTACCTGCAAATTCGGGCATCCGGGAGGGGGCCTCCTGGGCGTCGCGCATCGCGTAGTGTTTGTGGGCATAACGAGGGTTCACTTCGACGCCGGCCATGCCCAACTCCCCAACCACAACGGGCAGCCGAGGCATGCCGAACTCTTTCCGCACATCGCGAATGAAGTTGATCAGGTTCTTCCCGTATTCTGCTCGATACGTGTCACTGATCACGTCATTGAAACCCTGAAACCAGACCAGCCCGGCCAGCTCACAGCCGCTGCCGTCGTAGTCAGGGTAAAGGCTCTGCACATTCGCCATCGTCGCGCGAACCTCTCGGATCATCTCGAGGAAGCGCATGCCCACCCGATACTCGCCGCTTTCGATTCGTTTCTGCGTTTTCTCATCGAGAGGAAATGCCGGCTGTCCGGAGCTTGGGGGACGGGAATCGAGAGCCAGACTCTGCCCGCCCCAGGCCACTTTGATGAGCAGGATCTGATTGTCGATCGCCTCGCCCAGGACGTAGCCAAATCCCAACTCGGGACCGATGCGGTTCTCCGGGGAACCATAACCCACGGTCAATTCCCCTTTCTTCTGGCCGTACTTGATCCACACGTCACCGCGTTTCATCCACTGGCCGTCTTTCTTGAGATGGCCATATTCTGTCGGGTTGTCTGTGACCAATTGCTCAAGGTGCTCGATGGCGCCCTTGCCCTCCATATTGGATTGACCGGCCAGGATGAAGACCTTCAGCGGTCCCTTGCCTTGTTCTCTTGCCTCGATGGGCGGGGACACAGAAATCGCGGCCAGACATGCAACCGCAAGTGCAACGGTACGCATCGCCTTTGGTTGATTCAAACCCATGTCGCCGTCTCCTGGTGAATGTGGCCTTCCACGGGGCAGAATAGACGCAGCCTGAGGATCTGCGTCTATTCGCCGAGTGCATTGCAGCAGGGCCGATGACGGCGGTCAGCGCCGCCGAGTGGCCGGCGCCGAGGCGGGCGGTGTTCTCACGAGGCTCAACTCATGTTGAAGACGCCCGATTTCCTCATGGTTTGGTGGCAACAGGGGCCGGCGTGGAGGTCCTACGGGATGGCCCATCAGCTCGCAGCCTGCTTTGACGAATTGCGTGTATTTGCCCTCGTCCTCCATCATGGAGAGGATGGGCAGCAATCGAAGGTAGAGCTTCTCTGCCGCATGTCCATCTCCTTCTTCGCAAGCCAGTTCGAGCAACTGCACGTGCTCTTTGGGCAGCAGGTTCACGACGCCGCCGACCCAGCCCACCGCCCCCAGGCGCAGACTCTCCAGTGCCAGCGTGTCACAGCCGCAGAAGACACGCATCTTCCCGTTTGTGCGGCGGAGGATTTCACTGATGCGTGTCACATCCCCGGTGCTCTCTTTGACGTACTGAATCCTTGCCAACTCAGCCAATCGCTCGATCAACGCCGGGGTCATATCCACGCCCGTGCGTCCGGGATAATTGTAGAGCATGATTGGAATGCCGATGGCATCGTTCACCATCCGGAAGTGCTCGAACAACTCGTCGGGTGTCGGCAGCGAGTAGTAGGGGGCGGCTAACAGAACCCCGTCGGCGCCCAGGGCCTCCGCCTCGCGGGCATAAGCGACCACCTCGCGAGTGCTGCCAGCATTGACTCCCACCACGACCGGAACTGTCTCCGCCGCCGCGGCTAGGGTCGCTTTCACGACGGCGGTGCGCTCCCCCGGGCTCAGGGCATAGTATTCGCCCGTGCTGCCCAGTGGCGCCAAGCCCTGCACCCCTTCGGCGATCAGGTACTCGACGATGTCGCCGAGCCGATCCAGGTCCACTTCTTCGGCGGTCGTCATCGGCGTGA
>Ga0315274_10007669_pt1 | contig 15622 bp, 13 predicted proteins | sample YL17G02_20_MG_FD_203700 | JGI IMG/M metagenome (GOLD analysis project Ga0315274, IMG submission 203700) | Sediment microbial communities from Yellowstone Lake, YNP, Wyoming, USA - YL17G02_20 | ecosystem: Environmental > Aquatic > Freshwater > Lake > Sediment | place: USA: Wyoming | collected... | reverse complement strand
CCCCGGAAAATGGACGTTTGATTCGAGCCGTAACCGGTTCACGGCACGAAAGACATCCTGGTACTTCCAGCCTTTCCGTCCCGCGATCACAAGGTGATGTGGCAACCGTTCTCTCAGCGACGCAAACGCTTCGACTATCCGGACAATGTTCTTTCTCGGCTCGATGGTTCCGAGAAAAAGGATAAACCGATCGGGCAACGAGTACTTCTTTCGAACGATCTGGAGCACCCGATCGTCGCGGACGGGACGAAGTTCCGGCTCAACTCCGAGCGGGATGACGCATATCTTCTCCGGAGATACCCCGGCAAGTTCCACCAAGTCGGACCGAGCTGACACGGAGTCCGCTATCACTGTATGAGCAAGGCGCGCCCCTCGACCTATTGCCGTGCGGTAATATTGCCTCTTGGCAAGACCGAAACATTCGGGATGACGCACAAACGATAGGTCGTGTACCGTAACTACCGTCCGAACACGACCCGCAACGCTAGCTCCAAGAGCGACCGCAAACGCCTCGAACGGACCCAAGAAAGGACCGACTGAAGCTGGGAAATGGAACACATCCACCTTGACTCCACCGGTCTGAGCACCGGAAAATGCGAGCCTGCTCCGGATGGAACGACCGATGGGATTCCATGTTTGAACGGTTATCAGTTTCGCGTTTGACGCATGCGGCGCCGGTATCTCCTCGAGTCCTGCCGGCCACAGAACTATGTACTCGTTCCTGCGATCAATTGCGAGAAGATTCTCCACGAGCTTTCTCGTGTAAACTCCCGAACCGCTCCGGTTCCCGACTGATAGGGCGTCTATTCCTACTCTCATCGTTTGTTCCCGACAAGGTCTCTATACAGCTCAAGCGTCTGTGCAGCAGACTGTTTCCACGAAAACTTCGCTGCCTGATCGCGTCCTTTGCGTGACATCTCTTCGCGCAATAAGCCGTCGCTCAATGTTGTCCTCACCAATTCTGCCAGCGCTTCCCACTCCTGTGCTTCAACCAGGGGCGCGGCGCCGCCTGCAACTTCCACAAGCGACGAGTTTCTCGCCGCGATGACCGGACACCCGCATTTCATCGCCTCGAGAACCGGCAGCCCAAACCCTTCATAGAACGACGGGAATACAAACAGGTCAGCGTGCCGGTAAAACGTCGCCAGCGTGTCATGTCCGACAAAGCCGATGAACTGGACGCGGTCCCTGAGGTTCAGTTCGTCGCACAGCCGGAAAATCTCCTCATACATCCACCCGTGCGCACCTACAAGCACAAGACGATGAGGAAACTCGGTCTTGACCGCGTTAAACGCTTTGAGTATCGCCGGAACGTTCTTGCGCGGTTCCAGCGTTCCGACGTGCAGTACGTATGGTCGAGAAACATTATACGTCCGTTCTAACCACGCAGCGTCGTGCGTAGATTGCCCGAACTCATCGTCAACCGCCATGTAAATGACGGCAATCTTGGATTCCGGCACGCCAAGAATCGAGATGACGTCCCGTTTCGTTGATTCCGAATATGCTATGATCATGTCAGAATCGTGGGCGAACCGCCGTATACCAAGGGAAAACGGGCGGACAATTCGCGGCGAACTGTACTGAGGCACAACCAGAAACGATAAATCGTGGATTGTGACGACTCGCTTCGCGTTTCGTGCAGGTGGCAGGAAGTAGTTCGTCGCGTGAAACAGGTCGAGAGAGCCCGTGAACGTCTCTATCGGCAGAATATGACCACTCGCACGCCAGACCGCATAGAGAAGGCGCGTTGGCACCTTGACATGCCGCACCTGCAACCGTTCACCCAATCCGTCTAGCGCGAGCCGCGACCGGGTTACCGCGAACCCAACGAACTGGTCTGACGCGTTCAGAGCGAGCATGTTCTTGAGTAAATAGAAAACGTAGTTCCCGACGCCGGTCCTTCCGGGAGTCAAGGGCGAGATGTCAATGCCATACTTCACAGTTGCCTTCCAGAAACCAGTTACAGAGAGAGCTTCTTCCTAACCTTTTGCCCCGCTTAAAGTTAGTTGACGTCGTGCTGCGACAGTGTACCATCGCGAGCAATGCGGTGTCAATGAACATCTGGACCAGTACGCTTTTCCCAGGGGCCTATTGGTAGGGGCGACCCGCCGGGCCGCCCGTACAGACCCGAGATGTCACGTCCCGATTCGGGTGAGACCGACGAGGATGAACAGGATGGCTGTCGAAAAGGCGAGCGCTACCACAAAACCGGCCCAGTTAACGAGAGCAGGATGTTTGGTCTCCCACGGATGGGCTACGGTTGAACCGGCATAGACGACGTTCACGCCGGCGTCTATCAGCTTCTGTTCTTGTCCGACGGGCGTTCTAAGAAGCATATAGAAATTGTTGAGCGTTTTTGCGTCACGAGGTCTGCCGAGCAAGCTACCGAGCACGAGCGCTACAAGCCCTGCCGGCAGATAACAGAAGACGAGTTGCGGAAAATCTTTCTGGTGCGAGTACAGCCCGATCCAACTCACGTTCCTAAACAAAGGTATCCCTTTCAGAACAAGCTCTCCGAACTTTCCAAGCAGAAACCATGGGATGAACATGATAATGAAGGATGCCCAGACGCCTGTCGCATTCGTCCTGCGCCAGAGCACTCCCGACCACATGAATACGCCCATCAGACTGCTTATCGCCCAAAAGATAGTGAGCCCCTGCGCTACACCGCTTACGGTAAACGCGACAAGCATGCCGAATCCAACAACCACAAGACCAAAGAGTCTGCCGATGCGAAGGACATGCTGATCGGTCGCTTCGCGGGCAAAATGTTTCGCATAAATGTTGCGCGAAAGCAATGCAGAGCCGTCAACCATGAACGAGCTCAGCGTGGACATCTGCGCAGCGAGGATCGCTGCAAACATCAAGCCGGTCATACCGGTCGGCAAGAGCACGCGAATCGCCACGCCAAACGCATCCTCTCGTCGTTCGAGCGCAGGTATATGACCGGTGGCAACGAGCGCGATAACTATGATGCCGGCGAACGCCCATCCCATCGCGCAGAACCGTTTTATGAAGTTGCCGTACGTAAATCCGACACGTCCTTCGAACTCCGTTTTCCCGGCAGAACAGACCTCCATGATATGGGGCTGTCCGGCAATCCCGATCAGCATCATGATGGAGGAGACGACGATCCAGAGCGGCGTGATCTCTACAGGAGCAGCCAAACTGAACTTGTCAGCAGAAACAAGCTGGTGAAGTCCGGCAAACCCGCCGAGCATTTTCAATCCGAAGGGGATCAGCAACAGCGACATCACCACGATGAGCAACCCTTGGATTGACTCGTTGACAATAGTCGCCACAAGTCCGCCCGCCAGACCATACGCCAGGAACACGACCGTCATAACCAGTATCGCTGTGGTTTCAGATATCCTGCCTTCAGTCACCGCATAGGCGATCATGCCCGTCCCCTTGAGGAGAGTACCCGTCATCACAGCAAAGTTCAGCACTCCCATGATGCTATACAGGACACCAAGACTCTTCCCATACCGGGTCTCGAAAAAATCCGCGGTCGTGATGAACCGTGACCGACGGAAAAACGGAGCCATGAGCCAATAGAACGGCGTGCAAAACAGGTACGCATACGTGTACCAGATGCCCGATATACCGTGTTCATAGCACGCTCCTGTGACGCCTACGGGATCGTCCGCATGAGTGCCGGTACCAAGCGAGTGCATCACCATGAAGAACTTGCTGAACCGGCGCCCGCCTGCAAAGAAATCGCCTGTGCTTTTGATCCGTACCGCCTGATAAATCCCGAGACACGCCATGAGCACTAAATACGCTGCGACTACAGCAGCGTCAATCGGACCAAATACGCCCATGATTCTCTCCCCCGATTTACTCTATGAAGCAGTCTCCCGAACCTGCGCCTTCCGCGCAACTCTATGCATTGAGTTTTCCGGCCCTGAACGCAGCAAGATACCTCGCACAGAACTCATCCCGGTTAAGTAACGCCTCCGATGCGGCGATGAGCGACATGAGATCCCCGTCGAGCGGGTCAACCAATGCCGCGTCAAGTCCGGTAGCCATCATCATCACGAGAAACGCCCTGTTCAGGAGCTTCCGAGCAGGCAACCCAAACGATACGTTGCTCACTCCGGAAATGAAATGGACCTCGCTATCCTGCGCTCTGATTGCGCGCACCGCGTCGATCACCTCAAGAGCGGCGTTCCCCGATACCCCAACCGGTTTGACAAGAGGGTCAATGAAAATGTCGCTCCGGCTGATACCGTGCGCGACGAGCCGTCTGCATATCTCAGTCGCAACCTCAACACGTTGCGCAGCAGTATCCGGTATGCCTCGTTCGTCCATGCACAGAGCGACCACCTGCGTCCCGTATTTCGTAACGAGTCGAACGACCTGTTCGAACCGGTCCTTTTCAGCGGTTATCGAGTTCAGAAGCGGCCTGGATTTGCACACTGGCAACGCAGCCTCGAGCGCTGCCGGGTTAGGGCTATCGAGACACAGAGGCGTGTCCAGTTCGGATTGTACCGTCTCAACGAGCCAGACGAGGCTGTCAGACTCTTCCTCTCCGAGCGTTCCCGCGTTCAAATCAATGCAGTTCGCTCCCGCGTCAACCTGTGCGCGAGCGGTGTCGCGGATGAACTTCGCATCTCTGTTCTTAACAGCAGCCTGAATAGATTTTTTCGTCGTGTTTATGATCTCGCCAACAAGTATCATCGTATCCCCTCACCAGACCGCGCCGAGCGGCGTTTCGCAAACAAAAAGAGACACACCTGTCTCTTCATTGACTGGCAACTCGCGTTTCGTATTTGACCGAACGTTAGAACACCACCTGTGCGGACTCGACCGTTCCGGAAGACTCGCGGGATGTGCCATTGTCTCTATCGAGAGATACCTCCTCCCCGTACCGTTCATCCCGGGATGCGAAGTTGTTCTCTCCGCTTGCACGTCCCTTGCGTCTGTCCCGCTGTCGCCGGTCGAACTCGAGATGCCTGCAATTGCCGCACTCTGTCCGGTCCTTCGTGCATCGCGTACACCGCTCGCCCGCTCGATATCCTGTTATCGGCATGATGGTATCCTCCCCCAGACCGCCGCCCCGAGCACTTCCGCCACATGACAGCGAGCGCTACCTCGCACAACATCTTATGACAGTGCCTTATGAGCCTCCTTGAGCCGGTCCGCTACCGGGAACCTGATCCGACAGCGCTCAAGGCACTGCCCGATTGTGTCATTGCATTCAGATAGAGCCTTTCCCCTTCACGCACACCCGTACATTTTCAGATGATTAGCGCTCATTCCCGACTGGCAAATACGCTAGCATGGAGAATGGTGCCGAGTCAAACAGCGTTCTCGATGTGCACCAACCCTGCACGTCCTTGTACGGGCGATCCAGCGGAGGTGTCCCAAAATCCCTCTGCGGGCAAATCGAGATTGCCGCGTCGCTGCGCTTCTCGCACTGACGAGACTAGCGCGTTTCGCGCTCAAGACCGATGGCGCCAGCTCGTTACCTTACTCCCGTCATTGCGAGCGACCAAAGGGAGCGTGGCAATCTCCCTCTGTCCGACGGCCGCGCACCGCGACTTTTGAGACAGCCTCGGCGGGTCGCCCTACTAACACCGGCGAACCGCCCATAGCATTGTCATTCTGAGCGTAGCGAAGAATCTGATCCTCCGATTCGGTCACGCATGCAGCTCAACGATATCCTTGTCGTGAAGCGCATAGTCGGCGCTCACGATCTGTCCGCCAAACTTGGCGCTTCCCCAGACGCGCGCGAACCTGAGATTGTGAGCAAAATCCTTGTGAACGATCCCCGCAAACTCGAGCACCGTCGTGCCAACCTTGATCGTGTACGGCGTTCCCAAGTCAACTCGTTTCCCGACCGGTTTCGTGTATATCCTCATCACGTTCAGCAGTTCAAACGACGCTCGACGCAGCTCGTCAAGACCAAGTCCCGTTTTGGCTGACACCCCCATAATGGGCAGGTCCGTCTCCACCAATTGCGGAAGCAGTTCGAGCGCGTCGCGAGCGCCTTCCTCATCGAGCTTGTTAGCAACGATGCGCGCGCGGCTCTCTTTGTACAGGAAGCTCGCCGAGGCGCTTGTCATCTCTCCATCGTAGAGTATGATGCGCGCCTCGTGAAGGGATTTGAGAGTGCGTTCTATCTGCAAGTCCGGGTCGGGCGCAGCCAGGTCAATCACGAGTAACAGCGCGTCCGCAGTTCGAATACATTCGAACGCCCATTTCTCGACATGGTCTTCAGAGATCGCAGGCAGATCTATGAGCTGAACATAGACGTTCTCACAGCGCATCATCCCCGGCATCGGTTTCAACGTAGTGAACGGGTACGGTGCAACCTCGGGTTGCGCCTCGGTCAACGCTGCAAGCAGTTGCGATTTGCCGACGTTCGGCGGCCCAACGAGCGCAACCTGTCCTGCTCCCTCTTTCCGAATGATGTGCGTCGCGCGTTTACGTTTTGGCGCTCCACGCCCGGATTCTATGCGCGCTTTGAGTTGGGAGATGCGCCGTTTCAAGTCCCCCTGCATATGGTCTGTCCCCTTATGCTTGGGAATTGTGCGCAACATCTCCTGGAGGCACCGGAGCTTCTCTTCGGGATCTTTTGCCTCCCTATAGAACCGTTCCGCTTCAAGGTATTCTGGAGTGAGATTAGCCGCCATTTATTAGATTCAGCCCCTCAACCTTTCTAATAAATGCCCTTGCCTATGACCGTGTCTTTGATACCATAGCATATCTGACCAGAAATCGGCAACTCAGGATTGTCCGAACTTGACTCACGATCATACAGGGTGATATCATTCCAGATAAGAGATAGGCTCAGAAGCAGTGTGCGGAAGTGAAGGTCATCACGATCGGTTAGTACGATGATTGTAAAAATCCTACCTTGGCTCAAAGAGACAGCGGAGGGGAAGCTCTCGACGGGCGATGTGGGTCAAGGGCTGTGGTATTACGACAGAATACTTCAGATAGGACGAGACGACCGGGGGGCATTCGCTGACGCTCACGCGAGGATAGGGGAGATACTCCTTGCGATGGGCGAGACCCAGCAGGCAAAGGTTCACCTGCTTGAAGCGCTCAAGCTCAAACCGACATGTCCGCACTACCTGTTCCTGCTGAGCTGTCTCTATGCGAGCACGGCGAACTGGAAGAAAGCGCGCGAGTTTGCGCGCAAAGCCCATATCCTGGCGCCGAACAACTCAAACTATGTAAGAGCGCTCGGGTGGGCGGTGCTCTGTTCGGGCGACCTCAGATCTGGGGAGAAGATGTTGCGACAGGCGGTGAGCCTCGATCCACAAAACGTGGGCGCTGTCGGAGACCTGAGCGCGGCTCTTATAGAGCAGAGGCGGTTCAGCGAAGCTGTTGAGATTCTGACGCGGGCGGTTAAAGAGCATCCGGAAGAGAAGAGGCTCGCAGAGATGCTTGCGGTCGCTATGAGATTCAGGGGTCAATCGCGCGAGCGGAAGACCCTGTTCCCTGCCCGGTTCGCCAAGCAACATGGCATTGTGGAAGAGTTGCTGCGCCAGCAGATGCCGGATGAAGGGTTCCATTCGGAACAGGTGGATAGCGCGATCCAGTTGTGGCGCGATTATGCCCGTAACGTCGAACTTAGCATGTCCAGTCCCCGGTCGTGGGCGGCGGCTGTTGAGTACACCATATCGAAACTGGACCGGGACCTTCGGGTAACCCAGAAATCACTTGCCGAAAAGTACGGCGTATCGGTCTCTTCGATATCCATGAAGTTCAGGCAGTTGTGGGAAGGGCTTGACGCGAAAGAGTTCGATCCGCGATACAGCACACACAAGAACCTCGCCGGAAAACTGTTCCAGGAGCGAGATCCGGCAGATTCCGAGTAAGCTCTCTTCCGTTCACAGTGCCACCGCAGCATCGAGCGTGGTGTGCCGCTGATTAAGCTCGCGGCAACCGTCGCAGAATGTCCCAGAACGCGCCTCGATACCCGTTTTTGATTGCCTCAACGAGAATCTCGTTATCGTTGTAGTTATAGTTCGTCTGACCTGTATCGGGAACAGGTATGAAGAACCGTTCGTCGTTCCCGACGAGCTCGCTCACGAGTCGGATGGGATCTTCTCCCAGGTCCGCTGAAAGATAAAATATCGGTTTCAAAAAGTGCGGGTTGTCTGAGACGGCACCGTGCAAATTCCTGTTCTGATCGTGCGACCCTTCGCTCTGCACAATCCGAGCAAGCGCTGTCTCCGGATATACCCTGATGCCAATTGCCGTGCCGACCCTGTCCGGCTCTACCCGTCGCATGAGGTTTATGGTATCGGCAGCGGTGCGTTCTGTTTCTCCCGGACCGCCTATGAGCAGATCGAACATGAAGGTTATGTTATAAGCACGACACAATCTCGCCGCGTCAACGACATCCTGCACGGTGAAATCCCTTCCAAGCACCTGCAGCATCGTGTCGTTCCCGCTGTCAACGCCGAAGTTTATGCCGGCGCACCCCGCACGTTTCAGCAGCGACACAAACGGCTCTGTGAACGGTTTCGGTGCCATGTAGGCGTACCACCGGACTTTGCTCCCAAGCTTGCGTCTTATGATCTCATCGCAGACGGCTGTTGCATGATCGATAGGCAGATTGAACTCGCTGTCGCACGTATGAAGGACGTCCACACCGTCATCGAGCAACCGTTCGATCTCTTCGGCGACAGATTGCGGGATCCGCGTTCGTACGACGCGCCCTTTCGCCACAGGGTCGGCACAATAGATGCACCTCCTGTCGCACCCGCGTTTGGTTTCGATGTTGCCCATCCCGCCTTCGGTGAAATAGCGTGCACTGTTTACGGTAGCGCGCTTCTGAAGCGGAAGTCGATCAACAGGTGCGTACGCATGAGGGTTTATGTGCCATCCTTCTTTGGTTCGATAGATAAGTCCCGGCACCCGCGTAAAGTCCGCACCTTGGCGAAGCGCGTCGAGGAGTCGGACAAATGCGATTTCACCGTCGCCGCGAACACCCAGCTCACACCTGCAATACTCAAGTACGGGAACAGGCATGATGGAAAAGGCGCACCCGCCGAGAACTATAGGGACATTCGATGACCTCTTGACGGAATCCACGATGCGCTTGATCTCGGGCAGGAAGAAATCCCGGCTTGCAAAATAGCAATCGTCCGTGTTCCTGATCGTGACGCCTACGGCAAGCGGATCGGTCTCTCTCACGCGGTCTTCGACGCTTCCTGAGGCGTCGTCCTCCACCGCGAGGTCGAGCAATGCCACACGATAGCCATGTTCGCGAAGGGAGGTGCCAAGATAATCGAGGCCAATCGGGGCGACAACCGGTCGCATCCGGTTCGTGTTCACGAGCACGACCGTGTTTCTGCGGGAAACCATCTGAGCGTTCATCCAGATCTGTTATAGAGTCCCGCGTACGAAATACCGATCAGGTCATCGCGCAACCTGTCTTTGAGGGACTCGATACTGCCCGCCTGAGCCGCGAAAAGCGATCTACATTCACCGCGCGTGCTGACGTCCGTTGCGGTTGTGCGGTGAACGGGACGGTCCGCACGAGTTTCTGAGGGACTCGATAGCAGAAGCGTAGTTGTCCGAACCAAAAATGTATGAGCCGGAGATCAGGACATTTGCGCCAGCTTCCGCCACAAGAGGCGCTGTACGCCGGTCAATGCCCCCGTCAACACCGATATCCATGTCAGGACCCACAAAATCGCGAACCAGGCGGATCTTTTCGACCATCTCCGGTATGAACTCCTGTCCGCCAAACCCCGGGTTCACCGTCATCACGAGAACGAAGCCCACCAGGTTCACCACCGGCTCGATCATTTCCACCGGCGTCCCCGGGTTCAACGCTATTCCCGGTGTCACGCCGCGTGCGTGGATCTGTTCAATCGTCCGATACGGCTGGTACGTGCTTTCGGCGTGGATTATCAGTATGTCGCTGCCAGAATCTGCGAAGGCGTCCACATACTCTTCAGGCTTCTCGATCATAAGATGAACTTCAAGAGGGACTTCGGCATAATGTTTGAGGCTCGCAACGACGGGCGGTCCGATCGTTATGTTTGGCACAAAATGGCCGTCCATCACATCAACGTGAATCATGTCGGCGCCAGCCTTAACGACCTTCTGTATCTCTTCGCCGAGGCTGCCGAAATCCGCCGACAGAAGCGATGGCGAAACTTTCAGTTTCATAGCGTGTTTCTCCATGACTGCGTGAACATGCCCGTTCGTTCGCTTGCGGCGTCCGCTTCCACTTGTTGCATGAGCACATCGTCAACAAACACCTTCACTGTGACCCGGTCCCTGTATGATATAGGAACGACGAGCACATCGTAAGGAGCGAACCGCCGCTTGAGAACCGTTTCCGTTCCGAGCGGGTCTGTCATCTCGATGCGCACGAGTTTCTGCCAAAACCCCGATGGCACCGCAAACGTTACCACAACGTACCGGAGGTTTTCCCATCGCTTAGCCTTGCTGGGTGCGCTCACGGTGAGCAGAACCAACCCACCCTCGTTCAGGGTCGCGTTCGGCGCGGGATCCTGAGCGACGACGGTGCCCGGCACGACCTGCGGGCGGACTACCGGCTGTGTCTGGACCTCAAGCCCGAGCCCCGACAACAACTGGAACGCCTCGTCGAGCCGCATTCCGACAACGTTTGGGACGACGTATTTGGTCAATCGAGGTCCTGCGCTCACGAGCAAGTCAACTTTGCCACTGCTCTGAATCGGGTCTTTAGGTTGCGGGTTCTGTGCGATCACGATACCTTTCCGGGTGGCAAAGTGAATCTCTGCAACGTGTCCGACGTCGAGACGGGTAGCCTTCAGCTTCATCTCCGCCGTGCGCGATTCGTCGCCTGTCACATCGGGAACGCCGAGTATCTCGCTGCCCATGCTGATGGTCACGAGCACAACTTTGCCCCGTTTGACTTTGGAACCGGGAACGGGTCTCTGCGATATGATGCAATCCTTTGGCACAATGGGATGGTATTCGCTCCCTTCGCTCTTCATCTGAAGCCCGGCTTTGTCGAACTTCTCCAGTGCAGTCAGCGCACTGTCGTTCACGACGTTGGGCACCTCGACCACTTCTCCGCCGCGCAGCATAATGAACATGACCAGATACGAGCTCAGTAAAGCGGCAGCGGTAAACGAACCGACGATCAGTCCGATCCTGAGTAGCAACCCAAGCAAACGTTTCACGGTCATGCGTGCTTAGCCTGTCTTAACGAACCTTGCCATGAAAAAACCGTCCATCTGCATCTGACCCGGCATGATCATAACGTGTCCGTGAGAGGTCCTGAATTGCTCCATCCACGGCGGGCAAGTACTGTCCACCATCACCCCGATTGACCGGATGAATTCATCCCGAACCAACTCCTCGGTCTCTGCCGGATCAACGCTGCACACACTATACACGAGTACACCGCCGGGTTTCAGCACGGATGCTCCCGCTGCGATAAGCTCTTTCTGGACGCTGACAAGCTGCTCGATGTTGTCCTTGGTAAGCCGCCACTTGAGATCCACCCGGCGGCGGAACGTCCCGGTACCCATGCACGGCGCGTCCACGAGAGCCCTGTCAGCGAGCGGTGCGCCGAGTTCAGAGATCTGACGAGCATCGCCTTCTATGCACCGCACTATTGTGACTCCCAACATGCGGCAATTGTCGCGGATCAACGACAACCGGTGCGATTTTGGGTCAATGGCATAAATTGCGCCGGAGTTGCCCATCAACTGCGCCAGGTGCGTGGTTTTCCCTCCCGGTCCCGCACACAGGTCAATCACGACGTCACCTGGACTCGGAGCTAGCAGGTGCCCGGCACAGATCGAACTGGCGTCCTGCACCTGAAACAGCCCGTCGCGAAACGATTGGAGCTCACGAACAGAACGCGGGCTCGTGACGATCTCAAGTTCTTCGGGCACCTCGGTGTTTTTCTGCACGGACACCTGTTCGTCGCGCAGCCGTTGTTCGAGTACCTCGACGCCGGCTTTCAGCGTGTTTGCACGAACCGTGAGAGGTGCAACCTCGTTATTTGCCGCGCATACGGTCTCGGCCTTTTCCAATCCCCACGCGGTCAACCATCGCTCCACGAGCCAGAGCGGGTGCGAATACCTTGTCGCGAGGTACAGTGCCGGATTCCCAGCTTTGTCAGGCAGCTCAACCGAGCTGACATCACGTTTCGTCGCGCGCAACACGGCGTTCACAAGACCGGCAGTTCCCTCATGTCCATACTTCTTAGCAAGCTTCACGGATTCGTTGACCGCAGCGTGTTTTGGCACCCCGCTCAAGAACAGGATCTGGTACGCACCCATCCGGAGTATCGCCAGTATGGCGGGATGAATCCCGCGCCGGAACTTCTTGCCTATTGTGTTACCGAGAACCCAATCAATCAACCCGCGGTGACGCACCGTGCCGTACACGAGCGAGGTGTATAGTTTCCTGTCTCGTGCCGTCCAGTCATGCCGTTCCAGCGTGGCGTCAACCACGATGTTGGCATACGCGGCGTTCTCGCTAACGCGGCGTAACGAGTGAAACGCTGCCTCTCGAATCGGGTCAACAGCTACGATTTCCCGTTGAGAAACCATCGTATCGCTGATTCCACGTGCGCTGTATCCACCACAGTGTTTTTGCACGGTCCTTCCGGTCGCTCGTTCAAGATGCCCAGTACGTGACGTGGCAACGCCTCCCGAATGCCGTCAACCATTTCGTGTTCGCACGCTACCGCGACGACCGCTTTGGGCATGTGTTCAGTGACAGTACGGAGAGCTCTCCCGCCGCCGGTCGCTACCTCGATAGCAACGCCGTACTTTTCTCCCAGCCCGATGAGCGCATCAACCACGCACTTGCCGCACCGTTTGCAGTTGTACACGGTAGCGGTAAGCCTGTTCGGGCAGTCCCATTTCTGGATACAGTGAGGCACGAGCAGCAACAGATCGGACGGGTTCACGTGCAGAGCGCGCCGCATCACAGCATTATTGTTCAGGCGAATGAAGTACCGTTCGATGCCATCGGTAGGTTTTCCGCCCAGCCGTGCCATTCCTCGCACCAGCGGAACTACAATACAGAACGCGAATTTCCACCACATTGTTGCCGATTATGCCCCACAATGACTCTTGTTCGACCAGGCAATAGCATAGCACGTACCGGGCTAGGTGTAAAGCAGCGCGATTCGAAGCCCGTCTTGTGAGTTGACTTTGTAACGCTGGGACTGATACCATAAGGCTGTCTCAACTGCCCGCTGATAACGCAGGTTCAGAGGATTCAGACCGGTTCACGTCAACATGATACGGGAAGCGATTGCAAAACTATCTAGCGGTGTAAGCTTATCCCGGACGGAAGCCGCACAAGCTATGACAGAGATCATGTCCGGAGAGGCTACCTCCGCGCAGATAGCCGCGTTTCTTACCGCGCTCCACATGAAAGGCGAATCTGTTGACGAGATAACGGGATGCGCCGAGGCGATGCGGGAGAAAGTTGTTCCAGTGCGATGTTCGAGACGTCCTCTCGTTGACACGTGCGGTACGGGCGGCGACGGGTTCGGAACGTTCAATGTATCCACGGCTGCTGCGTTTGTCGTCTCGGCTGCTGGCGCTACGGTGGCTAAACATGGAAACAGGGCGGCATCAAGCAGATGCGGTAGCGCAGACGTTCTGGAAGCCCTTGGCGTTCAGATAGATATGTCGTCGGATAAGGTCGAACGGTCGCTCGAAGAAATCGGGTTGGGGTTCATGTTTGCACCGCTTTTCCACAGATCTATGCGGTACGCTGCCGAACCGAGGCGCGAGCTGGGTATCAGGACAATATTCAATCTCCTCGGTCCTATAACGAATCCTGCCCGGGCGGAATGTCATGTGATGGGGATATTCGATCCGCGGCTTACCGAACCTGTAGCTTCGGTGCTGGGGAATCTCGGCGCACATCGTGCGTTTGTGGTCTGCGGAAGCGATGGTCTCGACGAGATCACGATCACAGGACCAACGCGCGTCACTGAACTTTACGATGGAACGGTGAAGACGTACACCATCACGCCTGACGATGTCGGTGTTGGCACCGCTCCTAAGGAAGCATTAAAAGGCGGTAGTGCGGAAACGAATGCGGCTATCATTATAGATATTCTGCGTGGCAAGCACGGACCGCCGCGCGAGATTGTCGTTGCGAACGCGAGTGCAGGGTTGGTTGCCGCTGGTATTGCCTCGACATTGCGCGAGGGAGCCGCTCTCGCGCGCGATGCTATAGATTCCGGTCGCGGTCTGGAGAAGTTGGAGCAGTTGAGGCAAGTGTCGCGCACATGATCCTCGACGAGATCCTCGAACATAAACGTCAGGAGGTTGAATCCAACAGGAGGCAAGTGCCTGTTGCGGAACTGAGAGCGCGCATCCGTAATATTGGACGAGCCCGCGATTTCCGTCAGGCGACAACAAAACGCGATCGCATACGGCTCATTGCGGAAATGAAGCAGGCATCGCCGTCTGCAGGATTGATACGTGAGGATTTTGCCCCCGGTGATCTTGCTGTCGCTTGCGAACAGGCTGGCGCGGCTGCCATCTCTGTGCTGACGGACGAGCGGTTTTTCAGAGGACATCTGGCGTACATAAGAACGGTGAAAGAGCGGGTGGCGCTGCCCGTTCTGCGCAAAGATTTCATTATTGACGAATATCAGGTATATGAATCGCGAGCGGGGGAAGCGGACGCGGTGCTCCTGATTGTCCGAGCAATGGATTTGCCTCGCTTGAAGAGGTTGCGGGAACTCGCTCGCCAGCTCGGGATGTACGCGCTTGTTGAGGTGCATTCTGAACCCGAGGTCGAGGCAGCGTTGAACGCCGGCGCTGAGATAATCGGAATCAATAACAGGAACCTCGACACGTTTCAAACTGATTTGAACACAACCGCCCGGTTGCGACCTCTCATCGGGAAAGACAAGGCTGTGGTGAGCGAAAGTGGTATTTCTGGCAGACGCGATATCGAGTTTCTCGAACGCCTGAGCGTTGATGCGGCACTTGTTGGCGAAACCATTATGAGAAGCGCCGATGTTGTGGCAAAAGCGAGGGAACTGCTCGGTGACTCGCGTTAAGATATGCGGTACAACGAACCTCGACGATGCTCTGTTCGCAGCGGACTGCGGCGCAGACGCTATCGGGTTCGTGTTTGCTGATAGTCCGCGCAGGATAGATTTCGACAAGGCGGCAGCTATTGCAGACGCGGTTCCTGCGTTTGTTGCGCGGGTCGGCGTGTTCGTAAACGCGCCCGTGAAACTTGTGGCGGACTGTCTGGCACGGTTCTTGGATTACGCTCAACTGCATGGGGACGAAAGCCCGGCGGAGTGCGAGGAGCTAGCGCGGTGCCGCGGACGAGGCAGGATTATCAAAGCGTTTCGGATATACGAAAGGTCCGACCTCGACAATCTCGGCAGGTACGGAGACGTAGCTGGATTGTTCCTTCTGGACACGAGCGTGCCGGGGAAAGCAGGCGGTACCGGACAGACGTTCGACTGGCACATAGCGATTGATGCGAAACCGTGGGGGAAACCCATCGTGCTTTCGGGCGGGTTGACGCCGGATAACGTGGCGGAAGCTGTCGCGCGAGTCAGACCGTATGCGGTAGATGTTTCGAGCGGGGTTGAATCAGCGCCGGGAGTTAAAGACCGGGAAAAGGTGCGCGAATTTGTCAGACGAGATAA
>Ga0315274_10007668_pt1 | contig 15622 bp, 12 predicted proteins | sample YL17G02_20_MG_FD_203700 | JGI IMG/M metagenome (GOLD analysis project Ga0315274, IMG submission 203700) | Sediment microbial communities from Yellowstone Lake, YNP, Wyoming, USA - YL17G02_20 | ecosystem: Environmental > Aquatic > Freshwater > Lake > Sediment | place: USA: Wyoming | collected... | reverse complement strand
GTGTCTCTTATGTCGTAGTTTCTTTCAGACTGATCGCGCATAAGGACACCAGTAAAACCAAGCACAGTATTGTCGTATTGAATAACGATATCGTCGCCCGAATAGTTTTGAATATTGATCGCATTTCGGTTCGCTAGCGGCGTTAGTGGCAGAGGTGTCCACGTAGTTGTATTAAGCACCACAGAAGTCACTAGCCCGCCGTTTTGCAGACCAGTCGGCGTGAACGTACCTCTAACGTTGGAGTTATTTGGGTACTTGATTACAAGGCACGCCACGTTATCCCCCTGTGTTCATTTTTTTGAAAAAGGTTCTAACTGTGAAGGTGCCACCGGTGTTGGTGCCGTGAGTGTAGACTAACCGCATGTAGGGAAACGGAGAAATATCAAAAGCGTAAAAAGAGCATGTTTCGACTGTATCTGTGGTTGCAGCGTCGGCTATGTCTATGATGTTGCACCAGTTTTGCAGATCCAGGCTGACTTGCGGTAAAAACAGGCCAGACTTGTTACTTGCATTCGACCAAGTAATCTGCATACTGCCAAGCTGAAAAAACCGAATGTCTTGCGCTATCGACACTATATCAGCCGCAAGGCTAGCGCCTTCTATCAGTTTAAGTTCCTGCACTATGCCATTTTGTATAGGTACACTCATTTTCCAAAGTATGTCCTAATGATGATATCAGCGACGATTGCTAGAGCTGGTATAACCGTTCCAAGTAACATCCAAAGCGGGTTTATCATAACAATAACCTTATTATGGGCCTCAACCTTTTGTTCAGGCACGCTGACGTAAACAGTTGGCGGAGCTTGCTGTAGAAGCTCGTTTTTAACCACTACTTCGGACGGCATAGCATATATTTTTGGCTCTGGTCTTTCTGCAATTGCTTCAATCAGGGAGCGGAACAGAAACTCGACACCGCTAAGGTCAACGGTAGTGGTTTTGTCGATTACGTTAGTTACGTTCTCCGTGATGCTACCGTTTATCTGGTCGCCGTGATGATCTATGGCCTTAAAGGTAGGCTGTGGCCTTAAGATATCCTCCATCCGAAGATTGCCCCCGCATGTAACGGTGCGCCAGAAGCGTAGGTAAACTTACTGTGCAAAAATACATCGGTCGGAACTGCAAAGGTAAACGATCTAGCCGCTAAACAAAGGGACATTTCAAAGTCACCAGTGACTAGGTTAGAGATAGCCGCCGTAGAGCTCCTAGGAAGGCTTGCTGGAGAGCTGGCCGTACTTATGCCGCCGTATATAGTGTCGCTGAGATTGGCTGTACCCTGGCGAACGTAGACAGTGCCGCCAATGGCCCACCTTCCAGCCGGCACAGTGACAGACGCCGCGTCACCCCAAGCCCCGGTAGCTCCGACGCCAGTATTCACCAAAGTAGCTGGCTCTGTGCTGGCAATGGACTCGCCTAGCTTTGTGCTGGCTGGCGCAGCCGAGCCATCTGACGTTAAAAGTACGTCGGTAGTTAGGTCTACAAAAGTTTTGTCGCCGCGGTAATACTGCGACGTAGTGCCAGCGGTAATATCTCCCTGCTTACTGTTAAAGGTCGTCCAATCAGTCGAGCTTAAGTATCCATCTTGCGCTGATCCCGACTGTAAGATGGAAAGCGTGATGTCGCTGCTAAGCGCACCACCACCGCTGAGAGGACCAGTTGTATTAACAGCGCGAGCATTAATGACATCATCAGGAGCCTTTACCCAAGCTAGGCCGTCCCAAGAGAAAAACTGATTCTCTAAGATAGCGAAACGGATCTCGCCTAAAATGCCAACCGCTGGAAGTAGCGACTGATCGGCTACGGGATCGCCGTAAAAGGTCGATCCTCCACCTCCGCTTGGCGGCAAGAATATCCAAGTACCAGCCATTTTAGGCCCCTTTAATTGGCATTTCTTTTATAAAGGCTTTCATAGTAAGAGTTCCAGCACCGCTTGTATAAGCCCATGATGCTCGCACATAACGGTAACCAGCTTTCTCCACGGACCACATATGGGCCGCGCCAGACGTGACAGCTTGGGTGCTACTTGGGATAGTCGTCCAAGTGTCTTTATCAAGACTTCCCTCTAAGGTCAGCGTGCCGTTGATTGTCGCCGAGCTAAAAGTGACTTGAATGGCAAAATTAACCATGTCGCCAAGATCAAGCTGTACGCTATTAAATGTCGAAGTTACGCTTTGCGCCGATGCTAGTTGGTACTCTTTCACTGTTCAGACTCCTCAAAGAATTTTCTGTATTCCGGATCATTATTCATCAGCAAATTGTGATACAGAGCCGCTGCTGGGTAGCCGCCACGGTCAATACCTTGGATTAAGACTTGACCATATTTTGATTTGAAAACTGGGTTATTTGCAAGGTAGCTCATGGCCTTTTCAAAGGTTCTTCTTGTTCCAACGGAAGCTTTAATTCCCGACCGCAAGGCTGGGCCACCAAGTCTGTCGCCAATAAAACCCATGGTTCCGCCAAAGCCAGTTCCTATTGCTGTTCCAAGGCCAGAACCAAGCGCAGCGGTTCCAACCGCGCCACCAATCCCCATTCCCATACCTGTTAAACGTGTTCCCCTAGTAGCATCTTTATCAAATGCTCGGTAGGCACCAGAGTCTTGAATAATCTCGTTATACGGCACGCCAGTTTCTTGCTGAAGTGAATCTAGCGCCCGCCTGTCGTAAAGCCTTCCACCGCTTGGGCCTTGCTGCTGATTGATTACAGCCTGTGTGCGCGATTCTGTAAGAGGTCTAACACCCTCAAACTTTGCTCTCTGCGCTTCCAGTGCTTTACTAGCCTGGTCAATATCGCCCGCTTCTTTAGGATATAGCTCTCGGCTTATATCTCCGCGCTGCATACGTCCCTGAAGATCAAGGTCAGACTGATACTCGTTAAGAAGCCTTGGCAAGTCTTGGTTGCCGGTGACGCCGCTAAACTCTCTGAGAGTTTCATCTAAAATAGGTGATTTAGCCCCGCCTTTTTGTACCGTCGAAAGCGTGCCAATGCCACGCGCCTCGTTTCCAAAAGAGCCAGACATTTTCTCAAGCGAGGAACTTCTGCGCTGCATTTCCTGCATGATATTTGCGTAGTCTGGAACTTGCTCTTTTAGTACGTCGCTTACCCTTCCGGTAAACTCTTTTCGCATACGGTTTAGGCGACTATTAAACTCACCCGACTGCATACCAAAATCTATATCGTCCCTGATCTGCCTCATTACGTCGCGTAGTAGTGGGCCATCTAAAGTTTGAGGTAGGCTTTGAAGTCTTTCTCTGGTCTTAAAAAGCTTCGCCATAGCATCGCTAGCCGCATCTCCGACTATGTACTTTCCTTCTCCCTGGCCAATTTGGTCTATTAGCGCGATTAAGTGATCTCTTTCAAATGATGCCCCGCTCTTTTCTAGTATGTCGTCAGCCTTCTGGCTCATCGAGCCAAGAATAGCTTTTTCGTTCTCCATCTGACCTTGGACACCGCGCACTACGTCAAGCGGAACAGTCTTTTGCTTAATGTCCATTTGGCGCTGTTTATAGAGGTCTTTTAGGTAAGCTTCTAGCCTAGCTTTTTCTCCTGTAGCTTGCTCAAATCCGCCGCGTATCTTTCCAACGTCGCCAACAATTTGACCTTCCATTTTCTCCGTGGGCCATTCTTTTGCGGCCATTTCAGCTTTCGAAGGGTCTGATATGTAGCGTCTTGACTGTTCCTCTGGGATGCCAAAAGCTACACGGCCAAACTTAGTGGTCGCCTCTGTACCTGCCTTGCCGCTAGCCTTATACGCTGATTTAGCAATCCTTGAAGGCGTCAACCCCTCAAGGGAAAACATAGCCAGTGGGTCGGCAAATGTTTCGACAGCTGCACCAGCCATACCGGCAGGAGACATTTTAAGAGTTTCTCCTCTAAATGGATCAAGAACCATTCCGGTAGAAAACTCTTTTGTCGAAAGTCCTGCCTTAGCCGCTATATCTTTGCCGCTAGGAGCCTTTTCGCTACGTTCGCCAAACTGACCAGCGTAGCCTTTGATAAACTCGCTGCCAATATTTGAAGTTTTTGGCGACTGCATAGCTTTAGCTGGATCGTAGTCCATGGCCTTGCCAATCCCGGCCCTCATAGGAGAGCCAGCGTAGCTATCCATAAACTCACCAACTTTACCAACCGCACCAAGTACAGCCTTACCAGCTTCCCTGACAGGACCAACGTATTTTTCGGCTACAGGCAGTGCATTAGTCGTAAACTTAGCAAATTCATCGGTAGAGTCATCTTCCGCGTCTTGCCAACCGTCGTCCTCGGCGTCTACCCATTCATCTTTTTCACTGAGGGGCATTTATAAAATCCCTTCTTTTTCTTCAACTCGTCCGTCTGGGTAAGTAAACCTGGTTTTATTTAATTTGAAATTGTGCTGTTTTTTTGGAGCGCCACCACTAGCTCCGCTATCAGACTTAAAGCCTCTTAAAGTTCCGTTCTTTTCATAGTAATCGACAGACGCTTGCTTGGCTTTTGCTCTGCCAACTAGGTTTTGTATCTCTCGGTCAATATTTCTAAGGTTAGCTTCTTTAGTTTGCCGAGGATTAAACGATCTTGCGAGGATTTGCTCGCCTTCTTTTTCGGTAAACTGAGAGCCAAGAGTTTGCCTAAGTGTTTCCTGTATTGCTCCGCGAACACTAGACATAATTTCTGCATACTCAGGAGCAAATAAGTCGATACCAGATTCTCCAAAGGCACCAGCGGCACGAGGTGGAGGATTGATTTTTGCAAGATTATCTCTAGCGTTTTTAAGAGTAGCTAGTTTTTGCATTAAGAGGTCTTTTCCACCCATGGCTACATATTGCTCGTAGTCCTTGGCGAAGGTTTTATCTAAAGTTTCGCCAGCTACGTCTTTTCCTGGCCTTGGATTGTTGGCCTTGTCTTCTTGAATATCTAAAGCCCTGTCCCTTTGATCTCCTGACCTATTTCCTTGGCTCTCTTTCCAGCCTTGAATCTTTTTGTCTAGTTCAAGCACCTTGCGTTGAAGATCAATCTTTTCTTGAGCGTTAGCGTTAGTCATTTCGTTTCTTAAACGAGTCATCTCAAGAGAGGCTGCTTTTGCTTCACTGTCATTTTCAATACGCTTGATTTCAGTAGTTTTTGTACCAGCGGGTCCAGGAGTAAATTTATATTGACCAGTGCTTTTTTGAGCCTGTGAAAGAATTGGATTATTCTGTTGGTCGTAAAGAGTTGGGCCAGCCGAATATCCAGAGTTGGTAGGCATGGTTCCCATAGGAAGATTTTGGCTACTGAATTTTCCTTGATTATCCATAACCATGGCGCTTGGCGGAACATTGTTATCTGGGTCACCAAAGTTATAGAAGGGAGTGATTTTAGGCTGATTCTTTTGTCTATCTAGATCGGCTAAAATCTTTTGCATCCTGAGGCTATCAAGATCACCTCTTTCAAGGTCGCGTAGCATTTGAATGTCGCCGCGTTGCTCTTGATTAGACAGTCTGCGAAGCCCCATAAGTTCGTCAGCTTTGTTTTTCTGAGCATTGTATATGGCATTAGGAAGGGCCTTCATGTCTCCAGTTTGCGACCTTTTGCCGCCAAGAGTACCAGCCATAGAAGCTGCCTCTCCAAGGCCAGAGGCAAAAGTATTTAGAACCCTACCAGTTTCTGCATCTCTTGTTCTGTCTTGATAGGCTTCCTGAAATTCTGGCTCACTTTTTCGGCGATCTTCCAAATATTTATAAAGAAGGCTTCGGCTATCTTCAGGAGTAGAAACTAAGGGTTCTCTACCTTGATTTGAACTAATTTTTTGCTTTTCAAGCTGAGGAAGATCAAAGCCGTAATCTTCTGTATTAGCCGATTCAGTATCAGAATTTAGCAATCCTAAATTTTTACCAACATTATTTCTTCCAAAGCCAAAAGAGAATGTTTGGTCTTCTTCTGGCAATTCCATGGGAATATTGACTTTAGGTTGTTTTTTTTGAGCCTGATACGAAGGCGTATAACTATCTTCGCTAACTTGTGGCATAGGCTTTGGCTGACCAATAGACATACCACCAAGCTTTGCCGTTAAATCCTGCCTTTCATTATCAGTAAGTGTCGATTGCTCATTAACTTCATTTAGTTTTTTCATCCTAGATTGTTCAGCTATGTAAGCTCGAACTTTTCTTTTTTTCTCTCTTTCCGCTTCTTCTAGGTATTTTGGCGCTATTGGACCTATCCCCTGATACGGCGCAATAAACATATTTTTAAAATTAGGCATAATTTCACCGATCAAAAAATCAGTTAATAGTATTTGCTACGAACTTTGTATCCTTCAGGAACGGTATCGTAGAGGTCTTGATCTGAATTAAATGGTTTTTGTGTTTCGGTTGGATTTACGTTTGATTTTGGAGTTGGGTTAGAAAGGTAGCCAGCCGTCATTGCTGTATCGCCAACACCTTTAGCTAGTCCCTGAATGGCCTGGTTTCGATCTCTAGCAAAAGTATTCATCATGTCTATGCCGGTATACCCTACGCCAGCTTTGGCAGCAGCATTACCCATTTTATCTTGATATGTTTGGCCGGTAATTGAGTTCCTTCTGCCAATCTCACCAGCTTTCAAATTGTACTGATCGGTAGCTGTTTTATTTTGAAAGTTTCTCTCGTTAAAGTTTCTATTGTAGGCGTCGTTTAAAATATTGTCGGTTCTGCTTTGGTTACTGTATTTCGCCTGATTTGCGGCGATAACGTTTCTATTCGCCGCGTCTTGGGCATTACCAATATTAAATATTTGACCTTTGTTTCTTACTTCAGCAGCATTTTGGTTAAATGCGTTCATATCCCTAGATGCTCGCTGATTATACGAGTTGATAATCGCTGCGTTCGAGTTTTGTTGGCCAAGGTCGTCTTGGGCAAGCTGTCTGCCTTGGGTTCCTGAATCCCTTAGTGCTCCAAGCTTATTTTTTAAAGCTTCTAGGTACGCATTAGACGAGAGGTTTGCGCCTCTCTCCATTTGGTCGCCGGAAGACTGTAGTTGCGCGGCCAGTGCCGTACCGCTGCCAAGCTGTCCACGGCGGTTAGCATCTTGCAAAATAGATTCACTGCGCGACTGGGCACCAATCTGCGCGTCACGCATGGCACTCATCGAAGCATCTTGAGCTTCGGCGTCTGAGAGCTGTCCGGTACGCATCTTGATGTCGTTAAGGGCCTGAATCTGAGCATCGCGGCCTTGTCTTCCCTCCTGGGAAAACCGAGCTAACTCAGGATTTCTTTCAGCGACAAACTGCGCGACTTCTGGAAGGTACTGGCCAACTACTTCGTATTTATCAGGAGTAATCCCCGCCATGTCAAAAGCTGGCTGCGGAATCATCTGAGTAATAAGTTCTGGTGGGCTTAAAGGGGTAACATCATAGCCTGGTGGCTTTATGCTATTGAATAGGTCTTCAATCTCTTTAAGCCTCTGACTAGAAGCTTTCCTAGCTTTCTCAGACTGATAATATTGAGCAATGCCGCTCAAGACTTGAGCGCCACCAGCGACCGCTGCTGCTACGATTAATGGAGCGACCATTATTAACCTCTAACTTAGATTAAAGTATTCCACTCTTTCTTAGTCTCTCAGCACCTTTGCTTAGGTTTTTGCTGGTCAAATTTTGCGCCAAATAATCCATGCCTGGAGTAAATTGTACGCTTGGTTGGGCAAAGTTTTGAACGTACTCATCAGCGACTTTTTGGGCATTAGTTTTTCTGGTTGCCTCCGCCTTAGTCGCTGCTTCTGCATCTTGTTTTGCTTTTTCTGCCGCCGCGGCTGCATCGGCTTGTGCTTGAGCTTGAGCTTCTGCTTGCGCTTTAGCTTCCGCTGCTTGCTGCGATGCAATTGTATCAGCTTGAGCTTTAGCCGCTGCTTCTGCTGTAATCCGCTCGTCGTCTTTTGTTTTTAGACCTAGAGCCTTCGCTGTAGCGTCTTTTCTATATCCTTCGACGTTAAACCGTTGGTCTGCGCCGACACCAGCTCCAACAGTCTCTTCCTGGCCAGTGCCAAGGATTTTCTGAATGCGGTTAAACTGACCAACTTGATCTTTGTTTAAAAGGTCGCGGTAACCAACGTCGCCAGCTACGTCGTAGTACCTGTTTGCATCAAGGCCAGTTTGCCCAAGAAATGCCGCCGCCGGATTTTGATTTAAGTCAAAGTCCTGACCAGCAAGCTCTAGTGCAGAAGCTTTCTGCGCGTCGATAAATGCCTGATCCGGCGCCTTGCGAAGCGCGCCCCTCGTTTTATTCGTTGTCTCGGCCAACGTTTTCGCAGGAGCAAGTACCTCACCAGCTCTGGTTTGCAAAGTTCCTTCGAGTTGACCTGTAGCAGCCGCGTATTTTTCGTTAGCCACCCGTTGAGCATCAGCCGTCGCCGTATTTTTTAGGTCAGCCGCTTTAGCGACTAGCTCGCGTTGCTGGTTTTGAAGCTGATCTGAAATTAGGTTAAAGCCAGTGTTTCTTTTAAGAAGGCCAACGTCAAAAGCGCCCTCTCCTGGTGAGTAGCGACCACCAGACTCCCTGGCCATCAGGTCTTTAATGCCTCCCTCGGTGCCAAGCATAGCGGCGTCTGCGACGTTGTAGTTAGTTTGCGGAGCGAAGGCTTTTACGTCGCCGTAGCTCTTTAGATTGAAGCGGTTAGATACCCTAGAAACAGCGTCGGGGCTTCCCTTCACCGCTGCGTCGATATCTTCCGTGGGAACGGCGTAGTTTTGGTTGGCGTAGGAGCTTCCGTAGTCGCTGGCTTCTTTATTCAGCGAGGTATCAGCCGACGTTAGGTCGCGGCCAATGTTGGTCACCGCTTGCGGGGTTTGCGCCCTGGCCACGTTTCTTTTAATGGCGGCACCAGTGTTGGCCATGGTGTTTTGCGGAACCGCTGACTCTCCGCCAGCTACCGTAGAGCCTCCAGCATTACCGCTCGACACGTCGCCGCCGGTGTCGCTCTTGAGCTCGCCGTAGGCCCCTGGCTTTTTGCCGCCAATCACGTTGGTATTGGATTCCTGCGGTCTATTAAACAGGCTATTTATGCGGTCAAATGTATAGGCCATGATTATCTCCCAAGAGCGTCTGGCGCCACATCAGCGACGGTTGCTTGCTTTCCCACGACGTTTTGTACGTCTTCTGGACCTTGGTCCATTGGTTGTGCTTCGCCGCTTTGCGGTAGAGGCTGATCTTGTTCGGGAGGCATCATTTGACCACCCATAGGTGGTGGTCCGCCTTGCGGTATCTGGCCAGTCTGAGCCATCTGGTACAGGAATGGATCTGTGCTTCTGGCTAGCTGGTCGTGTTCCATAATGTGATCTTGAATTACCTGTAGCTTATCAGAATAAAACCTCACGTTGGGATCGTCCAGAAGCTTTTTGTGCTTACGAATGTGGTAGGCGTGGTTATCCGACCAAAGGGCAAATATATTTTGATTATCGGATAAAAGTTCATTCTCTGCGGAAACAAGATCATTCTCCGTTGTCTCGTTGTCGGTCAGGTTTGTAAGGTCGCCGCCGTCCAGTACCGTGAAGTAGTCTTGCGGAGTTTTAATCATGCCTGATGACATCAGCTTGTCGGTAACTTCTAGGCGACCAGCAAGTGTCTGCATTAATGGATTTTGCAAAGTTATAGAGATTGAATGAATATTGTCTAGGTCTTTGCCAGTGTACTCGCGTACCTGCGCCATGTTGTTTTTGCCCTTCATCACTACATCTTGAGGAATCTTGGCAAACTTCCTGGTCGCATTTAGAGCGTGCTCCATGGTGTTCTTCATACAATTAAAGTACGCTTTAGAAGTACCCTTCATAAATTCAATGGCGTTCGCGCTAAGAGTTGCGAAGGCCGTCCCAGAGGTAACACCAGGAGGCGGATTTCCTCTCAAAGCGGGAGAGCTGTTGCCCACCTGTTGCAAGTGTTGGTGCAGAAGGTCGATAAACTTAAAAGTCTCAGGCGCAGACTGTACGAGCTGCAAGGGTTCGGGTTTACCGCCGCCTTGGATGTTCTGTGGAGTGTAGCTGATCCAATTCATGCCTTGGATTTGCTCAACCGATATCGACGCCCCTCTGGGTATCGTCACGTTTTGCACGCCAAGGTTAGCGTTGTTGGTGCCAATTGCTGAAAAGCAAATGTCCATCATCTCTTGGATTGGGAGAAGGCTACTAAACAGCGGAACACCAAGGTATGCACCAGTAAATTGCTCTGGCATACAAGGCTCTACCGGAATACAGCCGTAGTCGTTTGGCCCGTCGTAAAATACAGCTTTTTCGGTCGCGTAAAAGATCATCCGACCAGCCGGCATCGACGGCGTAGGCTTATGGAACATCTCGTAGCACCAGATGTAGTCGTCTTTAACCGACTGCTGGCTATTGTAGATGTTGATACCGTGAAAGTCCTGAATCGTCGGGACTTTCATTAGCTCTTCTTCCATCTCTGGATACTGAGCAATTAAGTCCCATTTGTTTTTCTTTACTCTGACTTCGCACCAGTCGAGTTTTTGCCAGTCGCCAAGCTTATACTCATAGTAAACGTCCATAGGGCCAAAAACACTGATATCGATGCCGCCGCGATTAACCAAAACGCCGTCGTCAGCCGCGGCAAACGGATCTCCCTTTGACGTGTCCCAGGTAGTTTTAAGAAATCCGGCGCCAAGAACGAGAGCATTCTCTAAAAGAATGTCTCCCTTTTGGTCTAGCCTTTCGTTTTCAACTGTATCGGCGCAAATTCCGTCTGCTAGCCTAACGTCGTTCATTACGTCGCGGCCCTGGCTTTTTGCAAGAGACTTAAAGTTAAGCTTTTGGTTACTCACGAGGGTAATAGTCTGGCGAATAATTGACCTAGCTTGCGGGACTAGCATCTTTACTAGCTCGCCTTGGTCGCCCTGGAACACCAGCGACGTGTCCCAAGAGTTGGGGTCTAGGATGTGGCTATAGTAGGCCAGAGTGTTACGCACCCAAGCCTGGGAGACTGGGTTAGACGACCAAAGCGCCCAAGACTTATGGTTCTCCGTTCTTTTTTTGAGAACCTTCTCAACATCTGGGTCTGCCATCCAATAAGTTCTGTCTGTGCTCACTTAGTCACCCTTTCCATGTACGGCCTAACCGAGAATGCTACGGCCTGAATGTCCATTTGCTCGCCCGATTCTCTGTGGACAAGCACAGGCTGTATAAATGTGTTTCTTTGCTGAAATCTGCTGATATATGTTCGTATCACTGGCGCGGGATCGGTGCCAAAGGTTAAGTCAACGGCCTCGGCCTGTCCCCAGCCAAAAAAGCCCCAAGCCTCGAGGCCCCAACCACCCGATACATTCTGAGCTACCCATTCGGTTTCGTCCGAGCCGCCGTAAGTGTAGCCAGAATAGCTGATATTTAGGCGGTAAATCCCTGGATGGCGAAGATGGATTTGCATCTGCGTAAACTGTTTTGCCCGCCCCATCATGCCGCCGTGAAAGGGAGCAAACTGAATGCGACTTTCAATCAGGTCGTAAAGGTAGAGTGTCGGATCTGTGACTTGAATGTTTGTAGCCTTGGTAAAGGTCAGAAGGTACTGAGTACCAGAGACGATGGTCGATGAATTGACGCGAGTGAAGATGTTGTCTTTAACAATCACATCGCCCTTTTCAGGAATGCCAGTGGTAATGGAAACGACCGCTGAAAGCTGATTAGTCGCGACAGAAACCACTGTTAATGCGTGATTTTGGTCAGAGAAATCTATCTTGGTGTTGGTTTTTCGCTCTTTAGCAATCTTATTAGTGTTTGACACCATATATAGCGTGTCGTTTGGCCCAACGATACCACCCCTAAAGATAGTGTCCCGCGAAGTCCACGTTTGATTGAGAATATTGAACGAGTAGCAGACCGAAGCCAGAGTACCGTTAGGTCTAATGGTACTCATCAAATATTGGCGGTCGGATTCGTAGGCTATGCCAAAGGTCTGATCGGTAAGGTAGTCAGACGTTAAAATCGGCTGAATAAGGTCTTCAATTCTCCTGGAAATAATCTCAACTGAGTTTTCCGTAACAAGGCAGACACCCTGGTTACTAAGAAAGACGACGTTGTTATTTAGAATCACCGCGCTATTTGGTGCCGCGCAAATAACCGTCGCATCTAGGATAGTCGTCGTGAAGTTTGCGGGACCGTCGCCTACGGTTTTATAGACGCCGCCCTGGGTAAGGTGAATGATACTGTCCCTGAGAATCAGCGTGCGAAGGATAGCCCTGTTTCTAGCGCCGACAGGAAAATTGTTAACTACGGGGACAGCTTCTGGCTCTCCGAGCTTTGAGCTGTAGAACGTGTTTTGCTGTTTCTCGTTTTTACTAAATACCTGGGCACCAGTAGAGAAGCTATCAGGAAGTACCGGACTAAAGCCCCCTCCGCATGTTGCGTTAGATGCTCGAACATAGATAGCACCACCGAAGTCCTTTGCCATTAGGCGTATCTTGCCTGGAACCTCGTTTATACCGGAAGCATAGTTGGCGTAAATAAGAGAATCGGGATCTCTATTGATTGCTCTCGCTATGCCCTGGGCTGTGTTTCTCAGCGCGACAGCTACAGAGCCAGTCGAGTGATCAACAAAGAAAATGTTGTTACCAGCAGCATTCTCAATGCCGAAAAAAATCAACTTGGTTGCGCTATTTCCCGCACTTGTAACTGTGAAGGTGTTGGCTCCGGTAACTGTAACGGTATAGATCGCCGCCGGCAGGGTTCCGGAAACCTCGGCAATGTAGACTCTATCGTTAGAGATAAGGCCGTGAGCCGTATAGGTAATTGTTATAGTGCTAGTGCCGGAAACAGACTCAGCAGAAACAGTATTGTTAGCGACACCGCCGCGAGCAACATAAGTTCTGGTAGTAGAACCAATTTTAATATCAATAGAGTCGCCAAAAGATATCGCCGCAGTATAAATGACTGAGATATCGAGCAAATGCCTGGTTGTGCAGTTGGAATAAATGACATGGTTTTTGAAGATACCTAGATCATTACAAAGAGGCGGCCTAAAATTACTTTGAAGCTCGCCTTCTCTTGAGTTGGGATTGGTGTAAAGCTCTGCGCCCAAAAGAATGTTGGGAGTGTCGTCTTCGTAGTAAACAATGCCCGCAGTTATCTCTGTAGCGGTTAATCGTTGCTCGTCTACTAGCCTAAAGTCTGGCGTAGGCGTCGTGCTATCTGAGAGCGATTGGCTAGTCCGGTAGACTTGATAAAAATAGGAAGAGTTGATCGACGTGATTTCCGATGGAACTGAAAACTCAAGGCGAGCCGTCCTAGTCGTTTCAAAATCAAGAGTATGCGGTCCATCATCGGTGTCCACGCTAGCAATGGTGAATGTATTGAGCGTCGCCGAGGCAATGGTATAGCTACCTGGTAGAACTAGGTGCGTTCCTGTGCTGGCTGAAACTGTAATAATCATGCCAGTGACTAAATTGTGTCCGTTGCTAGTGACTGTCACAATGTTAGATACCCTAGTCCAGCTTGCTCCAACCACCTTAGAGTTAATTAGAGTCACGCTATCTGAAGGCGAGCCAAGTATCAGGTTAGAGTTATCGTCCCTGTAGCCAAAGACCGCGCGCCAAGCTACCTGCGTGTTACTTTGAATGGCTCCGTTAGAGGGAAGCAAACTAGCCGTCATATCAAGGCCGGTATAAGCACCGCTATCTCTTACGACGCTATCATATGCAGTAAGCTTTAATGGTCCGTCGTCTGTGGTGAAGTAAAGGTTATTGTTACTCTCGGCAAAGCGACTAAGGCGAGGGCTAGCGACGTTAACGGTGCCAGTATTATTAGTCGCGCTTCCAGTGCGGTTTGGATAGGTGCCTGTTTCGGTGAAATGCTTAACTTTATCAGAAAAAACCGCAATGATTTTTTCTTGGTAATTATAGACGTTATTTAACTCGTCTGCGCCCGCGCTGTACCATTCGTACATGCCGCGGCGCTTAATAATCCGGTCGTCTTTGGTGATTACAACATTGTCAGCATCTTCGAGCGCACCGTCTGGCGTCGAAAAGCTGTTTTGTTGTTGAAATAGACCAAGGAACTTTTTTATTTCAACATGCTTAACAGCCATTACTACCTCAGAAAGCCCCATTTCCAACGACTGCGAGCACCGCGAGCAAGTCCCATTCTGGGAATGATCTTGGTTGCTTCACCTTGGATACGAGGCTCTAACAACATTTTTAGGTTCTTCAGTTCTACTTCGATATCAGCTTGTAGAAACTTAGCACCTTCATAGTCAGAGATAGACTGTAGAAGCCTGTAGCAAGTTTCGGTTTCTAGGTAAGGATAGCATTCGTCTGGAAGTTGAAGTACCGGCGTAAAGCCAGCCTTCGTAATGTAGTCGCCAACTTTTAAACCAGACGGCAGAGAATCGACGTGAATGGTGCTACCTGCAATATTTGTTACTCTCGCGTCGATACCAACACATGAATGGCCAGCAACACCCGCGACAAAGTCAGCGTAGCCATTGATAGATAGTGTAGACGGTACAGAAGATACAGTTACGTCGGAAGTACCAATGGACAGAATCAAACCAGCCTTGTCAGTGGTCGTGAGCTTAGACGGCATAAGCTCGTACCACATCTCTAGTACGTCGCCGTATATAGATACTTGAAAATTAGATGCGTCAATCACCTTGGACACAACACCAACGGGAGTAGCAGTGGTTGAATTTGCTAGAACGTAAACAGATCCAACTAATGCAACAATGTTTCCAACTGAAAAACCGTGACTAGCCTGAGTTACCGTATTGATTGAGCCAGAAGGTCTAGGACTAAGGCAAACTTTGTCGCCCTTAAAGTAAAACTGACTGGGTATTCCGGTGAGAGCCGAGAAATGCTCGTCTTCGATACCAACCATAGTCACGTCTACTTTGTTCTGCCCTGCCACCTTTCTTTTAAGGTCCCTAAGCGTGCGACCAACGGCACGACTAGGAATATCGTACTCGACTTGATTGGTAACAATCGGAACATCTTTTGTAACAACGAAAAAATCCTGCCTCATGCTAATTAGGACAGGCACCAAGCGACTTTGAATCACGTCGTCGGTTACAGCAAGAATATCGTCGTTAGAAAGCAGAGGCTGACTTTGCGGAATAGTCATCCTGCGCTTAATACCGACTAGAATCTGGTCGCCAGTCTTTGCCATTAGTATGTTTTCGCTTTTTGCAATTTGTATTTAGGTGCGGTTGACTTTTCTACAGCCATAACCGAGAGAGCTTTACCTACGGGAGCTTTTCTTCTCTTAGTCAAAAAGTCTTTGATCTCGTCAATGTCAAATTCTCCGTCGCCGTCGCCTTCGCTTTTGCCCATAGCTTTAGACATCAGGCTTTTGTCTTTACCTTCGTCCATAGCTTCCATGCCAGTCGCGTGCTCCATCATTTCTTCTTCTGGTGTCTCAAGAGCTTCGTGCTCAAGAGATTTATCGGGAGCGCCGTCTTTATCCATCATGGAATACATCTTCTTGATGAGTTCCATTAAGCCTTCTTTTTTCGCGTCGTCTTTAGCTGACATCGAGTACATATATCTTCTCCTAGGAATTAATTAGATAACGCACAGGGAAAGGAATGGGTCGGAGGTGTTCATCCGACGCGCAAAAATGAAATCATGCTTTGATTACCCGCAGATGATCCTACCAATGATTGTATCTGAGCATAAATAGCAACAGCAGTAGAATCTGCCGTAATAATAATTGGAACTG
>Ga0315274_10007667_pt1 | contig 15623 bp, 8 predicted proteins | sample YL17G02_20_MG_FD_203700 | JGI IMG/M metagenome (GOLD analysis project Ga0315274, IMG submission 203700) | Sediment microbial communities from Yellowstone Lake, YNP, Wyoming, USA - YL17G02_20 | ecosystem: Environmental > Aquatic > Freshwater > Lake > Sediment | place: USA: Wyoming | collected... | reverse complement strand
TCAAGGAGATTGAGTCTATCATAGTTTACATTAGCGAATATCATAATATCTCCTTTCATCAATTCTGATGAAAAAGAATATCACGATAATGCTAAAATTTAAAGGAAATTATTGATACTTACTTATTCATAAGTATTGCCTCCCGGAACTGAATATTTGTGCTTCCGTTATTGACCTTATATTAGTTTTGGGATGGCAATTATAGCAATAAAGATGTCAAACTGCAATATTCATTTTCTAATATCGAGATACGCAATTCTGTCCAATATGTAGGTTTATAGTGCAGGATAATGAATTAAGGTAAGTTTTATCCCCGGTTTGTAATACCATTTTCCAAAAATTATGGTGCATTACAAGGTTTTGTAGAGGCACGTTGCAACGTGCCTCTACGATATATAATCGCTAATATAATGCACTATAAAATATGGAAAATGGTATAAATAGTTCTCTATATCAGCAAAATCTTTTATTGACTTTTCAGAGAACACGGATTTACAATATTCCATGAAGCGGTTGGACCGATGTTTTTTTCAGAATAGCAGTAAAAGCCGTCTGATGGAGTGCTTTATATGCAAAATGGATATTCATCATTATCAAAAAAAGGAACATGGCGTTATTATAATATTTTCGATGGGTTAGCACATAATATAGTTAATTCCATTTGTCAAGATCATTCTGGGTTGCTTTGGTTCGGCACTCATGGTGGAATATCCCGATTCGATGGAAAAGATTTTACCAATTTTACCATTAGAGATGGACTAGCAAACAATCGAGTATGGGCTATTTATCAAAGCAATGATGGCATAATGTGGTTTGGCACCGAAAATGGTGTATCGTGCTATAATGGAGAGAGCTTTACTGCCTTTGGTATAAAAGATGGTTTGGTAGACAATGGTGTTAATGTTATATACCATACTTCTGATGACAGTCTATGGTTTGGGACATATAAAGGAGTATTCAGATTTGATGGAAATACATTCACGAACATAACCACAAAGGATGGGTTGGTATATGATGAAGTATATTCGATCTATGAAGGCACGGATGGGATGGTGTGGTTTGGGACCTGGAATGGCGTTTCACGATACAGTAATGGCATATTCACTAATTTTACAGCCAAAGATGGATTATCAAATAACGTAGTAAGATCAATCTGTCATTCTCCCGATGGTTACTTATGGTTTGGAACACAAGAAGGTATATCCCGTTATGATGGAGAGAAGTTTGTAAACTTCACAACCAAAGACGGTTTAGCAGGGAATGTTATTAGAGCTATCCATTCAGACGCAGATGGGATTTTATGGATAGGAACAGGAGATGGCGGAGTCTCTCGGTATGATGGCAAAGCATTCGTTAATCTCAACACTGAAGATGGGTTGGTAAATAATAATGTAAGAGCTATATATCGTGCATCTGATGGAAGTTTATGGTTTGGCACCGGCGTAGATGGTATCTCTCGATATGATGAAAAAACCTTAGTAGGTTTCACAAACCGTGATGGAATGCCCAATAATATTGTCAGGGCTATATATCAGACTCCTGATGATTGCTTATGGCTAGGCACAGAAGGTGGTGGTATCACCTTCTATAATGGAAAAGAGTTTGTAATTTTCACTACAAAAGAGGCTCTGATTAATGATTATATATGGTCTATTTATCGGGATTCCAATGGTTTAATGTGGTTCGGAACTGAGAGGGGCATCTCTTACTATGACGGAAAGAAGTTTGCTAGTCTTACAACGAAAGATGGATTGGCTGGAGATTATGTCAGAGCTATCCAGCAGGATACTTATGGAAGTCTATGGTTTGGAACACTACGTAATGGAGTATCAAGATATGATGGAAAAGAATTTGTAAATTTCACAACTCGTGATGGGTTAGCAGGTGATACCGTCAGATCGATCTGTCTTGATGTTGATGGAAACTTGTGGTTTGGAACGGACAATGGTGTATCTCGTTATGGTGGAAATGAGTTCATAAATTTCTCTTCCAAAGAGGGTCTTCCTTCTTTTCCTGTTTGGACAATCTATCAGGATGCCAAAGGAATTTTATGGTTTGGTACTGAGGGTGGAGTCTCTAAGTATGATGGAGAATGCTTTACTAAACTTACTACTCAAGACGGTTTAGTAAATGACTTTGTTATCTCAATCTTTCAAACCGATGATGGAGTAATGTGGTTCGGAACATCCGGATTTGGTATCTCTCGCTATGACGGCACAATATGGACATCATTGGATACTCGTGACGGTTTAGCTGGCAATATTATTTACGCAATTATACAGGATTCCAACAGAAATATATGGTTTGCGACGGACAGAGGCATCTCTCGCTATAAAGGTGACAATACCGCCCCACGTGTAAATATTATCGCTATTTCAGCAAATAAACGCTTAACTGATCTCGATGCTTTGGAACCTATAATAGTTGGAACACGAGTTACGTTTGAGTATAACTCTATAGATTTCAAAACTCACCATCAAAAAAGGCTTTATAGATGCGGGATCAGTGAAATAGCAAATGAAAGCAAAAGAATATCGGCAAAAAACAGCAAGGAAAATATCAATACATCAGACTTGACAATTGCTTATGGGGAACAGACAAAAGAAACCAAATTTGACTGGATTCCCGATAAAACAGGGACATACATCTTTCAGGCGCAGGCTATTGATCGTGACGGAAATTACTCTCCGCCAGCAATGGCAAAGCTAAACATTCAGCCTGATCCGCAGGATGTCAGGCTTCTACACTTACAGAAGGAAATAGAGCATCTAAGAAGCGAGGTAAGCAGAAAATATGACTTTGAAAACATATTAGGTAATTCTGTTGCTATCAAGCAAGTATATGCCCTGATGGAGAAAGCCATAGATTCAGGGCTGACTGTGCTTATAACCGGTGAGACCGGGACAGGCAAAGAATTGGTTGCAAAGGCTATCCACTACAATAGCCAGCGAAAGAACCATCCGATATTAGAACGTAATTGCGGCGCACTTCCAAAAGAATTGCTTGCTGATGAGCTTTTCGGTCATGCCCGTGGGGCATTCACAGGTGCTGACAAGGAGAAACCGGGATTGTTTGAGGTTGCTTCCGGTGGCACTATTCTATTAGATGAAATCGGTGAAATGCCACCCGATGCTCAAGTGCATCTGTTGCGAGTATTGCAGGAGCGGAAGGTCCAACGTCTTGGGGAATACAATTTGCGGGATGTTGATGTGCGGGTGATCGCTATGACAAACCGTGATCTGGAAAGAGAAGCAAATGAAGGGCGATTTCGGTCGGATCTGTATTATCGCCTGAGTGAATTCACTATACACATACCTTTACTAAGGGAACGGGCTGATGATATACCACTATTGGCAGAACACTTCCTGGAGGAAGCAAGAAAAGACATGAAAAAAAATATCAATGGCTTCACTCAAGGTATAATGGAAATGCTACAAAGCTATTCTTGGCCCGGTAATATTCGGGAACTTAGAAATGAAATTCGTCGATCCTCAGCATTGGTGGAGGACGGCATACAGATTCAAGCCTATCATTTATCAAATAAGATTACAAATAGTGGATCATTGACCGATGAAGTGATAAGTGATACATATAATATGCAACAACGTTATCGTGATGTATTGGACGATTTTGAAAGAAGATATATCATGCAAGCACTTCAGACAGTCAACGGCAATCGTTTGCAGGCGGCAAAGCTATTGGGCGTTGAACGGAAAAGCCTTTATGAAAAGATGAAAAGGCTAAATATAGATAAATGATCAAGTTCTGAAGTTGCCTGAAGAACTGAAGTTGAAAATCGTTGTCCTTCAGGCTTTTTATGTCTGCTAATTTACTCGTTTTTGATTTTTCCCCACGATGTAGTAGCTTTTCCACTTGCGTTAACTGTTTGATTAGCAACTTTGGGATTTTTGGGCGCAAATAACACAGGGCAAGGCTGAACACGTGCCGTAACTCTGTAAACTGCGCCATCGCCTCTGAAAACAATTGGGTTGACTCCAATTAAGAATTCCCGAGTTATAAGTCTTCCACTGGAGACGTTGGCAACTGACGGAAAATTAATTGGAACGGTGTTATCTACTGCTGCAAACAGGAATAAGTGAAACCCAATAATGTCATCAGGGTCGCCTCCTGCTTCTATTACCATTCCAACTGATTCCCAGAAATCCGGAACAATACTATCACGAATATCCTGTAATGATTCTGCAATGTCTGGACCAGGGTTAAGGAGATTGAGTCCACCATCCTCTATTAGTTGCTCTAATTCTCCCTCGATAGCATCTCTAAGATCATCTACCATGTCTCCAATGGTTCCCCAAGGGCTACTGTCGCTTTCCATTGCAATTACAATCGCTCCCAGTATTTCTGGATTAGTACCAGCTAGGATATTTTGCAGAGAAATTCTTTGCACATCTGCAAAAAGCGAATATCCCATGCTGAAGTGAATATTTCTTTCATTGCCGTCATCAATTCCATTAGCCCAATCATCATCGTCATAATCGTTATTCCATGTTGCCGTGGAGTTGGGCGTGTTAAAACGTGAACGGAAACTGATCATAATGAAATAAGGCTCATCACCATCGCTAAGCCAATCTTCCTCTTGTGCGTCAGAAACCCGAAGTCGGGAGAGATTAATATTCCAATCTGCCCCAAAGGATACCTGCATTTGTCCATATATGGAATATATGGTGATAATTAAAGCGAAGCAAAGAATACTTTTCATTATTGTTAAGTTTGTTATTGTTGAGAACTTTCTCGTCATCATGGTAATTTCCTCCTTATTTGTTGCATATTAGCAACTTATTTAGCTTGATTCATTTAAGGGAATCACATCAGAAGATTCGATTCCCTCTTTTCGCCTTTTACATTATAGATATACGTAACCTTCGGTTCTTACATTCACGTATCCGGCTGGGGCGATTCCTGTTCTGGTCAGGTAATCTGCTTGTCCCGCATTCCAGAATAGCTTCAATGGAACGGTGCCGGATTGTAGATTTGCGAAAACAAATCCCTCAATTCGCACAATCACATACCCGGGTGGAACAGCATTTGCCGTTGTGGTAAGATAGTCTTTTCTTATATTGTTCCAGAACAGCTTCAATGGAACTGTCCCCGCTTGCTGGACTGGAAAAATCCTCCCTACAATTCCCTGAAAAACGTGACCCTGAGCTGGAAGTCCTAAAGGAGCTATTGGCTGTGCTATAGTAAGATAATCGGTACTTAGAGCATTCCAAAACAGATTCAATGGAATGGTATTAGCTGCCGCAGGTGCCGCAGTGACTTCTGTATCGGATATTAAGCCATTTGATTCTGCAGTATTAAAGTTTTCGGGAACTTCCAGAGATTCAGAGGTTGGTATATCAGCAGACTGATCGCACCCCAAAGCGATCAGCAACATAATAGACAGAACAATAAAGATGATAGTATATGTTACGAACTTGAGATGATTTTCGTTGAGCATGTTATTTGCCTCCTTATCTTTTGTATTTTTTCCATATCCTTTAATCGGTTAAAGCTTTGATGCTTTCTCGTTTCGTCGAAATGAGTATGCTTTATTATAAAGCAATCACCATGCCAAGATGCAAAAAAGACGTCTGATGCAAGTTATAACGCCAACTTACAGAATTATAAGGATTAATCTCAAGCGATGTTATGGATGTGTGTTTTCCCCACACATTAAGGTCTGTTAATATCTGCCATAGCATTTAGAATAAGGTAATATAAGAAGAAAATAGATGTGGGAATTTCTCACAAGGAAATTGTGGGGAATCCACACAATATGATTATCATCAAAGCTTGATTGAAAAGGCAGTAGGCATAACGTCCATTGCCAAGATTATGGGAATATCCCGAACAGCACTTCATCATTTCATCAGGACGAAAAAACTGGTTTGATATGGCCAGAATATAAAACGGTTTTTTTCTAACATTGGGATTCACAAAAATGTCCAATATGTCGCTGGATAGTGCAAATGAAAATAACACTCTCTTGCCAAAATAAAATGCCACATAACCATCGTTATGTGGCGTCTAATTCTGAGGTATGTCAGGAAATATCTGGAAGGTCTATCTTCATTTAGGATATATTGAGGGAATTGACCGAACAAGCAGGGGAAAGTTGACAAAAAAGGCAAGTTTGAAGGGGAGAAATAAAAAAGGCTCTCAAAAGAGAGCCTTGCTGTGTTTATGTTTCCAGAATTACTTTTTCACGATCATCTTCCTCGTCGCAGAGAAGTCACCGGCAGTTATGTTATAGAAATAGACTCCGCTGGCAATTTTCTCACCTGAGTCATTCTTTCCATCCCAATGAGCCGCCTTGATTTGTGATGCGTAAATGCCGGGGTCTCTACGTCCGAGTTCCAGCGTTCTGACTAGACGACCATCTGCATTAAATATCGTGATTGTCACGTCACTTGCATTTCTCAACTGGAATGGTATCCACGTTTCAGGATTGAACGGGTTGGGGAAATTCTGAAGCAGTGCTGTTTTTTTCGGCACGATGTCACCAAGTCTCAAGTGAACGTTCAGAAAAGCATTGGTGATCTCATTTTGTGAGACCGCATGAATGAAAGGTCCTGATACCAATTCACCAGAACTATCGGTCACAGCAACTTCGATCTTATCACCTGATTTTATGACAGCTTTTCGACTTAGATCAGCATAAGTGCCTGCAAAATATCGGTCTGAACTAATTGATTCGCTGACTACCATACTTGTATTCAGGTTTCTGACCGTGACAGTATAGTTACCACTGCCGACACTCATTATATCGCCATCAAGCACCGAACCATTGACTACAAAAGCCCATGCACTGTTTACCTGAATAGCAGGCGGTGCGCCTTTGACTGGTGGCTCATTCGTCCATGCGGCACCGGTGAATGTAAATGTTCCACCTTTGGGTGCGTTGATGATGTATCCCTTACCACCCTCAATGGGGAATCCATCACCAGTGGCATTCACAGCGAAACCCTCAAACCTCCCCTTTACTTCATCATACTTGATAACAACAGTCGCACCAAGTTCGCTAGCGAATGATCTTGCTGTATATGCTTGGGAAGGCTTCAATGGTAATGATACCATGTTTAGTCCCGGATCGAGGGACATGAAAAAGACATGACTGAAATCTTCTCCGGACTTTGCAATGGCACACTCTAGCTTCGCCAACGACTCCGGAGGAAAAGTAGCAGTAAAGGACTTAATCTTACCTTCCTGAACAACTGCTTCACCTATACTTTCTAATGAATCAATGCCCAGTTCTCGAAGGGAGTCCGTGGAAATCTTGCCTATCCAGGTTAATTTGTCTCCTGCTACTTGAAGGTTCTCTACATCAATATGGATATTATCTGCAAAATCGTTCTGTAGCCATGTTCGTATTTGTTCCTTGCCAGCGTAGACATCTGGTGATTGACCCGGGAAGTTGGCAACCGCATCATCGGTGAAGAAAGCCAACATGGCATCCATATCATGGTCGTTATTGGCTTCGTGAAAGGCGATGACCAGAAAAGTTGCGTTTAGCTTCGCTAACGATTCCGGGTCGAAGGCAACCGAGAGAGATTTGAACTTGCCCTCTTGAATTACAGATTCAACCTCACTCTCTAATGGGGGTGGAACGACGTCTAGCTTCAGAAGGGAGTCCGATGAATACTTGAGCGTCCAGGTTGCTTTGTCACCCGACACCTTTAGGTTCCCACACTCGATATGGCTATTATCTGCAAACTCCGACTGTTGCCATGCTCGTATTTCTTCCTTGCCTGTGATGAAATCAGGTGGGGGTTGACCTTTGAATGTGACAACCGCATCGTCGGTGAAGAAATCCACCATAGCGTTTATGTCTTTATGAGCATTTGCGCCTTCCTGGAGAGCAGTAATCAGGCTAACTGCCACTAACTTCGCCATTGATTCTGGGGGAAATATAGCAGTGAATGACTTAATCTTACCTTCCTGAACCACTGCTTCACCCCCGCCCTCTAATGAAGCGATACCAAACGGTCTAAGGAAGTCCCAGGAAATCGTAGCCATCCAGGTTACTTTGTCGCCTGCCATCTGGAGATTCCGGACTTCAATATGGATATTATTTGCAAAATCTCCCTCCAGCCACCCCGTTCGTATCTGTTCCTTGCCGGTGAGAACGTTAGGCGGGGGTTGATCAGGAAAGTTGGCAACAGCGTCATCGGTGAAGAATGCCAACATGGCATCCATATTATGGGCATTATTGGCTTCGTGGAGGGCGATAATTACTGGGAATGCCTCTAGCTTTGCCAACGACTCCTGGTTGAGAGTAAACGTGAAGGATTTGATCTTGCCTTCTTGAACCAAGGCTTCAGCCGGACCCTCTATGAAAGAGACGCCTATATTCCGAATGGAGTCTGAGGAAATCGTGCCTACCCATGTCACTTTGTCTCCGACCACCTGATGGTTTCTCGACTCGATGTGTATATTATCTGCTGCATCGTTGTGAAGCCACGTTCGTATCTGATCCTTGCCGGTGTAAACATCGGGTGATTGACCTGGGAAGTTGGCAACAGCGTCATCGGCGATTAAAGCTAACTCAGCGTTTACATCATGGGCGTTCCCTGCATCGTTAAAGGCGAGGATAACCAGTAGTGGGTCTGTCACCTGTGCATAGACTGCCACGGGTGATGCGAGTAAAGCAACGAACACCACAGTAACAAGAAAAAAGATGCTGATTGGTTTAAACATTCGTCGAAACATTGTGAAATACCTCCTTGATACGAGTTTTTCAGTTAGCGTTGTATTACATGCCGACTATCTCGTTTACATTAACTCAAATTCACAAAACAAGCTATCAGCATGTCCTACTTCTAGCGTTTTTAATCATAACTGAAAAACTCGTATCCTTGATCAATGTTTTCCCTTCATTGCTCCCCACGTTGTTGCGATATTAGATTGGGGTCTTAACGACGGGGCAGCTTTAGCCGTTTTGAACTCGATCCTATCATGACCACGGATAGGGTCGTCATGAGTCCAGATGCTTTTCAACTCAAACTTGAGATTGCTGTCCTTCACGTATCCATGAGCCTCGATTGAAATCATAACCTGCTTTGATGCGCCCCCAGAAGGATGGAGTGTTTCAGTATAGAATGTGGCAATGCCTATCTTAACACCGGAAAGGCCTTTCAATTCAGTCATTGTCAGGTCAGGCACAGGCACGCCATCTTCCATAGCTACTTTCAGTACCGCCCATGGGACAAAATAGATAGGCATTGGTCCCACGGCTTTAAGTTCTGACTGAATGGGAGCCAGATCTATATCTGGATTCTTCCATACCTCAAAACCTGCCATGAAAGATTCGCAGTCCCACACACGCGGGATATCGAAAAATTCCAGCAGGTTAAAAGTTGGTGGAACATATTCTGGATCACGGTAAAAGGGAATTGCTGCCCACTCGTCTGTGTGGATCGCCCCTGCCTGTCCCGCCTCAATTCGGGCATAGAACGGACAAGCAGTACCTGGACCAAAACCTGAAGTAACCTCAATTCGCACATTAGCCATGGATACGAGAGGGATCGTGAGTAAGCAGAACACAACAATTAGACTCATTAGAAGAAGCAAAAACACTTTACGCATTTCAGATACCTCCTGATTGTATTATTTTTGACATTTATAAACCAAATACCAGAATGAAGACTTTTGTCGATGAAACACCTCCTTAAAATTAAGCAAATCCGAACGCATTGTGCGAAGATTTGCGTTAGAAATTTTGCCATTTGGGCGGGGATCCTCACTTTTTGATTTTACCCCAGGTTACTGGCAGTTTGCCCTGTGGAGAGACAGATAGCTTGGGTTGCCAACCATCAGGAGTATATTCCTCCACAATTGGAAGCCCATTCCACCAAGGGGCATTCCAATTTACATCTCCAAATTTTCCAATAGCTCCTCCAATAACATAAATTTTCCCATTAGCCTCGCAGGCAGTTAAGAGCTGTCTTCCAGTTGGCATATCCGCCACCCTTCTCCATGTATCAGTTCCAGGGTTATATTCCTCAACAATTGTAAGTCCGACCAGGTCAATAAACCCGCCGAAGGCGTATATTTTCCCACCATATGCGCTGGTGCAATGCCAAACTCTTGCCGTTGGCATATCTGTTTTCCTTGTCCAGGTGTCCGTCACTGGATCGTATTCCTCTACAAACGAGAATTTATTTTTACCCAAATTGGATGTCCCGCCAATAACATAAATCTTCCCATTGACCACGCTTGAGGAATGATACAATCTTGGTGTTGTTGGCATATCTGCCTTCTTTGTCCAGGTGTCGGTCTCCGGGTTGTATTCCTCCACAGCCGCAGTAGTCACAGTTACATTCGGAGCTCTTAAACACCCGCCGATGGCGTAAATCTTGCCATTTACAACACTGGCAGATAAAGCCCATCTTGGCGTTGGCATGTCTGCCTTCCTTGTCCACGTGTCCGTCGTCGGATCATATACCTCTACAGTTGGAAGCCCGGTGTAGTCAGGTTTATCGAGTTTTGTTCCTCCGATCGTATATATCTTACCTTTCACTGTAACGGAGGATGGAATCACTCTTGCGGTTGGCATGTCAGCTTTCTTCGTCCATGTATCCGTGGTTGTGTTATATTCCTCCACAACCGAAAGGCCCGGACCGTCGTTAAATGCTGAACCCCCGATGACATATATCTTTCCATTTACAGCGGCGGAGGATATATCCACCCTTGCGGTTGGCATATCTGCCTTCTTTGCCCATTCGCCATCCCCGGCAAGACAGACCAAAGACAGACAGAATAGCCATATCACCAGAAACGCAAACATAAATGACACATATCTTCTCATAATGGCACCTCCTGATAAGTTTTTATTCTTTTTTAATGCCTGCTTCTATCTTTGCCAATGAACCCGGGGGAAAGATAGCAGTGAATGACTTAATCTTACCTCCCTGAACGATTGCCTTACCCATACCCTCTAATGAAGCGATGCCCAGCGGTCGAAGGAAGTCCCAGGAAATTGTAGCCATCCAGATCAATTGGTCGTCTGCTACCTGGATGTTCCCGATCTCGACATGGACGTTATTTGCAAAATCGCTTTCCAGCCAACCTGTTTGTATCTGCTCTTTACCGTTGAGAACGTTTGGGGGAGGTTGACCCGGGAAGTTGGCAACCGCATCATCTGCGAAGAAAGCCAAAGTGCCATCCATATCATGGGCATTAATAGCTTCGTGAAGGGCGATGATTACTGGAATTGCCTCATCGCTAAATGTAATATCGGTTTTCTCTTTCATTGTTTGTATTCCTTTCATGTTGATTGTCGCATCATTTATTGTCATTGTTGTCATCTTCTGAAAGTGCAAGTTACATACCAAGTCACAAAAAGTTTATGAACATAGTCCAGATCACGTTCCGCCGTGCAACGGAAGAACAGACGACGTTTTTTTCAGTTTTTAGTATTAGAGATTCATAGAAATGGATGCGGGTAAAAAAGCCAACCATTGCTTGCAGAAATTGACAAAGTATTGTTTTATGAAGATTAGATGGGGTGAGATTTGCCCGATGTTGTATCGTGTTGGTACCTGAATTAGCAATATTTTGAATGTTCAAAAAAGAGAAGTTTTTGAGAGGTTGAGAGGTTTTGGTTTGAGAGGTTTTTAAAACCTCTCATAAATCTCTCTTTAAAGTGGGAAATCTTGCAATGGTTACTTTATCATCAAACCTTTGAAACCAGCTAGACGCTTCTCACCTATCAAAATTGGCTCAACCTGCGGGCATAGTTGCAGGATCTGTCTGTAAAACTTATTTCGTGTCATTGGTCTGTATTCATTTATCTGGCAGAAACGCTGGTATTGAACAAATAACTGAGGTTTATGGACTTCTGCATCTGGAGAGATTACACAACATTCATCAATAAATCTCTGGACGCCATCAAGATCGGTTTGTGGTTGGTAAGTTTCTGATGAGGTATCTACGGAAACTGGACTTTCTATCATGGATGAAAACTGTAAAAAACGCAAATGCTCAGGCTTGATCGTTGACTTGCCACTAAGAATCAGGGCATGCTCAATGGTGTTTTCCATCTCTCGAACGTTTCCGGGGAAATGATAAGCTTCCAAGATAGATAAGGCTTCCCGGCTTATCGAGGGATTCTCTATAACCATTTTTTTTGCAAACATTCTGAGAAAGTGATCTGCCAGCAGTTGAATATCTTCCTTATGTTCCCGCAAAGGCGGGACTTTTATTGTGAAACGTGCTAGTCGAAAATATAGATCGATTCTAAACCGTCCTTCAATTATCTTTGTCTGAAGATTGGCATTCGTTGCCGCTATAATCCGGACGTCAACATGCTTTTCGCGCGCCCCGCCAACAGGTGTAAAACATCCATTATCGAGGACACGCAAGAGTTTGGGCTGCAATTCAATGGGCATATCGCCTACCTCATCCAGGAACAGATTTCCACCATTGGCAAGCTCAAAGCAACCCTTACGGTCGGTATTAGCTCCTGTAAACGACCCCTTAACATGTCCGAAGAGGATAGATTCTGCTAGTTCATGGGGGATAGCAGAACAGTTGACAGAGATGAATGGTCTTTTGGCTCTTTCACTGCCAAAGTGTATGGCACGGGCAATTAACTCCTTGCCCGTTCCACTTTCGCCGGTAATCAAAACACTGGTTGTTCCAGCGTTCTGAAGCATACGAACTTCGTTCAGGATCGTCTCAATAGTTTTGCTCTTACCCACAAAACCTTCTATCCCCCAGCGAGAAGCTTCCTGTTTGGAAAAATGCTCAAGTGTATCCTGTGCCTGCTCAAGTTCCCGGTCCCGCTTTTCCAGGTCGCTTTCCAGTTGGGTAATATGTTCATTCCGTGGGTCAGGAACAACCGTCAGCTTGAGAGTAGCAGGCGCTTTCGATGTGACTAAATCCCGATTGATGGCAATCACACGGAAGATGTATTCCCCCGGTGGAAGTTTTTCATAATACACCTGAGACTCCCATGTGTCCTGCCATTCTTTATCACAGCCTTCCAGAATATAACTGTAGCGCATCTTATGGGTTGACAAGCTCAAACCGTGATAGACGATGGTAACAAGGCTTGATTGTGTAGTCGTTAATTCGAGGATATCGGGTTGGGGATATATCTGATCAGCAACCACTTCACGGATCTCAATCCCGGGGGGTATAGTTGCCGTAGACCGATAGCGGACTATTCCATTTAAGGTGCCGATGATCATTGAACCGTCCTGTTGGGGAATAAGCCCTGTAACGCTATTGCTTGGCAGGCCATCTGCCTTGGTGAGTTGCTGGAAGTGCCTTCCATCATACCGATATATCCCGTCTCCAAATGTGCCAAACCATAAATGACCGTTTGAGTCCTTAATGGAAGTTTGATGAGAGCCATAGCCTGATATTTCTTTATCATAAGGGACAAATTCTTTTCCATCAAAACAGTATAGCCCATTCACTGTGCCAACCCATAGGTGATTATCATTGTCTTCCAAAATGGATGTGCCGCTATGGCTCCTCGCAACTTTATGTTCGAGTGTATAATTCTGCTTCAAAGACGCTACGTGATCTTTATCAAGGGTGTAACACGATAGTCCACAACCATCCCATCCACCCACCCAGATATATCCACTACTATCTTCCATCAGCCTCTTGATTATATAATGCGGGGTTTGGACTATGTCAAATCGGTTGCCGTCAAATCGGCAAAGACCGCCATCGGGATAAGACGATCCGGCTGACATGGGGCCAGCCGATCCGGCTAAAATAGTTCCGCCCCTCGTTTCAATTATAGAATTGACATACAATAAGCTATCTTCAGCAGCGAAATGCTTGCATTTATCTCCCAATACTGCATCAGTTGATTCATAACAATATATACCATGATGTTCGGTTCCCACCCAAAAGCGTCCACTGGAATCCACCATCAGGGACAATACGTTACTGATGAAGTCCTTACATACCTGCTGGTCGTTGCGAAGGCTGCAAAGTTGGCTAGCGCTGCCAAACCACAGGCTTCCTTCATCTGCCTGTATGAGGGATTCAGATGCTGTGGCATCAGTCAGCAATGGGCAGGTTTCCCCATCAAAACGAGTCAATCCACTGTGGAGGTGGGCAAACCAGAAAGCCCCTTCCTGATCTTGAATGATACCATATACACGATTATCCAGTAGACCATCAGCAGAGGTATATGTAGTAAAGCTTTTTCCATCGAAACAACAAACACCGCCACCAGAAGTGCCAAACCATAAGCGCCCCTGGTTATCTCTGTAGATACTCAATATATCGTTATGGGGTAACCCATTTTCAGTTGTATAGTTGATAAATCGCTCTCCATCGTAGCAAGAGACCCCACCTTCACCAGGATTTTCGCTGAATCTAGCTTCGTAAGTGCCAAACCATAAGCGTCCCTGGTTGTCGGCACAGACGGCGGTAACGTTATTGCCAGCTAACCCATCCTCAGTGGAATAATGAGTAAATCGCTCCCCGTCAAAACAAGAAATACCCATGCCGCCAGTGCCAAACCACATTCGTCCATGGGAATCCTCACTGACTAAGGTGATGTAGTTCTGAACTAGACCATTTTTAGTGGTATAGTTGACGAAATGTTCCCAATCATAGCATGAAACACCATCAGCAGTGCCAAACCACAAACGTCCTTGAGAATCCTCAAAGATTGACTGTATACGATTAGCGGCAAGACCATGCTCTGTGTTGTAGTTGGTGAACTTTGCACCGTCATAGCAAAAAACACCATTACTATGGGTAGCAAACCATAAGCGTCCTTGACGGTCCTCGCAGATTGAATTAATACAATTGTCTCCGAGTTCATATTCAGCAGTGTAGGTGGTAAAGTTTATACCATCGTAACGGCATAAGCCGTGCATAGACCCAAGCCAGAGGTATCCCTGCCGGTCTTGCAGAAGGCGTATTAGCTTCGCAGGCAGTCCATCAGTGCCATCATAGGTTCGCCAGATGCCACGTTTAGTTCGAATAGTTCTGGTTTCATGACTGTAAGAAGCGATTTCGTTAGACATTTCTTAAGTTCCACCCTCGTCCCAATTATCGAACCGCGGTTAAAGTTAGCAAAACGGGCGTTACGATGGGACACCATAAACCATCAAAGCCAAATGGATAAAGGCTTCAGAATTTTAAGTGCATTATAAATACTGCAATACAAAAAGTCAACAAAAATCGACTTCGTATGTTGGATAAAAATGACACTTTCTTAGCAAAATAAAATGCCCCATAACAGACATTATGTGGCATCTAAATCTGCGGTAGGTCAGAATGTCTGAAAGGTTAGCTTTATATCAGGATATATCGAGGGAAGGAGGCTGAACAAGTGGTGGGAAATTGACTGAAAAAGCAAGCTTGATTTTGAGGTGGATAGGAATAAAAAAAACATCCGCATAGGGATTTTATCTAAAATCTGGATTTTTTGTATTGACTATTTGTGGAACAGTGGTTTAAAATTGCTTTGTTAGAATTATGTTTGATTTGTATGAACAATAGTAAAAATGCGCACATAATGGGGTTTTTTGCATAAACCCGCGAAAAGGTGCATTTCAGATATACATCATTGGAACGTCCTGAGTTCAGCCCTTTAACCGTCTGATGTTTCAGTATTTCTTAGACGATTTGAGAGTCAAATAATG
>Ga0315274_10007666_pt1 | contig 15625 bp, 16 predicted proteins | sample YL17G02_20_MG_FD_203700 | JGI IMG/M metagenome (GOLD analysis project Ga0315274, IMG submission 203700) | Sediment microbial communities from Yellowstone Lake, YNP, Wyoming, USA - YL17G02_20 | ecosystem: Environmental > Aquatic > Freshwater > Lake > Sediment | place: USA: Wyoming | collected... | reverse complement strand
CAATATACTCTTAACATCAACTCCGGGTACGCCCAATTTAAGTGCGGTTGCATTTACTTGTGCTATTTGAGCAGATAAATCAGCAGCTAATTTACTTGCTGCCGATAATACTGTATTTTTTGATGCTTCTACTTTTTTAACATCCTGTTGTTGGCTTTGTGCTTGTCCGGCTTGTTTAATATCAGCACCAAACTTTTTCACGTCACCATATGCTTGTTTAATTGGAGCAGTAACTTGATTAAATTTAGTACTAATCGCATTTCCTGCTTTATTTGCCAATGCTTGACCAGCACCTTTTAGAAAACCACCAAATCCTTCATTAAATTTAGCCATCATGTCTTCTTCTGAACTTTCGTTCATACCAGTAACAATAGGCTCAAGTTTATTTGCATAATCTTCATGGCCATAATCACCCTTAAGTTGATTTAAGATTTCGGGATTAACAATTTTAACTATTAACGCAACATTTTCTAAGTCGCCATCATTCTGTCCATCATTATGTGCGTTTGCGTAACCACTTACAAGGTTTCCAACTTCTTCTTCGCCACATTCTTTCAATGCTTCAGCACTGCTGTAACCCCTCGATTCAGCAAATTTTGCAAAACTACCACATTCAGCACACTGCTGTTCAGCAACGCCAGCTTCTGGTTGTTCTTCTGGTGGTAATGAATCTGCAAGAGATGCTTTATCTTCATCAGGAACAACATTAAGTATCATATCAGCAAGTTCTTGCCTATCTTCGATTTCAAGTTCAGCCATTTTATTCTCACTACCGCCAGCAACGGGAGCAGCAGGTTCTTCACCTTCAGCTTCACTAACGCCTTCGGTTGGTAAAAATGCTCTTAAAAATCTATCAAGTAACCATTTTACCTCGCCCTTATCCAAATCAGATGTCTGAATTTCTTTCGCTACACTCGATACGTTTTTCTGTAATTCTGTAGTTCCTTCGTCTTCTCCACCCTCTGGACCTGCTGGTAGTTCTTCGCCACCTTCAGGAGCAACTTCTTCTCCACCCTCTGGTGCTTCTTCACCACCCTCTGGACCTGCAGGTAGTTCTTCACCACCCTCTGGACCTACTGGTAATTCTTCACCACCTTCAGGAGCAACTTCGCCACCTTCTGGTTCAGCTTCTAATCCAGCAGCCATTTCAGCACTACCTTCGCCACCCTCTGGTTCAGCAGGCATTTCTTCGGCACTTGTCGCAGCATCTAAATCGCCAATTTTTTCAGCAGCCATATCAATTTCTTTTCCAGCAACGTCTTCCCTCAAAACCATTTTACTACTGGTTTTGTTTGGTTTCAACGTAACTGCTTCATTGATAGTATGAAAAATCATATTTCTCTGCTTGTCAGCTTCGCTTAATGATTTATATTGGAAATTAGTTATATTTCCCAATCCACCAATGTATGCGAAATCGGATACGTTAGGGTCTTGCTTCGTTCCGGCTTTCTTAAGATAGTAGAGATGATTTTCTTTCACAATACCATATGCAACGCCATCTGCTGCTCTTTTATAGTCAATAAGACTACCTAAGTTGCGTATTTTAGATTCCTTTAATGAGGTTTTATTTACTTCAGCTAAATTTTGTAGTCTCTGAAAATATGCCTCTTTAGATGTATGTTTTGCCATTTGATTATATTTTTAAATGCTTATTATTTACTTCTTTATTTACACTTTTTTATAAATACTTTAATTAGGACGAAAAATTAAGAAGGTTAGATTATTTCATAATTTTCATTCATAATTTTATGTTTCACCAATAGTCCTTCAACTTTTGGCGTTATAAGTTTTTTCCTTTTAAAACCCTCAATAACCGATTGATTAGCCTTCTTATGAGAAACGTTCTCATTCAAAAACTTCTTGTTTTTATGCAATTGCTCCACAATATCATAGAAAATCTTTTCGGCCTTTTTATTTTCTACGTATTCTTTTAATTGGGATTCTGTTAAAATAAATCTTTTCATGTATTATAACTTATATTCATCCAAACTTAACTCATTTGTTAAATAGTCGTTTTTCATATCAACCATTTTCTCTAAATACCCCGTATTTCGTAATATTTTAAAAACAAGATTTTCAATTGAATATTCGCCAGCAGTATCAAGTCCGGTTTGTCTATATTTCTTTATTTTGTTTTTAAGTTGTTCGTGCTTTTTAATAAATTCCTCAGAATCCATTTTACCCTCAAGATTATCAATGGCATTCATAAGGTCGGCTGACTTCAATTGCACATCAGCGGTATCGACATTAATAATTTTCTTGGTCGGTTTTCTAATCCAATCATTTTTAATTAAAGAATACGTGCCAGATGAATGGTGTGGTTCTTTACTATCCTGAAAATACATTTCAACATCATGACCCTTTACCTGAATAGGTAATTTATCTGCCCACAATTGTTTCTTCAACTTAAAAAAATCGCCAACAAAATCTTTATTCTCTGAAATCTGATTGAAATCCATAACAATGTGAATATTCATGTCAGATTCTTCGTTATAATTATAGTTGGCCATACTGCCCGTTAATATAACGTCATCATATTTCAGGTTTTCCACATCAGAAAACTCGATAAACCTTTTGGCATTCATTAATAATGTTTTTCTTACTTCTGGCTTTAACTTTTCATCCTCGCCCCAAATAAGTGGCGATAATGTATCATTCATTTTAATAGTGGAAACATCGACAGCATCTGGTTCGATGACCTCTTTTAAAACGTCTGAAATATTATTTTTCTTCCAGAACTTAGAACTCCATTTTCTTGGATTATTATCCATATTATTTAATTAAATTTTTCATGTATTTAATCGCTTCCGCTAATTCCATCTCTGGTTTATTATCCGGAACTAATTTAGAAATAATTGTATCGATTTTCTCAATAATATCACTATGATTATTGCTCACCTGCAAAGCAAGATAGTCAAGTTTTCTTTTCATTTCATCAACCTTAAGTTGATAATCACGAGAGTTTTCTTCATTAACCCGATTAGGATTGGTATTCATTACTGGCGATGTTCTTTTTTTCTCAATCATCAATCTATAAAGAGTATCGATTATATCAAAATCCTCATCATTAAACAATTTATCAATTTGTGCCTTAATTTTATCTGCCTTCACCTTAAATTCTTCTGGATTATCAAAATTACCGAGATTAATACCCTCATTTTGAATATTATCATTACTGGAAATCCATTCATTCAATTCTTTCATTATTTCAGACCAATTGCTGCATATCCATTTTTGACCAAAATCGATATACATAATATTGCTATTTCTGGCGTTACCCTCCATAAGCGTATCAACATACCATGAACCCGGTGTATTGTTAATTGATAATACAACACCATTATATATTGGCGCATATTTTGGGTCACCCCCTATTAAATAAACGGGATGTCTATACTGTTTTCCATCACGACTATCCTGTATTTCGGTGATTGCATCCGTTTTAAACTCATAAATGACTTCCTTACCCCTTTCGGTTATTTCACTAATTTGTTTAGCCATATTACTTCCAAGTGGGTCTGGTGTACCATAAGTTTCCTCCAAATCACCCTTTTTAAACCGTTTAGCCAACGCTTTTCTCGCAGGCGTGCAGGTGGGTTTAGTCATTGGAGTACAATAACCCTTATGTTCGGGATTAACGGCCTTTTGAATCCACTTATCTTCGGCTTCCTTTAATATATGTTGCTTTGCTTTTAATTCTGGGTTTAATTTAACCAAGTTCTCATAAAGCAATGTTTTTGTATCCCTTAACACCTTTTTCATATTATGATTTATATATAAATACTTCTTATTTATGCTGCAGCAAATAAATACCTAATACATCTCTTCTAAGCGCAGCAATATCACTATCACCAGACACGCCAATTACGTTCCATACTCTTTCATTGGATTTACTGTAAGTAATGTCTTTCATTTCTTCATGCATTTTCAGGGTATTAATATCGAGGTCTATACCATAATCTTCTTTTGCGAACTCAACAATTCTCTGCTTCAATTTATTAATTGTATCGCCAGAAAATTTCCAACCCTTACCGATGTACCATTGTTTAGTTTGTTTACTAAATTTCTGTTCATCTGGTTGTAAATCTGCAAATACTTTTGTTGGTACAATAATAGCATGTGCGTCTTTCGTCATATCAATCGAACTATTTTCCTTACCCCCAAATGAGAATTTAAATTCAAAATTTGGTGGCATAATACCCTTTAAACTCTTGGCCATACCAACTTCCTTGGTATATGCGTAATGTTCAGCAAATTTTGTTTGTTCTGCAACCTCAAAGGCCAACTTCATATACTCTTCGGAGAAAAAATCACCAGAATCATGCCATCTAACAACAGTTAGTGAAACCCCATCATTAAGTTTTTTAATTTCATTAATAACATTACTTTTCCAAGTATTTGCATGGTTTAATAAATAATTGAGTTTTTGAGCATTTAATCTAATAACAGGGTCGTTTTTTACAAAACTACCCATTTGGGCGAAGCATACTTTTGCACAAGTATCTGCTTTATCGCACACATTTATTATATAAAATTTATTGGCATCGATATCATAGAAAATTCCTTTCCATGCTGGTAAGGTTATATTATGAAAATTAGTCTTACCCATTTTACCGTTTTGACCCAAAAGTTTATCAGCCGAAGGAACGATTGTTAAAATTCTCCCCAATTCCTCTAAATCATAATCTAATTTATTGGTTATATCCGGTGCTAATTTCAGTTTATCTTTTTCAATTGGAGATAATTTTTTTACGTCTGTTCCACCAACATGATAATCACCTTTTCTCGCATTAGCCATCATTAATGGCGAAAGACGGCCACCGTGTTCAACATCCTGTTTAACACCAGTACCCATTGCGGTATCTTTATCTCGCATCCATTTAATCGGGTCATCAACCTCAGTTCCATTAGGATTAAGGTCACGTTCAACTTCTTGAACATTTGTTGCACAAGGTACTTGCTTTTCGTAAACTTCCAATGGCGTAAAATCTTTGGCAGCGGAAGATGCCCACGATGGTAAATTGGGTCTCGAACTATTTTCCTTAATTAAAGGCATACCAGCTACTCGGTTCATCATTTCGAATAGCCTCACCTTAGTATTTTTTACCATACGAATATATATTTTCTATAAATACGAAACTATTAATTAAAGTGCTTGAGTATTTATGATAAATTCTTGTACGAAATGAATTTAGAATGCTTAAATGGAATAATCACTGATAATTTGGCAATTCAGATTGACTTAACTCAGTTGAAATCATGGGATTTAAACACTGGTTTTACATCCTTTAGTTTAACTAAATGGACCGGAGCGGTTTCAGATAACATTAACCTGATAGACTTCGGATTAACGGGTTTTGATAATGGAAGAACCGATAAGATGTGGAGTGGTATAACTCTCACGCCATCAGATACATTATTTTCAATGTACAGAGTTGGCTATAATGTGGTCCAGAACCCAACATCAGGCCAAACAAGCGGTATTACAGTAACAACGCTTTATGACCCGTATACCATTAGTGGTATAACATCGGGTACATCAGGGAATTATTTTGAACTCAATGGTGGTTACTTACAGGGATTCTTTAAACTACAAGACTATAATTATGAACTGCTTCCCGGCAGATATAATAATGGTATAACCATTGAAACCCTTGTTCATTTGAATCCTGATTCATCTGGTATTTTCTACATGATGGGTTTGCGTACCGAAGACAAATACAATCCTTTCTTTAGCGGTGAAACCACAACCGGTGGTACATCTACCGATATTATTGAGATAAGTGGTGTAACGACAAGTGAAAACAATTACTTGGATGCGTATTACGAAACATTAGTAAATAAAAAAGCATTCAGTACGTGGGAAACAAGAAAAAGAAAAGAATATTTTGAAGCACCGCCAATTGATAATATTAAAGGTAATGCCATTGCATTCTTTTTGACAACTGACCGTAGATTGGGTTATAAATATGTGGATGAAAAGGGTTTGATTGTTGAAAATATATCACCAACACCGATTACATCAACTGGCTGGACTATGATTGCAATAGCATATTTGCCGGATTCAATAATAACAGACCCAGCTTTAATTAATTGCGCTCCCCAAAGAAAAGGTAAATTAATGTTTTATATTAATGGCCGTGCTGTTTGGATTCTTCCGGGATTTCCAGAATATTTCTTCAAGGCAATAAAAAATCAAAAAGAAAAGACAATTGGCGTACCATATTCTATTAGTTGGGGTGGTGGCTCATTTGGTTTAAGACATTCATGGCATTATGATTATCAAAAGTATTCATTATATACTGGCCAAGATACTCAATATGTTCAAAACAAATTCTGGGTACAAAATGACCCAATTCCACATGATTGTGAGCCAGAACCAACAGATGACTACCTACCTGGTTTGGCTTTAAGTGCGGATAGTGATACCTTTATTATAAGAGATAAATGCAACCCAACCATTGAACACCCTCTAACAGTAATGCGTGTTGAATTCACTGGTACTACCGGAACAACAGGAATGACTGGCACATCAACAATGGCATACTTTGTCAAATTCAATCAGCCGATTACCGTGCTATCGAATAGAGATTATGAGATTAACATGTCGTTTTTCGATTCGGGTTTCTTTAAGGCATATAATATAAATAATTACAATGTTTATAGTAAGGCATCAATTGTAGTTTATGGTACGGTTGATATTGATATCGTTGAAGAAATACAATATTCGTTTCCGTTAACACCAGCACAATTGCTGAATATTGGTAATACTGGATTACATCCATTTCCAGATAGGGATGAATACCAATACATATATTTAAACAACATAATGTATTATGGTGCTACTGGTCTTCCTGTGGCAGAACAAGATGCTATTATGCAGGGTTTAATACCGATGAGTGATGTTATTCATGGCAGTCTTGTAACTGGCCAAAATGGTTGGAAACCACTAAAAACCGTATTTAGAACAAAAGATAATAGTGGAAAACAAACGATATTTATTGGATTACTACTCGAAAGCACAGATACGTTTAATCTTAACACACCATTATATATAAACAACTTTACGTACAAGGGAGCAGACAAATTAGTATCAGGAACAACAAAAAATGATACTATTGAGCAAAACTTTAAACCATCATTTATTGGTGGAATACAAAAACTCAGAGTATATAATCAGGGATTAAATCCCGCAGAAATACTTCATAACGCACTTATGGAAGCAAAGTTTAATCCCTCATTAAATCTAAAGGTAAGTAAGGGCGGTAGAATAATTTATAGTTAAAATGAATCAATTAGAAGAAATCTATATTGGTTGGAAAAACTATGTATTTCCTAACCCAGAGGTAGAGGAAGAAGCAAAAAGAAGAATCGCCATCTGTGTAAGCAATAATTGCAAGAAGTTCAATAAAAACAAAACGTGTTCATTATGTGGATGTTACATGCCAGCAAAGGCCAGAAGTCCGCAATCGCATTGCATAATAAAAAGATGGTAATTACTTTAAGTTTTTAACGTGTTCTATAGCCTCTGCAGGCCAATCCAATTTATTACTTGTGATAAGAAGATATGTATTCTCAAATGCTCTCCCTTGGACATCTGCTGAATGAACACATATTTTTGAATAACTTTCAATAAGTCTTGTTTCGTTATTGGCAATGATATCCATCTTACCGTTTAAACAAGTTATGCATCCGATATAGTAACGTTGTTTTAAATCAAAATATGCATCTTTGGGGATATAGAAGAACACCACGCTTTCATCGGGGTCATCAAGATTAGGAAGTTTTATGTGCTTAATCTCATTATCATCATTACAATTATCCCATTTGGTGAAAAAACGAATAATAATACCATCGTCAACCTCATGAACATTAGGAAGCAGATTTAACAGTACTTCTTTTCTTTTGTGAATTAGTTCATTAACCTTAAGAAATAATTCTTTTGTTTCGTTTGTCATTTTATTAACAATAAGGAATGTTCTGAATCTTATCGGTGTTTTTCAAATTAACAGAATAATCGCCACTTTTCTCAATACCGCTTTCGCAGTATTCCCTTACAAAAATATCTTGAATTTTTATCGGTGCTTTTTCAAATGCAGTAAACTTTACTTCATCACCATCTATGGTAAATAATCTAACTCTAACTTCGCTCCAATCAATATAATTAATCCAATCACCGCCAGATGGTGCTATCGCATCATCGGTAGTTGCACCCCATTGCCCTGGGTCATAGTCACTATCAACACTAATTGGAACATTATCACCATCAAAATATAAACTAAATTTTAATGGTTCTTTTAATGGGTCGTACTTATATTCAATTTCTGTGTTAATTTCAATATTAAGATAATTTGGTTCTCTACGTATTGCACCACCAGTATCATCACTAATAACATTATCCAGTGTGTCTACCTTAATTTTTTCTTTTAAACGTAAAAGCGAATCGCAAATGAATTGCTTTTGTAAATCTTCGTTTTTTAATAGTTCGTAGTTCTCTTCTTCTTTGAGTTGCTTGTTGTTACCCAAAAAGTCAAATTCAGAAATTTCTTCATTAATTATCTTTATGAAATCCTTTTTTTCCATCAAAGTTCATTTTGATAATAAATACTATTCTATTCATATAAATTTAATATAATTTGACACACGGCAGTATTTATAGTTGAAAGTCATTGCTTAATTACTGTATTAAGTTACGTCTGAAAAAGTCAGAGATGATTTTTAAATTTTATTGCCAGTTAGTGGTTATGTAAAATTTAAGACCTAACTAAATGATTGTTAATGGAATAATTGCACTTCGTAAAAAAAGTGCAATTATTTTTTAAAATTTTGTTGAAATAAGTTGTATTTATAATTTTATTGTGTACATTTGTACCCTAAGTTTTAGTTAAACATTTTTAATTTTTAGAATGATGAAAAGTTTCGTACATACTCAACCCCAGCCACAACATCCACAGGATGGTGAATGGGAGTGTTATGCTTAAACTTGACATCAAAAGAGTTTTAGGTTAGACAGACCCCCATTCAAACGAGTGGGGGTTTTTGTTTTTATCAGGGATTGAGCGAGAGGTTGAAGCTGCTGGCCTTGGAAACCAGTGAGTGTGCAAAGGTAGCACATTCCGTGGGTTCGAACCCCACATCCCTGACAACGTTCTTTGATTCAGGAAATGGGAAAGTTGGTATTCCGCTTGCCTCGGACGCAAGAGACCGCCAGTTCAAGTCTGGCTTTCCTGACATATGGTGGAGGTAGTTCAATTGGTAGAACATCAGATTGTGGTTCTGATAGTTGCGGGTTCGAGTCCCGTCCTTCACCCAAATTTTGTAACCTTTTTTAAAAAGTTACGTATAATAGTTGTTTGACATATTAATTGGGGAGATAGGGTTAATTGGATAGACTCGTCAGGGTGAAGCCTGAACCGAAAGGGTAGTCCTATTACGAGAGCAAAGGGAATAAAGTACCGGATGTGAGTAATGACGAGAGGTTGATGGTTCGAGTCCATCTCTCCCCACTAATTATCGGGGTATAGTACAGTTGGTAGTATGCGTGCTTTGGGAGCATGAGGTCGCAGGTTCGAGTCCTGCTACCCCGACTTAACATGGTGATTGTAGAGGAATTGGTAGACTCTCCTGACTGTGAATCAGGTATTTTGCGGGTTCGAGTCCCGTCTTTCACCCAAAAACGCCAAGGGGGGTCTGCGAAATAAACCTTGTAACCCCCTGAGAGTTAAATTGTTGTTTGAAAATCTTGTCGTAAATTAAGCAAATATTTGCGACAAAGCGTGATAAAATGAATTATCACGCAAATACGTGATATTATGGCAAAAAAAGTAATTGTTAAAGACGAATCAAAGGTTGTGGGAATCATGTATTTCTGTGACGTTTTGAAAAAGGAAATTCTGTCTGAGGATGTTAATTCATTAACCTCATCAGAAGCTGAATGCGAATTATGTGGTTCACACGGCTCAATCAAAGTATATATTACAGGTTGTCCATGTGGTAAAAGTCACGATATTGAAATTAAAAGCTGGTAATTATGGGAAAATTAAGAGTAGGAAATAAACAGAATTCAATTCTCAACGGAGAATGGTGCGGTCACATGAGAGCATGGGGTAAAAGGGTCACGGCCAAGATACGTAGGAATGTTGATAAAAAAGTAATTCGTCAAGAATTGAAAGAAAATTAAATTGTCTCGTGGTGTAATGGCTAACATGCCTGACTCTGAATCAGAGGACTGTAGGTTCGAATCCTACCGAGACAACAAAAAATGCCGAAATACGGAGTAGAAATACGCCAAATTACGGAATAAATTGACCTCTGGCAGAATGGTTATTGCATCGGTCTTTGAAGCCGACACCCCAACGGGTTTGCAGGTTCGAATCCTGCGGGGTCAACTCTGGTCGTTTTCTGTACTTCTCAGTATTTATCTAAAAAGTACTGATTATGGCAAGAAAAGAAAAACAATATCATTTCATTTATAAGACAACGAACTCATTAAATGGTAAATATTATTACGGAATGCATTCAACTTATAATTTAAATGATGGTTATTATGGTTCAGGTAGAAGGTTAAAACGCTCTTTGAATAAATATGGTAAAGAAAACCATGTGGTTGAAATTGTTGAACATTTACCAGATAGAAAATCATTAATTAATCGTGAAAGGGAGATTGTAAACCTTAATGAAATTGCAAAGGAAAAATGTATGAATCTTATGATTGGTGGTAAGGGTGGATTTCCCGCTAATTTTGACGAAAAATCATTTCATGAAAAGGGTGGAAAGGTGGGTGGTAATATTCATGCTGAAAGATTAAAAGGGGATATAGAGTATGCTAAACGACATAAAGAAAATTGGGATAATATGATGAAAAAGGCACAATTAACAAAAAAATGTTATCATGATTGGACTGGTGAAAAGCATACAAATGAAGAAAAAAGAAAAATCGGTTTTAAGAATTCAATAAAACAAAAGGGTAGTAATAATTCACAATACGGCACTTGTTGGATAAACAATGGTATTGTATGCAAAAAAATAAAAAAAGAAGAATTTCATTTATACTCAAATAATTGGATTTTAGGTAGAAAAATAAAAATATGTATTACATAGTTCAAGAAAACGTTTTTAAGGAAGAAAATTATGATAATCTGATTATGGGATTGGATAGACTTCAATTGCCGTATGAGATAGTTAAAGTCATGCCGTTCATCGATACTATGGAGTTCAAAACCAATAGTTGTCACGTATTTCCGTTTGGTTCTTTGAAAATGGCAAGGATATCCAAACAATTCGGCTGGAAACCTGGTTCTCAAATGAACGACAATCACGATTTTATGGTCTACAAGGACTTTTATCGTGAAAACCTTCTGAATTTTGATTCAAAAATCATAAAATTTGGCGATAATAACTTTTTTAGTAAAGAAATTTTCTTCGCAAGACCAACAAAAGATACGAAAGTCTTTACCGGAAGGGTATTTGATATGCAAGAATGGCGAGAGTTCAGGGAGCATTCATTTATAAACGGTCATTCAACGCTTTTGGATGCAGACACCGAAATACAAATCTCTACTGTTAAGAAAATACAGCAAGAAATCAGGTTCTGGATTGTTCGGGGTGAAATTGTTACGGCCAGTCAATATAGACTTGGCAATAGATTGGTATTAAATGATGATATTGACAAATCAGCATATGCTTTTTGTAATAAAATGATAAAAGTATTTCAACTCAATGATGCATTTGTCATGGATTTATGTTTAGTTGATGGTAGGTATAAAATAGTTGAATGTGGCTGTATTAATTGTGCTGGATTCTACAAAGCAAATATGCAAAAATTATTAATGTCTTTGGAATCTGCTTTTAATTAAGTACATTTGTAACAAATTGTATTTGTTTTCGTATAATAATTGTCCTATGGTGTAATTGGTTAACACATCAGATTTTGATTCTGAAGATTCGGGGTTCGAACCCCTGTGGGACAACTAACTAATATTAAATAATATGTCGTATAATTTATTTCTCGATGATTTTCGTATACCCAAAGATGCTTTTGAGTATACACATTTAAAAGTCTATCTTTCGGTGGAATGGATTATCGTGCGCAATTATCAGGCATTTATCGCATTAATCGAAGGTAAGGGCATTCCGGATATTATTTCTTTCGACCATGATTTGGCCGATGAACACTATGATAAAACAATCGTTAAAGGCCAAACCTATGGTGAGATTTATGAATTATTTGATGAAAAAACCGGATACCATTGCGCCAAATGGTTTATTGACTATTGCATAGACAATGAAAAAGAACTTCCTGCCGAAGTTCTTATCCATTCAATGAACCCAGCAGGAAGTGCAAACATCAAGTCATTATTTGATACCTATTCTAAGGTCTTTAACAAAAGAATATATGTCTATATGTTACCTTCTTCCACCAGAAGAATGTGAAGCACCGCCACTCGAACTTCTACTTCCAGAACTACCACCTGAACCACCAGAACTTCTTGATGGTTGTGAATAACTTGAGCCAGAACTTCTTGATGGCTGTGAATAACTTGAACTCCTTTGATAAGAATTCTGGCTTCCACTTGATGCGGGTCTTGAATAACTATTAGAACTTCTATTTGTTGATGTTCTTGGTGTTGAATATGTTGGCCTACTTTGTGTTGCCGTTGATGATGGCCTTGAATATATCGGCCTATCGTTTGAATAAGTACGTGTTTGAGTACTTGATGATGGTCTCGTGTACGTACTTTTTGTGTTATTATATGCTGGCCTTGTACTCATACGAGTACTATTATATGATGGCGTATATGCTCTTCTACTTTCGCCATATGTTGATTTATTTTGTGGTGTAGTTGCGGTTCTCCTATTCGGTTGATAGGTATTTGCAAAATTAGAGGTACTGGTTCTACGGCCATAATAGGTATTGTTATGATTTTGGTATGTGTTATGGCTATAGTAGTTGTGATGATATGAACCATAATGATTATGCCATGAATAATATGGCGTATAATAATAAGGTGTGTACCAGCCATAATATGGATAATACCAATTATAATAGAATGGGTCATACCAACCATAATAATAAGGTGTATACCAAGAATTCCAAGAAAAATAGAACGTTGGGTGATAAAAATGATTAAATCTATTAGCGTAGTAATAATCATCATCCTCAAAATAGTAGTTATTTACAACCACTTTCTTAATAACAGTATCTTTTTTCTGTTCATTATGCTTACCATCCTTGCTTGGCTGGTAATAGATGTCATCGTATTCAACATATTCCTTTTGAGTAAGTTTTTTTGTTGAATCTTCATAGGCTTTGTCTTGTGCTTCTCTGTATTTCTCATAATTGCTTTTTTCTTGTGCAATTAATGAGAGGGAGAGAAGAAATCCGATTAATAAGAATATTAATTTTTTCATGATGTTTGTTTTTTATATAATTACAATATGCGTGCCAAGTATTTTACATACTTAAATAGTATTTATAAAAAATATTAATCCCATGAAATCAAAAGGCGATAAAAAAAGACTCATCGAAGTCATGCAAAGGCTTGATAAAACTTTCAAACCAAAACTAAATGAAAGCGTTAATAATACTGACCCAACGAAAGAAGAAATGGTTAATTTCTTAAAAAATAAATTCAAGGGATTAGTTGATTTTAATGACTCAGGTACTGACTTTGATATTGAATCTGCAATATACTGGTTCGCCAGTAATTATTATAATGGCCAATGGAGTAACTTGTACTCAGTATTAAGTACATCACAATTCAAACCAGGTCCTTCACACAGGAGCATTGAGGATGAAGAAAGTGAAATTGGTAATGAAATGTATAATGCATTGGCCAATGAATATGGTGGTGACAGTGATGCTCAGTTTAGTGATGAAAGTGTTGTACCAGCAACCGAAGGATATAATAAATGGAGTCAATCACAAGATGCTTGGGCAGAAATTGAAGGCGGTGGCCGTACTGAGAGGGGAAAAAACTTGCAGAAAAAAGTAAATCTTGATAAAAAGGGTGAACTTGGTAGCGGTAGCGGAAGTTCTCATGTGCCAGAATACTATTATTCATATGATTCAGAAGATGCAATTTCAAATATCAATAATCTTACCCAAGGTCAGATTGATGCAATGAATAATAAAAGGCGTGATAGTATGGAACAAGACGTGAGAAGGTCAATGAGTCGTGGTAATGGTGGATGGGGAATGGATGAATCTAAACTTAATGAAAATAAAACAACCGAAAATATGAAAAAAGACGGCAAACAAAGGCTTTTCGAAGTCATGGGTAGAGTTGACCCAACATTTAAACCAAGTGCAAAACTTCTTAGGGAATGGAATTTCGATAAGAAAAAGGACGAAGATAAAGAAGAGGGGAAAGAATCAGAGGAACACGAAGAAAAAGAAAAGAAAGAAACTTCTGGTAAGAAAAAATGGAACTTTGAAAAAAAGGAAGATAAAGAAACTAAGGAACACGAAGAATCTGAAACTCCTAAAGAAGAAAAGGAAGAGCATGAAGACAAGAAAGAATTGGATGAAGTTAAGCCTAAAACTAAAATTCCTGTTAATATGATAGCAAAAGTTGGTGGTAACAAACTGAAAGAAGGAAAATATGATTATAATGATGATGACGATGACCCCGATGCTGGCCATACAGTAAATGGAAAACTTTTATCTCCGGAAGAATATAGAAAGTGGAAAGAGGAAGAAGGGGAATATGAACCAGATGTAGATAGATGGAGAAAAAGACGGTAAAATAAATTTATTAAATAAAAATTACGTATATGAATTCAAAAAATAACAAACAAAGACTCTTCGAAGTCATGCAGAGAGTAGACTCATCATTTAAACCAAAATTAAATGAAGAATTTGAAAGCATTAATACCGGTGGAGAGCCAGAACAGGGCGTTAAATATCGTGCAGAAGTAACGGGCATCGGTGAAAACGTTTGGTCAACAAATGCAATGGAATATAATACGGAAGAAGAAGCAAAACAGTGGTTGGATGGATTGTCTGGTCGTTGGTTTGGATATGATATGGGTCGTGTAGTTCCTACCTCAACCCCAACAAGGCAACCAGTTGATTTGCAAAATGATGTAATATATCAGAACTTTAGAAGAAAGTAAATTTATATTTAAAATATGATAAGGGGTAGTAAACAAAGACTTTTCGAAGTCATGCAAAGGGTTGATATGACATTCAAACCTAAATTGAATGAAGACTTTGGTGAAGAAAAGGAACTTGTTGTTTCGGAAGATATAAATATTGATGTAGAGGTGGGTGACACTATTATGACAGGTAGGTTTAAAAATAAACGAACAGTAGTAAAGTCAATAGGAAAAGACGAACACAATATGCCAACCATTAACGGTAAAAAAGTAGTGACATTTAGAAAGGCTAAAACTTAGAATCATTATAAATAAAAAATATTTTAAAAATAGTTTGCTTTTATTGTAACATTTTATACCTTTGCAACGTATTTAGATTAAAAGCGAATAGAATATTAACAAAAATAAGTAAAACAATGAAAAAAGTACTCGACATATTGGTAGCAGTCCTCATGGTGGATGTCCTATTATGGGCAGCCGAAGAGGATAAGTTATGCACAGTCGGGTAATACTTTAGATATTACAA
>Ga0315274_10007665_pt1 | contig 15626 bp, 16 predicted proteins | sample YL17G02_20_MG_FD_203700 | JGI IMG/M metagenome (GOLD analysis project Ga0315274, IMG submission 203700) | Sediment microbial communities from Yellowstone Lake, YNP, Wyoming, USA - YL17G02_20 | ecosystem: Environmental > Aquatic > Freshwater > Lake > Sediment | place: USA: Wyoming | collected... | reverse complement strand
AGAAGGCATGCAGATTCTTTTCTGGGATGTCGGCATAAGATTAATGAAGGGCCTTAAGTAATATTTCAGAATTTTGGTATTTCAAATTTTATTCCTTTAGAAAGTAGTCTTTCAATTATTTCTTCAAAATATTTTGTTGTTTCTTTGTTATCATGAATTATAATTATTTCGTTTGAGCCCTGAAAATTAATCCCTCTGCAGCCTTCAGGCACATCTTCATCCATTCTTTTCCATACATCTTCTATTGTTTTAATACCGAACTGGCACTCACCTTTTAGCATCCATTTCCTGATGCTCCATTCCATAACATCATAAGTCCAGTAAACATCTCTATCATCTGCAACCTTTGCTTTCTTGTACCATTTATAATTAATACCCTTAAATCTTGGTTGTTTGTATCCAAGCTTTTTCAAGAAATTTTGTATTGCTTTGCTGTGAGCAAATAACTTCTTGTCTTTAGGCCCTCCTTTGTCTGAATCTTCTGCGCCCCATCCTTTGTCCCCATATGGAAACCTAAAAACTTTGATTGGCCTTTTAATACCTGCTTTCTTGTAGATTTCATCAATTATTTTGTCTGTCTTTTCAATTTCTTCAAAAACTTCTTTATCAGACAAGTTAGAAGCATGAGGATGGCTGTATGAATGATTACCTATCACAAAACCTTTCTTGATAGCATAAATAACGTCATCGAATTTCCCTTCAAGATACCTTCCTTCACAAAAAAATATTGCTGAAATCTTCTTAGCCAATAGAAAATCAACTTTTTGTTTGAAGTCTTCAGAAGGTGCATCATCAATTGTAAGATAAGCAATTTTCATTTTACAAACCTGTTAAAACTTTTAAAAATTCTGTAGGATTATCGGATTCAATAACCACATTTCCTAATGGATAATTTTCTTCAACAAAATTTATCTTGCCTAGCATAAGCGTTTGTTTGTTAAGTTCAATCTTCGTTCCTGCCGGAGTTTGATTCTTAATAATCAGATATTGGATTGTATGTTTAATCCTTTTTTCTTCAACTTTTTGCTTTATCTTTTCAAGCACAGCAGGATTATCAGTTTCACATCTTATCTCATTTTTAAGAATTTCAAATTTACACCCAGGGAATGCTTCCTGCATCCTTTCAGTAATCTTCTTTTTATTTTCTGTCGGATTTATTGTTGTGCAAATTTTAAGTTTCATAGCTATGACCTATCTGCAGTCCTCATTATCTCATCTAAACTTTTTCCATTCATGGCCTGTTCATACTCCCAAAGGAGATTTACCAAAATCATGGGGCGTTCTGAAAATTCTCCATCCATCATCCCATTAACAGCGGCTTTGAAAAGGTGATGTGCTTCTTCCTTAACAAAGTATACCTGTGGGTAAAATTCGTCTCCACTCTTTGTAATGAATAATGGTTCTTTTTTGTTTTTTGAATTATTGACACAAAAAACAAGTCTTTGCAATGAATCAATGACAGGAAGTATGTCGGTATCATCATATCGTGTTGGCCTCATGTAACCAAAACCAGTTGGTGACTCATCAACTGAAGGTATTCTCGCGTCTTTAAAATCAATAGATCTAAAATCTAATTCTGAGTCTCTTTCTATCTTACCATTCCATCCAAATTTTTTAATATATTCGCGCCAGTTTTTAACCTCTGAAATTTCAACGCCAACCTGTTCAGCATATTTGATTGAAACTGCCATTAAAACAGGCCAGCACAAGCCGCTTACATAAATACTTTTATTCTTAATGTGTTCTTGATAATCTGTTATATCACTGAAAGAATTTATTTTTTCAAGATATTGTGTTTCTCCTTCAACTTGAATCATCAACATATCTTCGTTAGACTCATTAAATATCAAATTCTTATGCCCATTAAACTGCCAAACGTATTCTTCACTACCAATCATGTTTACATGCTCTTTAGAATTTCTTTTGCTTCATGTACTGGGTTTGGTTCGGAAACCTTCCTGCAAATCATTTCAAGCTCCCCGCTGAATGTGTTGTTTGCAACATTCCCTTCACATATTATTTCCTTTCCAAGAAGCTCTTTTTTCTTTGACTTTAAGACAAAAAAATTATCATTGTTTTGTTCTGCTTGCTTGAACGCTTCTTCTGAGTTAACACCGAGAAGCTGTTCAGCTCTGTTACCAAAGAAAACTGTTCGCATGTTTCCTGTTCCATCATCAATTATTGCAGAAAGCACCATTGAATGCTTTGGAGTAACCTTACCATGTGTTGCACAGCTTTCGTCATGCACTCTTTTATTACATTGTGGACAAACCTCAAAGAAGGGGTTACCTGTTTCAAACAGATAAACAATAGTACCATGGACCTCAAAAGTCCCCTCCTTTAGGTCTCTTATAAACATGCGTGGGATTGCTTCTATATGGGCAACAATTTGTGGAATCTTTTTTGCTTCTGCTGTGTTTGGATTAACTTCAACTTTTGTCCTGTTACCTGCATGCACTTCAACACCGTTTAATCCTTCTTTTACATAACAATTTGTAAGTCTGACAAGATCATTTTCTTTTATAGTGCCATCTTCTAGCATTTTGATAAAGTTTGTATCCCAAAAAACTACTCTCATTTTTCCTGTTTCATCTCCAACAAGGAAGCTTGCTATTTTTCCTTCTCTTTTTGGTGTTTTGAATTCTTTTGTTGGAAATATTCTTAGAACTCGTGCAACAAATGCCACTGACTTAAGCCCTGGCAAAATATTTTTAATTTGAAGATTTCCAGAATCTGTTGCCTTAAACAACTGCACTCCAAATTCATTTGCAACAATATGTGCAGCACCATCCTTACTAACAAGTCCAGAAAGTTCAGAAACCTTCTCATCAATCTTCTTTTTAATGATTTCTTCAGATAGCCCTGTCTTTGCCTTTATTTTTTCGACTATCTCATCTATAGGTATTTTTAACATGTGAGCACCAAACTAAATTTGATTTTAGTACTTTAATAATTTTTCCTAAAACACTATTTTAAGTCCTTTAACGCGTTTAGCAAATGTGTTTTGCCTACTTTGTACCCATGTCTTTTATAGAACTTCTTAAGTTCTGGTTTAAAGTGCATAAAAAGTAAGAGTGTTTTAACACCGCGCTTTCTGATTTCTTTTTCATAAGCCTTCAGAAGCTTGCTGCCAATCCCTTTTTCACGTGCCTTCCTTTTTACAGCCAGATGATACAACCATCCTGTTTTATTGTTAGTTGGCTCAAGAATTCCGTAAGCAAACCCAAGAACCTCATCACCTTCAGCAGCAACAACAGATACACCAATCTTCAGTTTGATAAGATTGTTTAGTTCTGTTTTGTCAATGTAATCCCTTTCTTCCATTGCGCTAAGCTCTGGGGTAGTCCTAATTATTTTTAATATTTGAGGAAAATCATTTTTATGCATTTTTCTAATTATCATAAAAATGTAAATAAACTTGATACTTTTAATCTTTAGTATGGATATTCTTCAGAAAGTGATGGCTGAAAAGAAAACAGCTTTTAATGTATACCATAAAGCAAAGAATATAACAGATATCAAAAAATCCTATGCGACTTTTGATAAATTATGCAAAGAATATCACTATCTTTGGATAGAAAAAAAAGTAAGCTTTCAAGAAAAGACAGTTGTATGTATGCATGCTGAATTCCTATCTGCTGTGATAAGCACTTACTTCTATACGCTAAAGAGATGGGAAGGTAAAAAGATAATGCATCGTCAATATGAACAAAAAATAAGAGAAATGATAATGTCCCTTAAACTTGCTAAAAAAATATACTATGGAGATGTTTTTCACAAATCTTTGATTGATCACACACCTTTTATGTCTAACTTTTTAAAAAAACTGGAATTTACAATAATTGATTACAGAAAAAGATTAAATGAGAGTATTAACGGCTGATTTTAAATGTGCTTCTGCTTTTACTAATTTTGTTCTTGCATCAAGAAGCATGTCTGCAACTTTTGCCTCTTTTGCATTCCTCATATCAATCTCAGCACTTGCTATTAGATTCATTTCTTCTTTCATCTTTGACATTACTTTCCTGAGAACTTCACCATATTTTTCATTAGCTGCAGTAAGTTCGCTAAGTTGTTTAACTTTCGAAGGATCCATTCTTTTATTAGAAATCACATAACTTATTCTTTTTTCTTCCAAACCAATGCCCATATTATCATCTCCTTGGATGTTACTTTACAAAACTAAAATATAAGCTTTTCACAATTAATTAATTTCAATATAGAAAATAAATATAAATGAATAACACCAAGAAAAACACATGGCTCGTGGTCGTCCTATAAAAACTGAACTTAGAGAAAAGTTAGCAGCACTTCTAAGCCAAGCTGGTTGTGCTTATGGTTATGAACTTTATAAAATGTATAAAGAAATTTTTGAACCAGTATCTTTAAGAAATATCTACTATAACCTCAAAAAAGGACTTTCAACAGGAGAATTCATAATAATCGAATCAAAGCGCGAGCCTGGAGAATTTACCTGGGGTTCTGAATCAGAACATATCTATTATGGATTAGGTCCATATGCTATAACTTTTAATACTACAGAAAAACAAAAACAGAAGTTGGTGAATCTTTCTCAAAAAACAGCACCAATTGATTGGCTAAAGGAAACTCAAAATAAGATCAAAGAACTTGATTATGATATAGCAAACTTTCATGCCAAAAAAGCACATATGAAATATGAAGATGTAAGAAAATTAAACGAACTTCTTAAACTTCATGGAGCCCGGCTTAAAGATTGGGCTTCTTCTAATATAGATAAAGAAAAACATCGAGAACTTTCAACACAAATCAATGAATTAATTAAAAAATTAGGTTAACCCTCCCACCCCTACATTTCTTGTGGAACTTTTTTAAATATAAAACTGTCAAAAATACCCAATCCTTCTATAAACACACCCCTTTATTTCGTGTCCAAGCCTAAAATAAGCCTCTTTTTTGATAATTATCAACAAATTAACACCCCTTCATTGCATATGGAACTATTTTACGGCTCTTTTCTATAGGTAAAAAAGGAGTTTTTCACTTATTATTATATTATATATATTTACTATATAGATAATAATAATAAAGTAGTAATAAATTTGGGTAGAATCAAAATGAAAAATAAAACGAATGTCGCATATGAAACACAACCAGGATCAAAAACATAGTTGCATGGGAAGTAAGAGGGGTGTGTTAATTTTCATATGCAACATAGGTGTTTTTACTGAGTAAAAAGAAAAATTCCATAAGAAATAACACCCAAACCTATATTCCACAGTATACAAATACTTTTATATACCGTTTCTCTTGGAATTCAACATGACGCTCGCTGTAGATAAAATCTTCGAAGACTTTCTAAGTAAAAAATCCATATTTATTAACAAAGAAGCGCTATCTATAAAATATACCCCAGAAACAATCCCACACAGAGAAGAAAGCATCTCAAATCTAGCAAAAATACTTGCTCCAGCTCTTAAATATGACAAACCATCAAATGTATTCATTTTCGGAAAAACAGGAACAGGTAAATCCCTTTGTGCTTCTTACGTTGGTTCACAACTCGAAAACATGGCTGCTAAAAAGGGAGTTAACCTCAAGGTAATCCATATTAATTGTAAGATGCGTAAGGTTGCTGACACAGAATACAGACTTATAGCACAGCTTGCAAGGAAGTTTGGCCAAACAATACCAGCAACTGGTTTGCCAACAGACGAAGTTTACAACATTTTTTTCAAAGCAATTGATAAGCCACCAATGCAGATGATTCTGCTTATTTTAGATGAAGTTGACATGCTTGTAAAGAAATGTGGAGATGAGGTTCTTTACAATCTAACAAGAATAAACCAGGAATTAAAAAATGCAAGAATTGCAATTGTAGGAATTTCAAATGACGCCATGTTCACAAACAATCTTGATCCAAGGGTCAAGTCTTCTTTGAATGAAGAAGAAATTGTTTTTCCACCATACAATGCGCTTCAGCTTAAAGATATTTTAATGGAGCGTGCAAAAATCGCATTTAACCCAGATGCTCTTGATGAATCAGTAATAGCAAAATGTGCAGCTTATGCAGCAAGAGAGCATGGCGATGCCAGACGTGCTCTTGACCTTTTAAGAGTCGCAGGTGAGCTTGCTGAGCGCCTAAACAAGGATAAATTAGAAGAATCTGATGTAGATTCTGCTGATGCAAAGATTGAATCAGAAACAGTTGAAGAAATTGTCAAAAAATTACCAAAGCAATCACAAGCAGTGCTCTATTCTGCTTTACTTATACTCAAATCACGTGAGCCACCTGTTTACACAGGCGAGATGTATGATGTATACAAAAGTATATGTGTAAGAACCGCAACAAAACAATTGACACAAAGACGTGTCTCTGATCTTATCTCTGAACTTGACATGCTTGGCGTCATAAACGCAAAAGTCATTTCAAAAGGTAGGTATGGAAGAACACGTGAAATTAGTATTTCAATTGTCGAAGATATCGCAAACCACATTGACGAAATTTTGAAAACAGAACTTGGTTTGTGACTCTTAAAACTCTATCAAAATCCCTTTGGGTGCTTAAATGGAAGGAAACGAATTAATATCCAGAATAATAGCAAAAGGCTTTCTTGCATCGCCAGACCTTTCTACGGCTTTGAAAGAAGAAAACATTGAACAATTTCTTGACTTTTTGAAAAATCTTGAGAGTAGGCCCCTTTTCATCAATAAGGAAATTTATGAAAAATTTATTAAAACAGTTGATACCTCCAAAGAATTAGGAGTAAATGCAGCCATACTACAAGAACCAGATTCTGACGAATTTGCAGAACCAGCACAGGTAACAGTCATAAGACCAACAGAAAAGCGTGAATCTTCTGAATCAAAAGTAAAAATAAAGAAAAACTATATTTCAATTAACAAGAAGATTGACATTAATGACTGGGTGGCATATTATTTTGATCGTTATAACAAACTTAGGGATGTTTTACAGAACAGGGAAGAACTAAAAAGCACAATAGCAATTGGACGTGCACAAAAGTTAGATGGCCGCCAAAATGTTGCTTTAATTGGCATGGTGAGGGACATACATAAAACAATGCGCGGAATGTACTTCGTTGTACTCGAAGATCCAACAGGCACAATAAAAATTTGTTTTAAATCGCCAGAATGCATAAGAAAAGCAGAAGAAATTGTCTTTGATGAGGTCATAGGTGTTATTGGTACAAAATCTGGAGAACTTCTTTATGCAGAAAATGTTATTTTTCCTGAGATACCAGAACGTCCGATTAAAAAAGCAGAACAGGAAGTTTATGCGGCTTTCATATCAGATATACATGTTGGTAGCAATATGTTTCTTCCAAAAGAGTTTTCACAGTTTATAGATTGGACTAAAGGTGATGTAGGCAATGAAAAACAAAGGGAAATAGCAAAAAAAGTAAAATATCTTTTTGTAACAGGAGACCTTGTTGATGGAGTAGGTATTTATCCAGGACAAGAAAACGAATTATTGATTCCGGATATTTATGCTCAGTATAATGAATTTGCAAAATACATCTCACAAGTACCTGAAGATATTCAAATAATAATTTGTCCAGGAAACCACGATGCTTTAAGAATGGAAGAACCACAACCAGCTTTATTTAAGGATATTACAAAACCAATTTATGATCTTAGCAATGTAACAATGGTTTCAAATCCTGCTTTGGTCAATATTCACAACATAGGTAACTTTCCAGGCATTGATGTTATGATGTATCATGGCTATTCCTTTGATCATTATGTGTCAGATGTACCTGCATTAAGAAAATATGGTTATGATAATATTGACAAAGTACAGGAATTCCTTTTAAGAAAAAGGCATCTTTCACCTTCGCATGGTTCAACTCTTATTCACCCAGCAGCACAAGATTTCCTTGTAATCGACAAATTACCAGATGTGCTGGTTACAGGACATATTCACAAGGCAAAGATTGGAAGGTACAAGAATATAGCAACAGTTTCATCAAGTTGCTTTCAGGACAGGACAGCATTTCAGGAAAAAATAGGACACCATCCTGAACCAGGAAGAATTCCAATGCTGAATCTTAAGACAAATGAACTGAAGATATTGAGGTTTAAGTGATGGAAATTAAAAATTACTTTGAAGCTATTGAAAAAGATGTACAAAGAGCATATGATGTTGCTAATACTGCAAGGAAAAAAGGATTTGATCCAGAGGACAGGGTAGATATTCCTGTAGCGAAAAACATTTTTGAACGTGTTGAAGGGCTTGTTGGTGCACTTAAACCAGAGTTAATCGGTTCTGGAGTTAGTCAGCGTCTTAGGGAACTTGACCAGCAATATGGTAGCGGTGACTGGCGTGTTGCTTTAATTATTGCAGAAGAGACTGCAAAAGAAAAATTCTGCAAGTTTGCAGATATGCGCGAAGCAATAGAAGTTGGGATTCGTGTAGGACTTGCATACATAACTATGGGAGTGGTTTCTGCTCCATTAGAAGGATTTATTGAATTTAAGATTAAAGACAGATTAGATGGGCAAAAATATGCATCGCTTTATTTTGCTGGTCCAATACGTGCAGCTGGTGGAACAGCTGCTGCTGTAACATTGATAATTGGTGATTACTTAAGAAGAAAGTTTGGGTTGTTGCCATTTGACATAACGCAGGAAGAAATAATACGCACACAGATAGAATGCGAAGCATATCATATTTCTGTAGCAAGACTTCAATATTTTCCAAAAAATGAAGAAATTGAATTTCTGCTTAAAAATCTGCCAGTAGAGATTAATGGAGATCCAACTTCTGAACGCGAAGTAATTATAATGAAAGACTTGCCTCGCGTAGGTACCCCAAAAATAAGAGGCGGCATGTGTCTTGTCTTATGCGAAGGGCTCGCACAAAAAGTAAAGAAAATATTAAAGAATGTAGAAAAATGGGGCAAGGATTTTGGTCTTGAAGAATGGATCTTTTTGAAAGAGTACAGGGAGTTACAAAAGAAAATTAATTCAGTAAGCGAAGGCAAACCAGAAGATACAATAAAAAAAATTAAGCCAAATTTTGTTTACATGGATGAAACTGTTGCTGGGCGTCCTATTTTTTCATATCCGCTTACAAAGGGAGGATTTAGACTCAGGTATGGACGTTCACGATTAACAGGACTCGCAGCAGCTGGAATTAACCCAGCAACAATGTTTGTGCTCGGAAACTTTATTGCAACAGGTTCTCAGTTAAGGATCGAGCGCCCAGGAAAAGCATGTATTTTAACACCATGTTCATCAATTGATGGTCCGTTTGTAAAGCTTAATGATGAAAGCGTAACCCAAATTCAGACAGAAGAAGAAGCATTAAAGAATAGACACATGATTAAGGAAATACTAAGTCTTGGTGATATACTTGTTGGATATGGTGAATTTACAAGAAATAATCACATACTCATTCCAAGTCCTTATGTAGAAGAACAGTGGGTTCAGGAGCTTGCACTTGCAGCAGGGCCAGAATTTGATATTCCAAAGAGATTGGACGAACACCAGATGATTGAATATTCAATGAAATATAATGTTCCACTTCATCCAGTACTTACAAACTTTTATTCAGACATTGATTCGCATGCAATAGTATTATTGTCAAAAATGTTATCAGAGTCAAAAGTTCTTATTGAAAACGAAAACTACAAGATAGAACTTAATCATGATAAAGCAACCAAAAAAATACTAGAAGGATTATGTGTGACTCATAAGCTTGCAACAGAAGGCATTATCATAGAAGGAAAATATGCATTAGGTATTCTTTGGACATTCGGTTACCTGCCTGATAAAACATGGAAAAATGCAGAAATAGAAAAACTTTCAACAGAAGGGAAAAAACCATTAGAAATCCTTAACATAGTTTCCAAAATAAAAATAAAAGATAAGTCGGGGATATATATTGGTGCGCGTCTTGGCAGGCCAGAAAAAGCAAAACAAAGGAAACTAAAAGGGAGACCACACGTACTTTTTCCAGTTGGATTGCAGGGTGGAAGGATGCGCTCAATTAATGAAGCTGCTGAAAAAGGTTTTGTTGAATCAGATTTTCCTCTTTTTGAATGTCCGCAATGTAAACAAAGAAGCATTTATCCAAAGTGTGAAAAATGTCTTGTTTCAAATAATACTTTGAGGTTTTGTATAAAGTGCAAGCGAGAAACAGACCATAATAAGCACTGTGGCATTGACACAGTGCCATATTCAAAAAGAAAAACAGACTCACGCATTTACATAAACCGTGCTCTTTCAAATCTTAACGTTTCAATGCCCCCTCTTGTAAAAGGGGTCCGTGGTCTATCTTCTCAGAAAAGGATACCAGAGCCGATAGAAAAAGGAATCTTAAGAGCAATTCATGAGCTTTATGTAAACAAGGACGGGACAATAAGGTTTGATGCAATTGAAGCACCAATAACGCATTTCAAACCAAGAGAAATAGGAACTTCAATCGAACAATTAAAAGCTCTTGGTTACACGCATGACATTGAAGGCAAACCCATTGAAAATGATAGTCAAATAGTGGAAATGCTCCCTCAGGACGTTATACTGCCTGACTGCAAAGAATGGAGAGATTCATCTGCTCTTGACACGATAGTTAAGACATGTACTTTCATTGATGAACTCCTCGTAAAATATTACAAAGCAGAACCCTATTACAAAATCCATTCTGCATCAGATGTTGTCGGGCACCTTATTATAGCAATTGCACCACACACATCAGCTGGCATAGTAGGACGAATAATTGGGTTCTCAAAAACACAGGCATTTTATGCACACCCATATCTTCATTCTGCATGCCGCAGAAACTGTGATGGTGATGAACTTGCATTTATTATGCTTATGGATGCGCTTTTGAATTTTTCAAGACAATACCTTCCGAATAAACGTGGTTCTCGTTATATGGATCTTCCATTAGTTCTTACAACAAGACTTGACCCACGCGAAATTGATGATGAAGTTTACAACATGGATATAACTGACATGTATCCGCTTGATTTTTATAATGCAACACATGAATGGAAGTCTCCGTATGAAGTAAAAATAAAACAAGTTGGCGCAACACTTGGCAAGGATGAACAGTATAAGGGTATTTTGTATACGCATCCAACTGACAGTATTAATGCAGGAAATATGGTGTCTTCATACAAATCACTTGTAACAATCTTTGATAAGGTGCAAAAACAGATGGAGCTATCAGAGAAAATACGTGCAGTCGACAAATCAGATGTCGCCAAGATTCTTATTGAAAAGCACTTCCTTAAAGATATTAAAGGAAACCTTAGAAGATATTCAAGCCAGGAATTTCGTTGTATTTCTTGTAACACAAAATACAGAAGAATACCATTAATAGGACGCTGCGACAGGTGTTCAGGGAAACTTGTGCTCACAGTAGCAGAAGGAACAGTATCAAAATACCTTGAACCTTCCTTAGGGCTTGCAGAAAAATATAACCTCCCTGTTTATCTAAAGCAGACACTGGAAATCTTAAAAAGAAAGGTTGAGTCTGTATTTGGTAAGGAAACAACCAAGCAAACAGGACTTGGTAGTTTTGTGCCATGATAACCAAAAAAATAAATATCAAAAAGAATAACGGGGAAAAGTTATCTGCAGTTCTCGATGCCCCAGAATCAATAAGATATCCTCTAATCATATTTTGCCATGGTTTTGGCGGTAACAAAGATGAATGGTTGTCATTTATCCCAGAATTTTCAAAAAACAACATTGCTGTTCTCAGGTTTGATTTTTCAGGACATGGAGAAAGTGGCGGAGATTTTGAAGATACAACATTAACAAGAGAACTCGATGACTTGCTTTCTGTTTATGAATATGTACAAAAGCAGTTACCACGCGTATCAACAGTTGGGCTCTTTGGACATTCGCTTGGCGGAACAGTCGCTATTTACTTCAGCACAGCAAAAAAAGTAAGCACGGTGGTTTCTGTTGCAGCACCAATTAACTTCCAAAAAATGCCTGAAGGTATATTTGGTAAAGACGCAGAAAAAACCTGGAAAGAAAAAGGGTACCTAAAACTTGATTGGTATAACAACAAGAAAATAAAATATTCACTTTATGAGGATCTTATTAAGTACGACCCCAAACAAATCTTGCCAATGGTAAAAACACCTGTAATGATAATACATGGAGACGCTGATGATACAGTTCCAGTTGAAGATTCAAAAGAAACATATAATATTGTTTCTGGCGCAAAATCATTGAAAATAATTGCTGGAGCAGGGCACAACTTTAATTCTCAAAAAGAAAGAGACGAAATTCTTGCTTCAACAATGTTCTGGCTATCAAGATGGCTAAAATAAGAGATAAATCAGTGTTGGGATAATCAGCGAGCCCATACAGTGGGTCATGCTGTTTGTGTACCTGTTTGCCAGCCAGCCAATTGCTCCAGCAAGTGCAAAGAATCCTAAACCCAAAACTCCATCAAAGTAAAATATTACCATGCACAAGAATATAATAACTGCATATGCAACAGCTTTGTAATTTATTTTTGGTACAAGTCCTGCAATTCTTTTACTAATTAACAAAACAAGTATGTAAGAGATTACTGCTGACAAAAGAGCTATTACGAGCATTATAACAAATGAATTAAAGTCAATAGCAAAAACGTCCTTGAATGATTCGAGCAAACCAATTCTTGCCTTTCCAATTGTATAAAGTAAAATAATTGAAAATATTACATCAAATCCAGAAATTGCTCCAATTGCAACGAAGAAATCCTCTGTCTTCTTAAGTATCCCTCTTGAAAATACAGATGCCTGTGCTGGCCCGACTGCTGGCAGGAACACAAGCATTAAGGAAGATAAAAATGCAGCAATTATCCCTCTTGCAATCGAAGGTTTTTCAACTTCAAACTTTTCTGAAATAAACTGCTTTGGAAGATTTTTGTTTAATTCAAGCAACACAGGTAATGCAAAAAATCCTGTCAATAGCACAAGCAAAGGCTGCTTCATGCTTTGCAATCCGAAATATCCAACAATTCCTGCAAGCATGAAAACAAGCAAAGCAAAATACCATTTTTTATCCCTAATCACCAGATACCCAGCTATTGCAACAAGTATGAATGGAACATAATCGCGTATGTTTGTTATAACAAATGGGACAATGATAATCAAAAGAGGCGATGCAATTATTGCGATTAAAAATGCAACAACCAATCCGATAAGACAGTACTTTAACGCAACAAAACCCTTGCCTTCTTTCACAAAATTAAACAACGGGTGCATTGCAAGCACATTGCTTTCTTCTGGCACAAATAAAAATGTCATTTTGATTAATTCAAAGAATTGTGAAGACACAAGCATAGTGACTATTGCAATAAGAATTCCATCTCCAGGAAGTACGCCTAAAGCAAGTATGCCAATTAAGTTTGGATGCATGCCAGGAACTAATCCGGCAAAAGCCCCAAACCCAAGTCCAATTAAAAAGTATATTACAAACTCAATCATAATCAGGAATCTTAATCTTGCTTAATTTTTGAATCTTGTTTTTCATTACAAAAACATCCTCAATCCTTACGCCAAAACTTCCTTTAAGATAAATTCCGGGTTCGATTGTAAAAACCATACCTCGTTGAAAAATATCATCGCTCTTTTGACTGATTTTTGGATATTCATGCACACACATACCAACTCCGTGTCCAGTAGAATGAAGAAACTTGTAATCATGTTTAATTATCTTTTTTCTGACAACACTATCAATAGCCTTGCATGGCATTCCTAATTTTACTTTAGAAATGGCCATCTCGTGTGCCTTTTTAACTATTGAATAAACTTTTTTCATTTTCTTATCTGGAGTTAAAAGATAAGTTCTTGTGATATCACCAAAATATCCTTTGTAAATCAAGCCAAGATCAATTAGCAGAATCTTTCTTATTTTGTGGTTAGTAGGTTTTCCATGGATGGAAGCTGTATTACTGTCACCTTGGATTAAACAAAAGCCTACTTTTAGTCCATGTTCAGAAGCCCATCCCCTGATTTTCTTAGCAAGTTCCTTTTCACTCATTCCTAGCTCAAAAACAGAAAGAGCATACTTCATCGCCTTTTCTGTATAATGGACTGCCTTTGTTATTTTAGAAATCTCTCCAGGTTTTTTTATGATGTAATCTATTTTTCTTCTCACATTAACCATCGTGTATTACCGAAAGAATGTTTTTTCTTCCTGTTTATAACATCAATTATCTCTTTGGCAACTTTTTCAGGACTTAATTTTGTTGTATCAATTTCATGCAGATGTCTTTTATGTCCAACTTTTAGTGCTTCAATCAAACAGCAGTCAAGATATTCACACATCATGTTGTCGTGAATTTTTCCTTTAAGATAACCACGTTTCTGCAGTCTTTTTTCAAGAACATCTGGATTGCATCTAAGCACAACACAAATCTTTGATATTTTTGGAGAAATAAAATGTGCAAGATGCGAACCAATGACATAATTTTTTTCTTTTTTTAATATCTTTTTTACAGCATTGCTTATTTTTGTTTCATCAACAACCATAGAACCAGCTACAGGATCATAGCCTGTTATGATTTTCCTTTGGCGAGCAAGCTCAAGCAAGTCAATTTCTTCTGCATCAAGATGTTTGCAGAGTATATGAGCAACACTCGTTTTTCCAGTTCCAGGAACCCCTGTTATTAAGATTAACATAACTAAAAGTAATAGCTTCCACTATTAAAATATAACAAAAAAAGGAAAGGTTTACAGCTTCCCCGCATCTCTCATTACTGCTGTTGATTCTTTTAGTTCTGTCTGTATATCTGCTTCAAGTTGACGAAGTGTTCTGAGCTGAAGTGCTAGAATGTCATGGTATTTTTTGTTTGACAATCTTGTATATGAGATGTTGTAAAGCTTTGCTTTACCTGCATCCTGAGCAAGCCTGCCAGCTGGCGAAGATAATCCTGCACCAGGAACGCCTCTTTTAAATCTACCGAAATCTGTACTTATTTGCTTTATTTCATTTACTGCTTTGTTATATTCTGGCATAATTTGCGTTCTTATCAAATTTGCTTCATCTCTGATACACCCATTTAGAAATCTCATTAATTTCAATTTTGGACCAAATAATGTCATCTCTCTTTTTGTATCTCTAGCAATAGTTTTAAGGCCACGCATTATATGTCCCGGATTTACATTTTGTTTTTGTCCGAACATTTTAGTTTCCCCCCTAAATTATTTTATTTTTAATTAAACATTTTTAGTGTTTTAATATAAAGTGTTTATTTGTTAAAATACTTTATGGCAACCTATCAATTGCAAGCTTTAAACGTTCTGTGCTGTCGGTTGTATACAATAAACCTTCTCCTAACAGATAGTAAGTTCTTTTCCCAGTTGGCTTACCATCAATGAATATTCTGCATATTGCCTCAGTTAAGTCCTTGTAATTGTCATTGCTTTGTGTTATTAGCTTTATAGTTAAAGCATCAGCAATTGCTTCCCTGTCGCCATTTTCTATCTCTGATGTCCAGGAAACCCATTTTGAATAAACATCAGGTTTTGCACCAATCTTTTCCATTAAAGACTTGTTTAAAGGATTTGGTGGGACTAATTGGAGATAATCAACAAAACATTCAATATCACTTGCATCTTGTTTATTTACATTATAAATTTGCATTAGCTCGTTTACAGCATTATTATGGC
>Ga0315274_10007664_pt1 | contig 15626 bp, 13 predicted proteins | sample YL17G02_20_MG_FD_203700 | JGI IMG/M metagenome (GOLD analysis project Ga0315274, IMG submission 203700) | Sediment microbial communities from Yellowstone Lake, YNP, Wyoming, USA - YL17G02_20 | ecosystem: Environmental > Aquatic > Freshwater > Lake > Sediment | place: USA: Wyoming | collected... | reverse complement strand
TACTTTGTCGTCGAACGGCCCCGGCACGAACGTGAAGTCGAACGGGCCGCACGCGAGGGGCGGTTCGCCGACGTCAGCCCCGGCGACGTGTACCGCGTGACGATCACACGCCCGGACGTCACCATCGCCGTCGAACGCGAAGAGGACCACTGGAAGCTCTTGTCGCCGGTCGTCGACAGAGCCGATGACGCCGCCGTCAACACCCTTCTCGAAACGGCGTGCGGAGCGCGCGCCGAAGAAGAATTCGACGCCGACGAGTCGCCGCTTTCGGAGTTCGGACTCGATGCCCCGTCCGCCGTCGTGCGTCTCACGGCGAAAAACGGCGAGGATCTTCTCGATCTCCGCATCGGCGAATTCAGCCTGACCAAAAGCCACTGTTACGCGACGGCGCGCGGCGGGGGCAGAGTGTTTCTTCTCCCCGCAGGGGTCCGGCGGTACGCCCTTCGTCCGCTCTTCGACTACAGGTACAAACGGATTTTCGATGTCCCCGTTGCCGATGTTTTCCGTCTCGAGATCGCAACCAAAACGCGATCCATGGTCTGGGCCACCGACAAGACGGGAGAGTGGTTCACCGTCCAAAGCGGCGACACGATCCACGGCGACACGACATCCCTCGAAAACGTTGTCCGCAAGCTCCGTGGACTCCGCGCCAACGACATGCCCTTCGGCGTACCGGACGCGACCGACGCGTATTTTGGAACGAGGGCTAGGGCGATCTCCGTCCGTTTCAAACCGGACTCCGCTGAAATCACGCTGGCGTTCAGCGACCCGCGCGGCCCAGGCTGTTACGTCGAGTCGTCGGGGAGCAACCGTGTTGCGCTCGTCGACACAACGATACTCGATGTCTTCGCCAAAACTATAACCGACCTGCGCGACCGACGGCTCCTCAGGCACGACCTCGATGCCGTTGTGAGAATGACGCTCGAGACCCCCCGGCTGACGATCACGCTCGTCAGGACCGGCGCCAAATGGACGTTCGCAAACCCGGAATTCGGCGACGCCGACGAGGAAGCCGTGCGCCGTCTGGTCTTGCGGATCGAGGACGTGAAGTTCGACGCGGTTCTCGATGAAAACCTGCCGGAGAAGAACGGCCACGGTTTCGAAAAACCCGTTTTGCGTTTGACCCTGTTCGGTCCCGGCGACCGCGCGATCGACGAACTCGCCGTCGGCGAACCCGCCCCCGATGGGATCTCGAGGTACGTTTGGAGCCGCTCCACCGGCGTGTTGGCAATAATAGACTCGGCGTCCGTATCGGAACTCGAGGAGGATTTTGGGGATCCCGGAGCGCCTTAGCCCTTGCCGCCGTCCGCAAACACGAATAGAATCAAAGTGAGACACCGCGTTCCGCGTACACCCTCCACATGGCAAGCGAGGTGGCGTTGCCGTGACGGATAAAGCCACACGAGTCCGGAAACCAGCCGTTGCGGGAAGCTTCTACCCCTCAAACCCTCAGACCCTCCGGCGGGATATCGAATCGTATCTTTCTCGTGTGCCGAAGCGCTCACCCGCGGGGAGACCCCTCGCGCTCATCGAACCGCACGCCGGGTACGTGTACTCGGGTCAGGTCGCCGCCCACGGCTACAAGTTGATCGAAAGCCTCGACATTCGGACCGTCGTGGTGGTGAGCCCCTCGCACATGGAGTATTTCCCGTTCGCGTCGATCTTTGACGGTGACGCGTACGAAACCCCGCTTGGCCGGATCGAGGTCGACAAAGATACGGCGCAGACGATCGCGTCGAGCGACCCCGAATGGATAAGACTCTCGAACTGCGGTCACGTACAACCCGGATCGTCCAGACAGGAGCACGCGCTCGAAGTTCAACTCCCCTTTCTCCAGAGCGTCCTGGAGGATTTTCGCATCGTACCCATTGTCATGGGTGACCAGAACTGGGAACTCTGTTCGGCGCTCGGAAGAGCGATCGCACCGCACATGGCACGCAAGGACACGCTGGTCGTCGCGAGTTCCGATCTGTCTCACTTCCACAAGTACGACACAGCGAAGATGATGGACGGTCTTTTCTGCGAGCTCGTCGAGGAGATGGACCCGCATCGTCTCTACGAGTCGATCCGTCACAGCGAGTGCGAGGCCTGCGGCGCCGGGCCCGTGATCGCCTCGCTCATCGCCGGTCAGAAGGCGGGCGCTTCGGACTGCCGAATTCTCCGCGCGGCCAATTCGGGGGATGTCACGGCGGAGCGCGACTCGGTCGTGGGATACGCCGCTGCGGTGCTTCGAGCGGCCGAGAGCGACGAGAAAGAACGAATCGAGGAAGACGGCTCTGAGGAGGAGTCCGATCTCACGCGAGCGGAACAGCACTATCTGCTAGACCTGGCCCGCCACTGCGTCGAGACGTCCGTCGGCGTCTCCAGTGACCCGCCTCCCGACCTGACGACACGGAACCTCCAGGGAGCGCGCGGTGCGTTCGTCACCCTCAAAATCGGAGGACGTTTGAGGGGGTGCATCGGAACGGTGGAACCCCGAATACCCCTCAAAGACACAGTGAAGGAAATGGCCCGCGCGGCCGCGACGAGCGACCCGCGTTTTCTCCCCCTCGATTCGAAGGAGCTTCCCGCGGTCGACCTCGAGATCTCCGTTCTCTCACCCCCGCGCCGCGTCCATTTACCCGGAGAGATCGTCGCCGGCAAACACGGACTCATCGTCGAGAGAGGATTGAACCGCGGTTTGCTTCTTCCTCAGGTGGCGGCCGAGCAAGGCTGGGATGTGGAGACATTCCTCGGATCTGCCTGCGAAAAGGCGGGTCTTCCCGCAAGCGCATGGCGGGACAAGAACACACGGATCTCCGTTTTCACCGCCCTCGTCTTCGCAGAACGCCCGAAGGGCTCGCCGCCGAAAGCGGCGAAGCGGTGAGACCCCGTCTCGCGCTTTGACCGTTCGCATACGCCCTCCGGTGCGGACGCCGTCACACCATCCACAGGGTCCTCCCGCCCCGCGGGAACTGGATTCTTGATACCCCGCTGCGTTCTGGTATAATCGCGGCGACTGACTCTCCATAAGGGGGTTTCGATGCAGGACTGCATATTTTGCAGGATCGTCGCCGGCCAGATCCCGGCAAAGAAAGTATTCGAGAGCGATGAGGTGCTCGCATTCGATGACGTCAGCCCCGTCGCTCCCGTCCACGTGCTCGTCGTCCCCAAGAGACACATCGAGACGTTGAACGACGCGTCGGATTCGGACGCCGAGCTCCTCGGCAAACTGCTCTTGTGTGCGAAAACCATCGCAAGCGAGAAGAATTTGTCCCAACACGGGTACAGGGCAGTGCTCAATACGATGTCGGGCGCCGGGCAGGCGGTCTTTCACGTACACATGCATGTCCTGGGAGGCCGTGAACTTCGCTGGCCGCCAGGCTAGCGAAATCGCGAGCATCCACGGTTCGAGGGGCGTTGTAGGGTCGTTGCGCGCCCTTTCGCGGGAGCGAGCGAGGATCGCCCGCCGCGGGTCCTGTCGCCGATTTCCCTGCCCGTGCTGGCAAGCTGCGCGCGGGCCGGGGACCCCATCGGCGCCACCCGCGGCGCGAAGCCGAGCGAAGTGGAGCGAGGGCCCGCAACGACCCTCCAACGTCCGCCCGCATCAGTCGAAGTATTTCTCCTCGAGAATCTCTTTCAGATCGTATTTCTGGTCGAAGTCCTCGTATCTGTCGCTCTCCTGTTTGGACAGCACCCCCGCGTCAACAAGTTGGTAAACAATGCGGCCGATGTCCCCGGCCGATGCGATCCCCCAGCTCTCGCACACGGTGTGGGCGAGCAACCCGAACCTCTCTTTGGCGTGGTCGCACAAACCGCGGAGCAGCTCCTCCGCCGTCACGTGCCTCTGTTCTCCCAACCCCGGGAGCGTGTGGTCGAGAGACTCCATCACGAACGAGTAGGCATCCGGCTTGAACCGGCCGTCCTTCTCGCGTATCCGTTTCACCGCTTCCCAGAACTTCGCGTCCTGTCGCATGATGCACCTTCTAGAGAAGCTCCTCGTAAAGAGACATGTACTCCCCGACGATCCTGTCCTTTCCAAAGTCCCGCTTCGCCCGCTCCCTCGCTTTGAGCCCCACCGCCCGCCGCCATTCCTCGTCGCCGAAGAGCCTTAAGATCACGTCGCTCATCCCCGCGACGTCGTGAGGATCGAAGAGGAAACCGGTCTCGCCGTCCTGTATCACCTCGTGGAGCCCGCCGATGTTCGATGCGACGACGGGGAGGCCGCAGCTCATCGCCTCGAGCGCGGCAAGCCCGAAACTCTCGTGCTCGCTCGGAAGGAGGAACACGTCCCCCGCGGGAAGAACACCCGCGATGAACTCCTGCTCGCCGAGAAACACCACATCGGATGAGACCCCCCGCTCGGTCACGGCACGCTCCACCGTTTCGAGTTCGGGCCCGTCTCCCACGAGGAGGAGCTTTGTCGGCTGCGACTCCCTTACCTTGCAGAACACCTCAACCACCGCAGGCAGATTCTTTACTTTACGAAAATTAGAGACATGCACAATGAGCCTCTCGTCGGCCTTCGCGTAGCGGGCGCGCATCTCCTCGTTCCTCGACGGCCGGAATTCATTGCAGTCGACGAAGTTGTGTATGACGCGTATCGGCCGCTCGATCCTGAATGCCTCGATCGTCTGCCGTTCGAGAAACCTCGACACCGCCGTGATGGCGTCGCTCACCGAGATGCTGAATCGTGTGATCTCGTAAAAAGAGGGCATGACCCCGACGAGGGTGATGTCCGTTCCATGGAGCGTTGTGATCGTTTTCAAGTCCCGTCCCACGGTCTTGAGCATCTCCTTCGCCAGAAAAGCGGATGTCGCGTAGGGGATCGCGTAGTGCGAATGGACGATGTCGAGATTGTGCTGGACCGCCACTTCGCGGATCTTCGCCGCAAGGCTCAGGGCGTACGGCGTGAACTGCTGGAACAGGGGGTACTCCCCCGGTTCCACCTTGTGGAAAAAAAGGTTCTCGTTGAAGCCGTGAAGCCTGGCAGGCAGACCGTACGTGATGAAATGCACAGCGTAGCCGAGCCCGGCGAGCGATTTGCCGAGCTCCGTCGCGATGACCCCGCTCCCCCCGGGAGTCGGATAACAGACAATCCCTATGTTCGCCTTTTTCATGTCGTCAGACCGGCGCGGCTGTCGGCGCGTCACTCTCCGAACACACGAAGGTCGGCGAGCGCAATCGGCCCGGCCGCCCGGAACGGCTCGCCGAACCGGACGCCGATACGGCGCCCGTGCGCTCTCGAGCGCGCTTCGACGAAACCGATGAAGTCGGGTGAATTGAGCGGGGTGGACTCCCTTCGCTCTCCGGACAAGAACTGAGACCTGTGCGCAAGAATCGCTTTGATCTTGAGATCATGCACGGACGTCACATCCACAACGATGTGCGGCTCGAAATCCGTCCGGCCCGGGTAAACGAGCACGTGCGGAACACGCCACGCCGGCCGGGCGCGGCGGTAACCGTGGACACCCGAGAAATACAACGCCCGATCCATCAGCCGGCCGCCCGCTGCATGGTCCGGGTGTGGGTCGTCGCCGGACGGGATGAGAACGAGGTCCGGGCGTTCGTCTCGAAGACACCCCACGACGACGGCCGCCTGATCATCGCTCTCGCCCTGTATCCGCGTGTCGGGGAGATCGAGATTGAACCTCTTTCTCACACCCATGATCCTGGCCGCTTCAGCCGCTTCAGCCGCGCGTTCTTCCGGGGTCCCGTTGCTCGAAGACGTTCCCTTGGAACAATCGACGATGGATACGTCGTGCCCCTGCCGAACGGCGAGGATCACCGTTCCGCCGCAGCCGAGCTCCACATCGTCGGGATGGATGCCGAACGCGAGAACCTTCATGACGTCGAAGAATATACAATATGGTTGGTTCGACCGTCCAACAAATCGTCCACGTAGGTCGAACCGATCACGAGGAGATCTTGACAGCTTGGAGCGCCGCCGAAGAGACAAGGGACGAGCACCGAGAGTGTTCTCTCCTGCGGTTTTCCGCCGGGCCGGACGAGTGCCGCGAGGTCGGACAAAAAGACCCACCGCTCGAGCGCCATCGCTTTACCGACATCCGAGACCGACGCGGCCGACAGCGCCGCCCGGCTCTTGAGGTCGGACAATCTCGCTCTGATCCTCGACGCAGCTCTCTGCGGCGTACCCGCGTCGACAGCGCGCGAAAACCGATCCGCGGCCTCCGATACCTCCTTCTCGAACACATGTGCCGCCTCGCGAAGCGAGGGAGGCAGCGAACGCTCACAGATCGAACGGGCGAACCCCGGGGGATCCCTGAGCAACGCTTCGGCCCTCGGGAGGTCCGCCGCCTGGAGAATTGCGGCGAGCTCCGGAGGGACGAACGTCGCGATGAGCCTCGGGACGGGAACGGGCGAATGGACACCGAACCGCGTGTAGAGCGCGCTCATCTGGCACCGATACGCGATCTCGGCGGGGCCGAGGACTACGGCGATCGGTTTGAGCGCGAAGTCCTGAACCAGATTCCGCGCGATGACCCCCGGCGAACACCGCTCGACGGCGTTTCGCGCGGCGTCGATGAGCAGGGGACGGCGCTCGTGCGTCACGTTCTTCCGCACCCCGTTCTCGAGAAGAAAAATCCCGCTGTCGTCTCCGACGGTGAGTTGGGCGTGGTACCCCGATTGGCGAAGCCGCTCTCCCTCGCCGACGACCGTTCTCTTGATCTCGTCTTCGTGTGTGACGTAGTCGATAATCATCGGCTGGGCATGTCTGCGGACCGCGGGCGAACGTCCGTCCACGACGGCGAGCCCTCCCCCCGTGAGCGACACCAGGATCGCCGAGGCGTGCTCTCCGTGGTCCCTCGCCCCGTCGAACGCACCGTCCACAACCCCTGTCACAAAACCGCCGTTTTCGAACTCTTCGACAAAATACCGGACATTTTTCCACAACTGCCTCAACCACTCGACCTCGATGTCCCCGGTGGCCAGCCCCGCCCTGTGTGCCTGTTGTGGAATCATCGTCGAGATCGGCGTCGATTTTCTCGTGACGAGCGAGAGCCCGCGGATCTCCTGGAAATCGGTGTCGTCCCCGCCGCACCAGTACAGCGGGACGATCGGCCGGGAGGTTTTGTCCTCGAGGATGCGGGCGAGCGCTACCGCGGTGAGCACTTTGTAGAGCGCCAGAAGAGGTCCGCCGAAAGCCCCCGGCTGCTGCCCCGTCACAACGAAGAACGCCTCGCGCCGCCCGGCGGCGCGCACCTTGTCGAGCACGTCCTGGCGCGTTCCCAGACGCGCGCTGAGCGAAACGATCTCGTCCGCGACGTCCCTCCATGTCTCCCTGTTCTCGTCACGAGCACCGGCCTCGACCCTTTCGAGGGCCCCGAGCCAGAGATCCCCGCTTCGCGAAACGCCCATGAGATAAGGAGGGAGCCCCACGGAGGGCTGCCGGGAGAAATCGAGAAAAAGGCGCGTGAAACCTCCCACCGCCTCGAGACTCGTTCTTTCCAAAAACCGGGGCATATTCTGCACGTGAAAAGAGCCCGGCGCTCCGGAGTTCGGCGCCGCTATTTTTTTGCGATGATAATGACTCGCTCCGACACGCCTTCGACGAACGGGTTTCTCGCGTAGTCGCCGAAGATATTTTCGATGACGAACCCGACGCTTCTGAACATGATGAGAAGTTCTTCTTTGGTGTAGAGCCGCAAACGCTCCTCGACGTGTTCTTTCTTTGCCGTTCGCAAATCCGCGATCGTGGCGTGCTTCACGAGGTACTTGCCGTGTAGTTCGAGCCGCCTCTTCTCAACGATCTCGAAATCACCCCACTGGCGGCTCGATTCTTCGAGAAGATCAACGGAGATCCTCCCCGCGTTTATGAAATCGAAGAGAAACAACCCGCCCGGTTTGAGTACTCTGTGAATCTCTTTGAAGACGAGAAGGTTGTCCGTATCGATCGAGAAATAGCCGTAACTCGTGAACATGTTCCACACCCCCCCGACGCTCGCATCGAGGAGCGGAAGATGCCGCATGTCGCCCTGGACGAGACGGCCGGCGTGCCCCCACTCTTCTACAGAACTTCGCAGGAGGTAGTGCGAGAGGTCGAGCCCATAGGCTTCAAATCCTTTCCGAAGGAGCGATTCGACGTACCGGCCGTTCCCGGAGGCAAGATCCATAATGGGCGCTGTGTCGAGGAAATAGTCGCCGAATGCCTCGACGACCGCCATCGATTCATCGATATCCCTGTGCCCATAAAGCAAGGGGTACGTCCGGTCAAAAGCCACTTCGTACCATTCCACGTTTACTCCTTTGCCGGTTGTCCGGCGGAGTCGCTCAGACGTCGTTTTTCAAAAGCACTGTGTCGCGAAGAAATCTTTCGTCGTCCCGTTGCGGATACGTCTCGGTGTAGTGAAGACCGCGGCTTTCCTTTCGTTGTTGCGCGCATCGGATGATGAGCTCTCCGACGAGAACGATGTTTCTCAGCTCGAGGAGATCGAGGGTCAGACGACATTTCCAGTAGAGGTCTTCGACCGTGTTCTTGAGCTGGAGAATTCTCTGGAGAGCAATATCCAAGCGGCGGTCGCTCCGGACTATGCCCACATAGTCCCACATCAGCCGCCGGCACTCGTCCCAGTCGTGATCGAGAATGACAGGCTCTCCGAGTGACTCCGCGTGCTGCTCGTCCCACGGAAGCGGCTCCTCGATTCTCTCGCCGCGGAGCGAGTCGTCTTCGCTCACAAGCCGGGCTGCACGCCGGGCAAACACGACGGCCTCGAGGAGCGAGTTGCTCGCAAGACGGTTCGCGCCGTGGAGCCCTGTGTGGCTCACCTCGCCGAGCGCCAGAAGGTTCGGGAGCGAGGTCCTTCCCCACCCATCGACATCCACGCCCCCGCAGAAGTAGTGCGTGGCGGGCACCACGGGGATCGGCTCGACGGCGATGTCGATCCCAACACCAAGACAACTGTTGTAGATGAACGGAAACCGGGTCTTGAGGTCCTCACGGTTCAGGTGTGTCATGTCGAGGTAGACGCACTTCGACCCGGATGTCTTCATCTCGCGGTCGATCGCCCGCGCAACGACGTCCCGCGGGGCGAGATCCTTCTGCGGGTGATAGTCCTTCATGAAGGCGTACCCGTCGGCCCGCCGGAGGACGCCCCCCTCACCGCGAAGCGTCTCGGTGAGAAGAAACGATTTCGCCAACGGGTGATACAACCAGGTGGGATGAAACTGGACGAACTCGAGATTCGCCACGCGAGCCCCGGCCCTGTACGCGATGGCGAGCCCGTCGCCTGTGGCGACGTCAGGATTCGACGTGTAGATGTACACTTTCCCGGCGCCGCCGGTAGCCAGCACCGTCCGCTTCGAGGGCATCGCGTCGATCCGGCCGTGTTCGCCGTCGAGGACGTACGCCCCGTGTACGGCGCGCCGCGCTCCTTGGCGTCGGTTCTTGAGGTGCCTCTCGGTGACGAGCCCCACCGCCATCCGGTCTTCGCAGACCCGTATATTGGGGTGGGCACGGACTCGTTCCAGGAGAATCCGCTGTATCTCCTGACCCGTGAAATCACGGTAATGAACGATGCGGTTTGCCGAATGGCCCCCTTCCCGTCCCAGCGCCAGCTTCTCCCCCTGTTTCGAAAACTCGACACCGTAGTCCATGAGGTCTCCGATACACCCGGGTCCTTCCCTCACAACCATCTCCACCACGTCTTTCCGGCACAGCCCCGCCCCCACCGTCAACGTGTCCTCTATGTGGCTTTCGAAGGAGTCCTTCGGATCGACGACCGACGCGATGCCCCCTTGTGCGAACCATGTGTTCGAGTCGGAGGCTCCCCGCTTGGTGACGACAATGACCGTTCCGCGATCGGCGGCCCTCAAGGCAAAGAAAAGCCCCGCAACACCGCTACCCACAACGAGGAAATCAGATGTGTCCATCGCGGCAAATCGTGGTAAGAGGCCTCGGAACCGGAGCGACGAAAGGCGCATAATATGATAATCGACGGGGTTTTACGAATGCAACATCCAATAGGGCAAAACATGCAAGTTGCAAGTTGTAACGTCTCCCGGCGGGGCCGCGCGACCTGCCACCGGCTATCCGACGATTTCCTTTGATGATACGGGCATCCCTCCTCCGGGCACCTGGCACACACATTGCGTACGGGAGCCTTAGGTTCTCCGAATACACAGGCTTACAGCGAGGAGGTTGGTTTTCATGAACCGGAAACTCTTGGCGTTTGCAATCGTTGTCGGAATATTTGCGATTTTCGTGGCGAGCTGTGACAACGGCTCCGAAGAAAACCGCGCGGTCGTCATCGTATCGTCGATCAACGAGAACAGCCCGTTCTTCAGCGATGTGATCGAGCAGGGCGACACGCTTTGGGACCCATCGAGCCCCGGTACTCCTTGGGATATCGATGACTTCGTGACGGAGGACTACGTCCCGGTGACCTTCTACAACCGGCCGTACAACGATTTCACGACGACGGGCCCCGGAAAACCGCTCAGCGACTTCTTGATCACTCGGTACCGCGTTGAGTGGCGGATTGCGGCGGGAGGCACGGGTACGGCCCCCGCGACATTTGAGGGCGCGACGACTATTCAGGTCCCGTCGAACACACGAGTGACCGGCGCTATTTTGCTCGTTCCGTTCACGATCAAGAACGACCCCGCCCTCGTGGCGTTACAGTACTCCTCGACCGAATTCCTGAGCATAGCGCACATCACATTCTGGGGACATGAGGTAGGGACGGATCGAGAGCAGACCTTCGCGGCGGAACTGTCGGTGAACTTTGGAGACTGGATCATCGAAACCAAAAAGAAACAACTACAGCAACGGTAACTGGGCCCCATCCCCGAGCCAACCTCCTTCGGAGTTCGATCGGGCCGTTTTCTTGGACATGGGTCACGCGGAAGCCGCAGGCGACGCCTGCGGCTTTTCGCATGTACGCACGGGGTCTATACCCACGAGAGCGAGTTCCAAACGGGCGACCCACACGCGCGCCCGGGTCGGCCCCACATCGCGAAGCTTGACCCAGTCTTTCTCGGTCGTCACCAGACGGTCGATTCCGCGCCCATTCAGCAGCGCATCGATTCGCTGAATATCGTCCCGTGCGTAGCGGAAATGGTCGGGAAACCGAAGCGAAAGACCGATGGTGATTCCCGCGGCGGCGAGCGACGTCTCAAAACGGTGGGGACGCCCGACCGATGAGAGAACCGCCATCTGACCGGCGGGCCGCTCCGCCGGTTCTCCCGAAGGCGGCTCCAGGAACGACAGGTGGCGCCGTACGCCGAACACGGGGATCGGCCGCCCCACGGTCTCGCACACCCACCGGGTGAGACCGGCGAGATGCTCGTCCCGCTCGAGCGCGTTGAAACCGACCACGTCGGCGCGTCTCAGGGCGTTCGGGCGCTCCCGCAGGCTCCCCGAGGGCAGGATCCGCCCGTTACCCAGCGGGCGCTCAGCGTCGAGAAGAACGATGTCCACATCGCGCTCTACTCCCCATGTCTGAAAGCCGTCGTCGAGAACCACATGCGTCGGCTCGAACAGCGCGCAACCGACTTCGACCGCACGGCGGCGGTCCCCCGAGAATGCGAGCGGCACACCGGGACAACGCGCCAAGACCATCGCACCCTCGTCCCCAATCGCTTCGGCGAGACCGCCCGCATCGTCCCGGAGAACGCGGACAGCGGTCGAAACACGTCCCTTCAGCTCGGCGGACCGCGGGGCGAGCACGGTAACGGCGCTCAACGTCTCCGCCGCGCTCTTGTACCCCCTGCTCGCGACGAGGGGCCGATACCCCCGGCGGCCCAGCTCGTTTACGAGGTGGATCACGAAGGGCGTCTTCCCGTTTCCTCCCACTTCGAGATTCCCCACCGAAACCACGACGGCGCCGACATCGAGAGGTCGCCGGCGTCTGGTCCGGGCGGAGCGCACGGCGCCCGAGATTCTCTCATAAAGGAATGAAGCGGGTCGCATCGCGAGCGCGGGCGCCCCATCCGGGAGCGCGCGAAACAGACGCGCGCCGCCCCGCGGATAGACGATTTCGTAAGCTAGATCAGGCATTGGCGACATCGCGGTCGTTGGCATCCGTGATTTCACGGAGAATACGTTCGAGGTCGGCGCGTGCCGTCTCGAGATCCTCTGGACCGGCTTCGGGCGCGACCAAAACCGGTTTGCCGAAGCGAACGTAGACTGTCGTGAACGGTTTGGGGAACTCGAACGCGTCCCACGAGGAGAACACCCAGTGCGACTTCGAACTCACCGCAGCGGGGACCACAGGCGCCCCGCTGAGTTTGGAAATCTCGAGAGGCCCCGGTTTGACCTCGTACCTCGGCCCCTTTGGTCCGTCGACGGTGATCCCGAGGTCGAACCCCTCCTCGAGCCTGGCGACGAGTTCGCGGATCGCACGCGCCCCACCCCGCGTGCTCGACCCCCTTACGTGCCCAAAACCGAGCAGCCGTATTGTCTGCCCCATCAGCTCTCCATCCCTGTGCCCGCTGGCGAGTACTTGTATCGAACTGTTCCGGTAACGGTAACTCAGGGGTAGCATACGGCCGTGCCAGAACGCGAAGATCACGTGGGGCGCGTGCGCACGCGCTTCGTCGACGTATTCTTCCGCGATGATGCGGAACCGCCAGGAACATCCGATGATTCGAATCGCGTGGGCGCTGAGAAACGCCGCTATGCGCAGGCGCACGCTCATCTGCGGTCGAGGATTTGTTCGGACATCTCGGCCACGCGCCGGCAGCCCCCCTTGCCCGTGAGCATCGCACGGAGGCTTTTGAACCTGGCCACCATTTCCTCTCTACGGCCATCGTCGCCGAGCAGCGCCAACGCCGCTCGTGCAATGGGCTCCGGTTTGGCGCCGGCCTGTATGAACTCGGGGCAGACCTTTTCGTCCAGTATGATGTTCACGAGCCCGATGCTGCTTATTCTGACTAGCCGCCTGGCGATGAGAAAATTGAGCATCGACATCCGGTACACGACAACGAGCGGGGTTTCGCACAGCGCTCCCTCGAGCGTCGCTGTTCCGGACGCGACGAGGAGGAGCTTTGATCCCGCCATAATGTCGTGCGTCTTCTCCTCGATATCGACGTCTACCGCGTGCCGCGACACGATTTTCTCGTAGATCCGTCTGGGAACCGACGGACTCCGGCCCACCGAGAACCGGACACCCGTATCTCGCCTGCGAATCTCCGCCGCAGCGCAGAGCAGTATGGGAAGGATGCGTCGTACTTCGGAGGTGCGGCTCCCGGGAAGGAGCCCAACCCCCGATCGCGCCGATTGGGGACGCGGCTCGGGAAGGCTGTGATCCTCGACGAGCGGATGACCAACGAATTCGGCCGGAACCCCCTGTTCTCGGAAAAATCCTTCCTCGAACGGCAGGATTACCGCCATCCGGTCGACGACCTCGGCGAGTTTTCGCGCCCTGCCCTTTCCCCACGCCCACACCTGCGGACTGATGTAGTACAACACCGGGATCCCGGACTTCTTCGCGTGACCCGCGAGCCTCAGATTCAACCCCGGATAGTCGACCGGTATGAACAGATCCACGCCGTCGTCGAGGACTTTTTTCAAACCGCGCTCGAGTTTCACGAGCCTGGGGAATTTAGTCACCACACCGGAGAAACCGATGATCGCATAGTCTTCAATGTGATAGAGGACCGTCGCGCCGGCCTCAGCCAGTCGCTGTCCTCCGAATGCGAGTATCTTCGCTCCCGGGAAACTCCTGAGGAGCTCCCCCACGAGCCTGGCCGCGTGCAGGTCACCACTGGCCTCTCCGCAGGTAATGAGTATCGTGGGAGTTTGTCGCATACGCGTCCGTCCGGGAACGAGGCGAGTCGCACGCGAGCCGCTCTGCGTCCCGCAGGGGGCTCAGCGCCTCTGGTTGTTCTCGACGATCCGTTGGATCTCTGCGGCGAGCCTGAGGGCCTTGAGACCGTCTTCACCGGTCACGGCAGGCTCGGTGTCATCGAGGATGCTCTGGCAAAACGACCGGAGCTCGTTGAAAAGCGGTTCCTCTCCTTCAATCGTCGTCTCCTCGATCTTCAGGAAATCCTGCAGCGTGACGTCCTCCAGTTTTCCTTTTTTTTGTCTGAGCATTTCCACACCGCGATCGTAAGAATCCCCTTTCTGGACGTGTTTGATCTTTCCCTCGTAAAGATCGATCGAGAGGTATCGGCTCTGCGAAAAAATGCGTACCTTGCGCATGGGCTCGAGAGACACGCGGCTCGCCGTCAGGTTGGCGACGCACCCGTCGTCGTACTCAAGACGGGCGTTCACGATATCGGGAGCGCTGGTGAGCACCCCCGCTCCCTTGGCGCGGATATCCACGGGGAGCTTCCCGAGAAAGTAGATCAAAAGGTCGATGTCGTGGATCATGAGATCCATGATCACCGATACGTCGATCCCGCGGGGGGTAAACGGAGCCAGCCGGTGGATCTCGATGAAGGAGGGCGAATCGATGTAGGGACGGCACGCCTTGATCGCTTCGTTGAACCGCTCCACATGACCGATCTGAAGAACGCGGCCGGTTCGCGCGGCGGCTTCGATAATACGTTCGGCTTGCTCGACCGACGCCGCCATCGGTTTTTCGAGGAACACGTGCTTCCCCGCTTCGAGGGCGGCGAGCGCAACCTCGGCGTGGCTCACGGTGGGAACGACGACGCTCACCGTGTCGACCGCGCCGAGAAGCGCCTCCATGCTGGCAAACGCCTCCGCGCCGAACTCACGCGCCGCCAGACGCGATTTCTCCTCGATGATGTCGTAACACCCGACAAGCTCGACCTGGGGGATCCGCTTGAAAACACGGACGTGCTGTCTGCCGAGCCTCCCTGTTCCGATTACACCGACTCTCGGTCCCACAACTACCTCCTGGACGCCGGAAAAACACGTTGTTCAAAAAGGGTACGAGGGGGGCGTGAGGCGAACGCCGAAAAACTACTTGGTGATGCCCCGCTTGGTCGTCTCGAGAAAGTCCACGAGGATCTTTCTTTCGGGATCCTCGAAGTCTCCGTTCCTGAGGTGCTCGAGCGTCTGGGAGACGTTGAAATCGCTCCGGTAGAGAAGGATGTACATCCTCTTGATCATCGCGCGCCGGGCCGTCGAAAACCCGCGGCGTTCCAGACCAACACTGTTGACGCCGTACACCCTGCTCGGGTTACCCGCGGCTTTGACGAACGGCGGGATATCCCTCACGATCCGGCTCCCACCTCCCACGAACGCGTACTTCCCGATCGACACGAACTGTTGGACCCCCGTCACGCCGCCGATCGACACGTAGTCGTCGAGCTTGACGTGCCCCCCGAGGTGGACCGAGTTCGCTAGAATAACTTCGTCACCGACCACGCAGTCGTGCGCGATGTGGGCGTACGCCATCAGAAAACACCGCGAGCCGATCCTCGTTGCCCCTGCGTCCCCCGTCCCACGGTGCACTGTGACGAACTCCCTGAAGATGTTGTCATCGCCGATTTCCACACGTGTGGCTTGACCCTGGTACTTCAGATCCTGCGGCGGGGTACCGATGCTCGCCCCGTGGTGAAACACGTTGTTCTTGCCGACCATCGTGTGCCCCTCGATGAGTACGTTGGTCCCGACGACGCAACCGTCGCCCATCACCACGTGCTCACCGATCACGCTGTAAGGTCCGATCTTCACCCGCTCGCCGATCTTCGCCCACGCATGAACGATC
>Ga0315274_10007663_pt1 | contig 15627 bp, 15 predicted proteins | sample YL17G02_20_MG_FD_203700 | JGI IMG/M metagenome (GOLD analysis project Ga0315274, IMG submission 203700) | Sediment microbial communities from Yellowstone Lake, YNP, Wyoming, USA - YL17G02_20 | ecosystem: Environmental > Aquatic > Freshwater > Lake > Sediment | place: USA: Wyoming | collected... | reverse complement strand
GGGCAGCATAATAGACAGCGAAATTGCCAGGCTGGTAAATCCTCCTCTTAGCCCAAAAACGAAGCTGGCGTATGTTATGGGTACCAGGAGGAAAACTCGCTCTATTGCATGTCTGGTCAGACCTAAAGACGAGAAGAGAGATGACGACTCTGTGGATAGTAGCTGCTGTGGATAGTGGAGTATTACGCCAATGGCGAATATTACAACCAGGACCCAGAAGTGATGATTCTGTGCTATCCTCCGAGGTGAGCGCCGTACACTTGAAACCATATCTATTCCAAAGGGCTCGTCAGGTTAACTCTTCCAGTGTGAACCAGCCCCTTTTCAGCGCCTGTATAACTGCCTCAGTGCGTGAACCTACCCCTAACTTATTAAATATAGCTCCCAGATAGCTCTCAATGGTACGCACACTCAGATGCATTTCTTTAGCAATGGCGCTATTGCTCATACCTTTAGCTGCCATCTTGAGAACGGCAGTCTCTCGTTCAGTAAGCAAATCCGATGCCTGTTCTTCAGCTGCCTCGCTTTTGGCATATCTGAATCTTCCCAGCACCTTGCGGGCAATTGCTGGATGGAGCACCGACTCTCCTCTGTATACGGTTTGTATGGCGTTAATGAGTTCCCGGCTGCTGACATCTTTCAACAGGTAACCGGCGGCACCTGCGGCTAAGAGTGGGAAAATATACTGCTCATAGTCGTATGCGGTAAGCACCAGTATTACCGCCGAGGGCTGAAACGCTTTGATTTGCTTTGTTGCCTCTATGCCATTCAGTTTGGGCATTGAGATATCCATGATAATGACATCGGGCTTGAGCCGCTTTGTCATTTCCACAGCTTCCTCGCCGTTGTTTGCCTCACCCACTACCTTAAAGTTTGGCTGACGCTCTAGTGATTGGCGTATGCTCTCCCGTACCACTACATGGTCCTCAGCCAGAAGGATGGTAATCTCCTTTTTGGCACTCTTCTCGGTATCAGCTAATTCATCGGCTTTCATTTTCACTTCAATATTAGCTTATTCAGTTGCTATCTTCAACTAAAATTACCTAGCGACTGTGCGGAAAAACCAAAATTGGGAATGGGGTTTTCCACAGGGCAAAAATAGGAATTGCACGGATGCTTATTATTACATATTTATGATTAACTTATATTGAGAGAGTAGCGAAAGGAGGGCAAAAAAGTGGGACTTAGAGCATATTTCTTGGCGGATGTCAAGGACGAAATAAATCAGAGCGATTTTATCAAGGCGCTGAGAGAACTGGAGGAGATGCCCGGAGTAGATTTTGTTGACCCTGTCATCGGCTCGCGCGATATGGTCATCATGGTGGACGCTCCGGTGACGGTTGAGGCTGTGGCTAACAAGATACGGGCGAAGGGTTGGGTTAAGGAGTTGGAAATCCTCAGAATCGTCAGCATGTTTGAGCGCCATCGCGCCTCCAAACAGGAGCTTCTCAAAGCTTTAACCCATACCGGTCTCTAGTTTCTTGCTTTCTTAAATAATCTGAGGTTTAGGAAAGCAGGACTGAGCGAAAGGAGTTCATCATGGCTGTCGAAACTAAGGTTAACAGTGAGCTGAGCTTCGCTACAATTGATGCTATAACTCATAAACACAACGTGCAGCCCGGGGCGGTGATACCAGTTTTACAGGAGATTCAAGAGGCCTATGGCCATGTCCCACCGGCGGCAATCGAGCGCATAGCGGAGAACATGGGTGTCCCTGCCAGTGAGATATTCGGCATTGTTACTTTCTATGCCCAGTTCCGCCTCCAGCCCGTGGGTAAAAATCTGGTGAAGGTCTGTCATGGGACCGCGTGTCACCTCAATGGTGCCGAAAGGGTATCGAAAGCTTTAACCCAGGCAGTGGGTGCTGAGGAAGGGGAGACCAGTCAAAACGGCAAGTTTACCGTGGAGCGGGTAGCCTGCCTCGGCTGTTGTAGCCTGGCTCCATGCGTAATGCTTAATGGCGAAGCATATGGGCGGCTCACTCCAGAGGCTATTAATAAGGTAGTGAGCCAGATTCAGGAAAAGGAGAAAGTCCCCGAAGCAAAGTAAGTTTGTCTGTCCATATGGAAGTGCAGGAGGCGCAAATTGCTTCTGGAAGGAAATAAAAAAGTCGGGAATTGGGTTGTCAAGGTAGGGCTAGCTTCTTGTGGCATAGCCGCCGGAGGACGAAAGGTTTGGGATGCCCTTCAAACCGGGCTTCATAATAGAGGATTGAATATTGAGTTGAAGCAAACCGGATGCATGGGCATGTGCTATAAAGAGGTGCTAGTTGAGGTTTCCTCCCCAGAAGGTGGGCAGGTATTTTATGGTCGCGTGCAGCCTGAGCAGGTTGAAAGAATAGTCACCGAGCATCTTATCAATGGTAAACCGGTTACAGAATGAGTCATATCTGCTGATGAGATAAATAGCTTTATGGCAAAGCAAAAGAGGATTGTGCTCAGGAACTGCGGTGTAATTGACCCGGAGTCACTTGACGACTATTTGGATGCTGGCGGCTATAAGGCTCTTGAGAAGGTGCTGGGCGATATGCCTCCACAGCAGGTAATCGATGAGGTCACCAAGTCCGGTCTGCGGGGGAGAGGGGGTGCCGGCTTTCCAACGGGGGTGAAGTGGAACCTCGCCAGAAAATCCCCCGGCAGTCAAAAATATGTCATATGCAACGCTGACGAGGGTGACCCGGGTGCTTTCATGGATAGAAGCGTTCTTGAAAGCGACCCTCATAGTGTTATCGAGGGGATGGTGATAGCGGGCTATGCCATTGGCGCTACAGAGGGGTTCATTTATGTTCGAGCAGAATACCCGATGGCAGTTAAGAGGTTGGAATTAGCACTGGCACAGGCTAAAGAGAAGGGGTTCATCGGTGATAACATGCTGAACTACAATTTTGATTTCGATATAAGCATAAGGCAGGGTGCTGGTGCTTTTGTATGCGGTGAGGAGACAGCGCTTATGATGTCAATTGAGGGGAAGCGGGGAATGCCCAGAGTCCGTCCACCATTCCCAGCTCAGTCAGGCTTGTGGGGTAGGCCCACCAATATCAATAATGTGGAGACTTTTGCCAATGTCCCCTGGATAATAATGAATGGCGCCAATGCCTATAACATTTATGGTACTGAAAAAAGCAAGGGAACTAAGGTTTTTGCCTTAGCAGGTAAAGCAGCCCGTACAGGACTAGTAGAGGTTCCAATGGGCATACCCATAAAGGAGATTGTCCTTGAAATCGGTGGTGGGACTTCAACCGGCTTGGCATTCAAAGCAGTTCAGATGGGTGGGCCGTCTGGTGGCGTAATTCCTGCCAGCCTTGCCGATACACCTGTAGATTATGAATCGATTACTCAGACTGGCGCCATCATGGGGTCGGGCGGACTGATAGTGATGGATGAGAGCTCTTGCATGGTAGATATAGCCAAGTTCTTCCTCAATTTTACTCAGGATGAATCCTGTGGCAAGTGTACCTTTTGCCGTCTGGGAACACTGAGAATGATGGAGATTTTGGAAAGGATTGCCGGCGGCAAGGGTAAAGAAGAGGACCTGGCACTTCTTGAGGAACTAGCCCGGGATGTAAAAAGAGCCTCGCTTTGCGGATTGGGGCAGACCGCACCCAATCCAGTATTGACCACCCTGAAATATTTCCGTAACGAATATGAAGCCCACATCTATGAGAAGAAGTGCCAGGCAAAGAAGTGCCAGGCTCTGATTACTTATGAGATTATTTCCGACAAGTGCCCCGGTTGTGGGCTTTGTGCTAAATACTGTCCTGCGGATGCCATTTCAGGTAAGAAGAAAGAGCCCTACTCTATAAACACGGAGAAGTGCATCCGCTGTGGACTGTGTATGAGTACGTGCCGTCTAGGAGCTATAACTGTTCACTAAGGAGATAAAGGTGGCAAAGGTCTGTCTTTCTCTAGATGGTAAAAGGGTTGAGGTAGAATCCGGAATTACTGTGCTGGAAGCAGCCCGGCAGAATGGCGTGGAAATACCCACCCTGTGTCACGACCCTCGCTTAAAGCCTACTGCTGCCTGCCGTCTCTGTCTGGTGGATGTGGCGGGAGCGCGTGGCCCCATGCCGGCCTGCACTACCCAGGTATCAGAAGGCATGGTGGTAAAAACTGCCACCGATGATCTTACTAGGATGCGCCGGATGGCTCTGGAATTACTCCTTTCTGACCATTATGGTGATTGCGTTGCTCCTTGCAAAAGGGCTTGCCCTGCTGGAATAGATATTCAGGGATACATTGCCCTTGTTGCCAATGGGCAGTATCGGGAAGCGCTGAAGTTAATCAAGGAATCTAATCCTTTACCGCTCGTTTGTGGGCGGGTTTGCCCTCGATTTTGCGAAGAGGAATGCCGCAGAAATATAGTAGATGAGCCGGTAGCTATAAACGCTTTGAAGCGTTTTGTGGCTGACTATGAGCTGACCAGTGGGGATTCCTGCATCCCTGAAGTCAAACCGCCTACCGGGCATAAAGTAGCAATCGTAGGCGGAGGTCCGGCTGGCTTATCAGCAGCTTATTACCTTGCCCTTGAAGGGCACGAGGTAACCATATTTGATTCTAGTCCGCAGCTTGGTGGAATGCTGAGATATGGCATTCCGGAATACCGTCTCCCCAAGGCGATTCTGGATAAGGCAATAGGAATAATCACTAACCTGTGCCATCAGGTTCGCTGCAATGCTGTGCTGGGTCGTGATTTTACAGTCGAAAATCTGAGAAGCGAAGGCTATGAGGCGATTTTACTCGCACTCGGTGCCCAGGCAAACCAGAAGATAAGAGTAGAGGGAGAGGATTTGCCTGGTGTTCTCTCGGGAATAGGATTTCTGAGAGAGGTAGCTCTAGGGGGAGAAGTAAACTTAGGACAGAAGGTAGCGGTTATTGGTGGCGGCAATACGGCAATGGATGCAGCTCGCACTGCTCTAAGGCTGGGTGCTGACGAAGTAACAATCGTTTATCGGAGGTCAAAGGATGAAATGCCAGCCAATGATGAGGAAGTAAAGCAGGCTGAGGAGGAAGGAATTAAGTTTCTCTTCCTAGCTGCACCGGTAAAACTCATTGCCCAGAATGGCAGGGTTAACGCCCTAGAATGCATCAGGATGGCCTTGGGAGAGCCGGATAGCTCAGGAAGGCGGAGACCGGAGCCAATAGCTGGCGCAGACTTTGTTACGAAAGTTGATACTGTAATCGCTGCCATCGGCCAAACGATAGATTCCTCTGGGCTTGATGGAAAGTTTAAGTTAGACCGAAGTGGCGCTCTCATCATAAACGAGGAAACAATGGAAACCTCCATGGAAGGGGTATTTTCCGGTGGTGACTGCACGTCAGGCCCAGCTACTGTGGTGGAAGCAATAGCCGCAGGGCGAAGGGCAGCAATGTCTATCAATCAATATCTCAGCGGTCGGCAAATTACTCAGCCAGTGAAGCCTTATAATTGCACTAAAGGCGAGCTGGATGAAATTGATGCCAAGGATTACGCTGATATAAAACGAATTCCGAGAACTGAAATACCGGCTCTTGCTCCGGAAGCGCGGAAAAGGAACTTTGCTGAAATCGAGCCGGGCTTCACTGTGGATATGGTTAAAGCTGAGGCCCAGCGCTGTCTGGCTTGCGGCTGCCATGATGTATTCGAGTGCAAATTGCGGGAGTTGGCTACCGAATACAAGGCAGATGATGCTAAATATGCTGGGCGCAAACGCCACCTGCGCATAAAAGAAAATGAGCATCCGTATATACTGCGAGACCAGAATAAATGTATACTGTGCGGGCGTTGTATCAGGATATGCAATGAAGTTGAAGGTATCGGTGCTTTAGGCTTTGCCTATCGTGGTTCTAAGACTCTGGTTGAGCCGGCTCTCGGTATGCCTTTGTCCGAAACAGCCTGCGACTCATGCGGACAGTGCGTCTCTACCTGTCCCACAGGCGCTTTGATGACCAAGGTGCAGTTGCCCAAATCAGGCCCGTGGAAACTTGAGACCATGCCCACTGTCTGTCCATACTGCGGCATAGGCTGTAACCTTGAGTTGAATGTAATCGGGGACAAGATAGTAAAGGTTACGTCAGCAATTAATAGCCCTGTAAATAATGGCAACCTCTGTAAGAAGGGTGTCTTTAATCCGTGCTCAGTCAATAATCCGAGACGGCTCAAAACTCCCCTTATCAGCAGGGGCGATAATCTTGTTGAAGCTACGTGGGAGGAAGCAATAGCCTTCGCTGCTGAGGGACTGAAACAGGTAAGAGAGCGCTGTGGCGGCAGCAGTCTGGCTATCTTATCCTCTCCTCAACTGACCAATGAGGAAAATTATCTGGCTCAAAAATTGGCTAGGGTCGTATTGGAAACCAATAACATAGGTTGTCTGACAGCCTCGGTAAAGAATGACAGCTTGATGAAGAGCTTCGGCATAAATGCTTCGACCTGCTCTTATAATGATATTTTGAACAGCGACCTTATCCTCGCTTTCGGCTGCGATATTGCCGAGGACTACCCGATAATTGCGATGAAGGTTAGGGAGGCAGTAAATAAGGGCAGCACGCTGGTTATGTTGAGCCCTCGAGCGACAAGGATTGATTCTCTGGCAAAGCTGGTCTTGAAAGTCAATCAGCGAACAAGTGTGGAACTACTTGAAGCCATGCTGAATTACATTATATCTTACAGCCTTGTTGACCGGGCTTTCGTCAGTTCTCGCACGAGTGGTTTTGAAAAGTTATCCAAAGATATTAGAGGGCGTTCTCCGGAAGAGCTTTCGGAAGCACTATGGGTAAAGCCTTCTAAAATCATAGAGGCAATACACCTTTATGTTCGCGCCCGAAAGCCGGTGATAATAGTAAACGCTGACGCAGCAACATCCGCTGAGCTTGGCCTGGTTAACGACCTGGCACTGGTCACTGGCAATGTAGGACGAGAGGGTGCTGGGATAATAGCCTTGCATTCTGCTGGCAATGCTCAGGGCTTGATTGATATGGGTGTGGACACGGATTATCTTCCGGGACATAAACCAATCGCTGATGCATCAGCCAGGAAGAATTTTGAAGCCGCTTGGGGTCAGCCCCTGCCCCCAGAAGAGGGAAGGGATACCGTCGGAATTATCCAGGGTATAGAGAATGGTGATATTCAGGGCATCCTCATCCTTGACAGTAATATCGCTGAAGAAACCAAGAAAACTGTCTTTGAAGCGCCTATTTTCTCCGTGTTGCTAAGCACAGAGTATCCCGGAAAGCCGCCTTATGCCAGTGTTATTCTGCCCGCAGCCGCTTTTGCTGAAAGCGATGGTACTTACACTAACTGTGAGCGAAGGATTCAAAATCTGGAACGTGCTATCTCTCCGCCTGCTGGCAAGCAAAACTGGGAAATTCTCTCGGCCTTGGCAGATGCCTTGGGGTATCCGACGAACTACGCATCAGCCTCAGGCATTTATAAGGAAATTGCCAGGCTTGTCTCTCTTTACAAAGGCACTAAAATAGGAAACCAGTGGCCGTTTCTAAGGAAGGGCAAGTTTGGATTCAAGGATGGCTTAGCCCGCTTCAGACTGCCTGAATCCAGCCGTTACGAAATAGCCCTAATCAGCTGAGCTAAAACCCCCATCGCAAAGAATCTTATTACTGCCTCACTGTCTTCGTCGTACAGAGACTTGCCAGGCGAAATACAACAAGCAGGGACTGCAGTGCTGCGAGTGCAATCCAGAATGCCCCGTCAACAACTTGCGTAAGGCAGCTATCCGCCATGGCTATAAAGGCGTGTGTATTGCCCCGGGAGGTCGTCTCGCTGTGCAGTTTGTCAAGGAAAATAGCCCCTGCGGAATTGTGGCTGTAGCTTGCTCTAAGGAGTTAGAAGAGGGTATCCACGGCGTGAGAGAACTTGGTGAGGTTGACGGGTCGGAGCTGCCCATAGTCGTTGTTCCACTGACGAAAGACGGGTGTGTGGATACTGAGGTTGATATAGGGCAGGCATTGGAAGTGATTGCCTTGGGTTGCTCGTTGGAGCCGGTTAAAGGTAGAATAAAGTAATTTATGATCGGAAAAGCAATCAAGGCGCTTATTTTAGCTCCATTCCATCCCGAAGCTCTGGAAAGGCTCAGAGCTATAGCACAGGTAACCTACGAAAGCTGGATGGAAACTGGAAAGCTGTTATCCCCAGAGGAGATGGTCGAGCGGATTGAAAGAGACGAGCTGAGTATTGTAGTTATTGAGGCTGATTTCATCTTTGATGAGGTCTTTCAGGGCACGAAAAAGCTCCGCTTCGTAGGAATCTGCCGTGGCGCCGTAAACAATGTTGATATAGACGCGGCAACAGAGCATGGGGTAGTTGTGGTTAACACGCCAGCTAGAAATGCCGTTTCTGTTGCTGAACTTACCATCGGGCTAATGCTATCTCTCGCTCGCCATATTCCCACGGCTCATTCTACGGTTAAAGAGGGAAAATGGCTTGACCCGGTTGGTCCTTATCTATCCTTGCGCGGGTTAGAGCTGGCAGGAAAGACCGCCGGCATAGTTGGGCTTGGCGCAATCGGATTTGAGGTTGCGAAAAGGCTTCGCTCTTTCGATATGGAAATCCTGGTCTATGACCCCTATGTCACTGCTGAGAGGGCAAGTCAGGTCGGAGCAAGGGCAGCCGACTTGCCTGAGCTTATGAAGCAATCTGACTTCGTTACTATCCATTGTCCCCTAACGTCTGAAACTACCAATCTGATAGGCGCATCTGAAATTGAATTAATGAAGCCCGCCGCCTACCTGATAAACACCGCTGGCTGGGAAATCGTTGATGAAAAAGCGCTTCTGCATGCTCTTGAGCAAAGGCGCATTGTCGGCGCTGCTTTCGATACTTATCAAACCCATCCCGTGTCACCGCAAAGCCCTTTTCTGAAGCTGGATAATGTAGTTCTGACCCCTCATATCGGCGGCGCTACCGATGGCACAATTAAACGCTATTCTGACATGCTCGTTGATGATATAGAAAGATTTTTCAGCGGCAAGCGCCCGAAGAATCTGGTTAACCCCGAGGTCTGGAAGAAAGATGCCAGATAAATACGTATTGGCGATAGATGCCGGGACCAGCGCTGTCCGTTGCCTTGTTGCTGACCTCAAAGGGCATATAATTTCACTTTGCTCTCATAAGTGGGATTACCAGTCGCCTGATGATATTGCTCCTCTTGGCAAGGAGTTTGCCCCGGAAGAGTTCTGGAAAATGATTTGTGATTGTGTCAGGCAGACTCTCAAGAAGGGGGGTATCAGCGCCAAGGATATAATCGGCATCGGCGCTACTAGCCAGAGAGAGGGTGTAGTATTTCTGGACAAGGACGGAACGGAGCTTTACGCTGGGCCCAATATCGACCTTAGAGCACTGACCGAAGGCATCTCAATAGATAGCAAATTTGAGAAAGAAATCTATAGCATTACCGGTCATTTGCCTTCTTTCCTCTTCGCTCCTGCTAAGCTCAAATGGTTCCAGGCAAATCGGCCAGAAATCTACAAAAAAATTGCCACGGTTCTTAGTATCGACGATTGGCTCATATATCGGCTGTGCGGTGAGCGGGTGAGCGAAACCTGTAGTGCCAGCGAGATAGGTTTAATTGACATACGCAAGCGTAGGTGGTCTAATAAATTACACGAGCTTCTGGCTCTTCCCCGTGGCATTTACCCGGAACTCGTTACCGCTGGAAGCAAGGTAGGAAAGGTAACTTCGCAAGCCGCTTCAGAAATAGGCATTACGCGGGGAACTGCAGTTGCGCAGGGGGCTCCCGATGCGCAATGCGGCTTGCTTGGCATGGGAGTGAAAGAAAAGGGTCATACCGGTATCATTGCCGGCTGGAGTGCACCTGTTCAGATGGTTACCGATGAACCTGTCTTTGACTCCGAAGCCAGAACCTGGACAAGCTGCCATCCCTTTGATGGTAGGTGGATTCTAGAAAGCAACCTGGGTGAAGCGGGAAGCGCAATTAGCTGGCTTAAGGAAGCAATGTTTGAACAGAACGAATCTTCAGAAGAAACTATATACGGCTTGATGGATAAGCTTGCTCTATCGGTTTCACCGGGGGCGGATGGTGCGTCTGCTTTTCTTGGCCCCTCCGCAATGGATGTGAGCCACCTTGGACTGAAGTTCGGTGGTTTCCTTTTCCCCATACCCATGAGCGCAGCCAGCATCCAGCGTGCTCATCTGGTAAGGGCTGCGATGGAAAACCTTTGCTTTGCCATCAAGGCTAACTGCCGTCAGCTTGAAGAAATTTCAGGTTTGAAGATAGGAGAGGTTAGGCTCGGTGGGGGGCTGACGAAAAGCCACTGTCTCATTCAAATTCTGCCTGCCGTGCTTAATATGCCTGTTTCGGTTTCTGAGGTAACCGATGTCTCTACCTTAGGTGTAGCTATGTGCGCTGCCGTCGGCTCTGGAGTTTACGCTTCCCTTGAAGAAGCCATGACTGAGATGAAACCTGAGATGAAGGTTATCGAGCCTGAGCGCTTGTCTGCCCTTGAGTATGCGGAGCACTATCAAAGGTGGACATCTGCTGCAAAATGGCTTGAGAAACTAACTGAGGAAATGAAATGAGTAAGTGGGGGGAAGAAAAGAAGATGGTGCTGGATACCGCCCGGAATATGGCTGAGACAGGGCTGGTAGTCGGCACATCAGGAAATATAAGTCTGCGCTTGATGCAGGAAGATGGTCGTGAGCTACTGGCGATTACACCCACCTCCCGCTATTATGACTTGCTCACGCCGGATGATATCCAGGTAATTGATTTTGAAACGGAACCGGTTGAAGGCAGTCTGCCTCCCTCGGTAGAGACGATGTTGCATATCGGCATCTATCAAGCAAGGAAAAACATCAAAGCCGTGATTCATACCCATTCCGTTTTTGCCAGTGCCATTGCCGTTGCCGGTTTGGATATACCTGCTATCCTGGATGACCAGGTTACCTTTATCGGTGGTGAGATAAAGCTGGCTAAACATGCCCTTGCTGGCAGTCAGGAGCAAGTGGAAAGTGTCATTGCTGCGCTTGAGGGTAGAAATGCGGCACTCTTGCCAAATCATGGAGCAGTTGGTATCGGTCGTACAATGCGTGAAGCATTCACCGTATGCGAGCTTATCGAAAAGACAGCGAAGATTTACTTACTTGCTTTAACCTTGGGTAAAGTCAACCCTCTGCCCGCTGAGGTAATAGAGGTAGAAAAAGCATTCTTTAAAATGCTTCAGAGCGGCAGTGGGTAGGATATAAAAATTGACTGGAAGGGAGCGAACATGATTTTAGTGCCATCCTTTCTGCTTAAAAGGTTATATGTAAAGGGAAGCCTGCGCAATAATGAGCAGGGCTTCCAGTTCGAGTTAAAAAATACTCTCGGTTCAGGCTATGGCAATGAGCTTCTGCCCTTAACTCTGGACGGGAAGGAGCTACCAAAGGAGAATTCTTATTTCATCAGTGATGCTGGAGAGATTTCCTTTTCTGCGGTAAACAAGGATAAGCCTTTTACTCTTGCCATGAACAAGACACTGACCATTCTGGTTAAAGGGGTAACTTTATCTGAAGGACCTCATAAGATTGGCATGAGCTTTGTCGCCGAGGGTCTGGGCAAGCTCGGTTTTGAGGTGACCGATATGGTCTCCAAATCCTGAAAGATGTGGGATAAAAGATGAAAAAAATAGCCATCACCGGCATCTCTGGATATATTGGCACTAGACTTCTGCCCCGGCTGAATAGTCTGGACGAGGTCGAAAAAATTGTCGGTATTGATACCCAGCAGCCGGAATATAGCTCGCCAAAATTGAAGTTTTACTGTCAGGACATATCCGAGCCACTGGGCGACATCTTTGTTGAAAATGAGGTGGATAGCGCCATCCATCTCGCTTTTATCCTTAAGCCGACTCATGATTTGGCTGGTGCCCGCCAGACCGATGTTGGCGGTATGTCAAACTTCCTTGAAGCCTGTCAAAAAACTAAAGTTAAGCACATCCTTTACTTAAGCAGCCACACCGTTTATGGCGCTCACCCGGACAACGCTATGCCTCTTAAAGAAGACTCGCCATTGCGGCCTCTCTCCGGCTTTCAATACTCGCGGGATAAAGCAGAGGCTGAGAGAATCTTGCGCAATTTTGACGCGTCAAATAAGGATGTTATTGTTACCATTTTGCGTAGCTGCCCTGTAATTGGATCTAACGCTGCCCGTTCTGTCGCTGCTCTCATGTTCAAGCCTCCGGTAATGATTGGAGTTGCTGGCTATGACCCGCCGATGCAGTTTGTCCATGAAGATGACCTGATTGAGCTTATGACGCTCCTTCTTGAATATAAGAAGGCGGGCATATTTAACGTAGCGGGTGACGGCGAGCTCCGGTATAGCGAAATTGCCAGAATCTACGGGAGAGGAATGCTCTCACTACCTGAGAAACTCCTCGGTCTCCTTATGGGCTTCTCCTGGGCATTTCGTTTTCAAAGCGATTCTCCCACCAGCGGCCTTGAGTTCATAAAATATCCCCCAATCATAAGCACCGATAAACTCAAGAAAGAGACCGGTTTCCGATTTCGTTACTCATCCAAGGATGCCTTGTTATCTTTTCTCTCCGCCATTAGATAAGCAAGTTCCAAATTTTCTAATTTTATTTAAGAATGTAAAAAATGAACCCCGCATATAATTGCAATAAGGACTATTACCAGATTCTCGGTGTGGCTAGGAATGCCACCGGTAAGGAGATTAAGAAAGCCTTCCGCCGGTTGGCTTTGCGTTACCACCCGGACAAAAATCCTGACAATGTCATTGAGTCTGAGGAAGGGTTCAAGGAGATAAACGAGGCTTACGAAGTGCTCAGCGACGAGCAAAAAAGACGGGAATACGATTATTTTACGAGCTTGCCGGGATATCAGCAAAGGGAAGCGGTATATTATACCTACACAGGTGGTCTCGACTCAGACACGGTGCGCATGCAGGCACTTCTTCGTATGCTTGCTGATGCGGGACTTGACTTCGGCTGGTTTGATTTTGATGACTCGTCGCGTTCCCAGTTCTGGGAAAGATGGTTCCGTCGGAGAAGACCGCTATAAAATACTGTTACATGCCATCTTCATAAAAGCGCTTATCTTTACTCTGCAGTCACAATAAACAAGGCTGGGCATCTGAACACAGACACCCAGCCTCTATCGTGTTACCTTAGTAATACAATATTCGATTAGTAGTTTTTTTGGAGCGTTAGCTTATTTCCCGATTCGGAACATCTTGGTTCCGCATACTGGGCACGCACCCTGGGTTGCCGGCTTTCCATTTTTCATGGTTATACGCCTGGCATCTTTCATTTCCCTCTTGGCACGGCACTTAACGCAGTAAGCTTGCATTTATTCGCACCTCCTTTTTAGATATGGAGAATAAACCATTCTGAGCCAAATGTCAATACTCTGGAGACTAAATTTTAAGGTTTTTTATTGGAAATTGTAGGGGTTCTTCATAGTAAATGGTACTAGGTGCAAAAATTCTTCGGGTTAGGTGCCTATCGCAGGCATCTCCAGTAATCTCTGAGATACTTCTTAACCTCCTCTATGACCTCTTTGGTCTGGGCAAAGGCGAAGTCCTCTCTAAATCTTTCTGGCACAGGAATTAGCTCCTTTATTTCGATATTGAAGTCAGCTAGCCCGGAGATTAAAGCTAGCCAGGCATAAGGTAAGACTTCTTTGTTATAGCCAGACCCAATCACATCTATAACCCCGCAATCGCAGAGTTCGGCCATCTCCTTAACGTTTTCCCCAATCATCCGGAATCCAGCTACGGTAAGTCCTAGGCTGGTCAGTTCATCGCTGAAGTGAGGGTCTGAGCCGCCATTCCTGATAATAATCTGCGGATGGAATTCCTCGGTTACGGGTTCGACTATATCTTCAAAGGCAAGCTTGTAAGACTCGTTGCCAGCGTGTAGTGGCAAGGGAATGTTGATGGTAAACCCTTTGCCCTTGCCGGCGCCGATTTGGTGGGCAAAGCCTGTTCCCGGATAAAGTGTTCTCGGGTCTTGATGCAGGTCGATAAATAAAACTCTTGGCTCTTCATAAAAATATTCACAGGTTCCATTCCCAGCATGGGCGTCGGTGTCCAGAATAAGTATTCTCTCCAGTCCGTATTTCTGCATTAAATACTTGGCGGCGAAGGCGTTGTCATTGTAAAGACAGAACCCCTCTCCGTAGTTAGGTTTGGCATGGTGCAAATTCCCGCCGATACATACTATCTTTTTATATTTGCCTGCTTGAATTAAGTCGGCTGCCGTTTTTGCCTGTCCGACCATCAATCTGGCTGCTTCTTCAACCTTGCCCGGCCTGCCTCTGGGCAGGTTATCCATTGAATGGTATTGGGAAAAATTTGCCGGGTAGTCTAATCCCAGATTAGCAGCCTGGAAATACTCTTGAGTAAACTCGATGTAGTCCCTTTCGCAAATCAGTAGCAGGTCTTCATTGGTGGCTGGCTCTGCCTTAATAAATCGGTAGTTATCGTCCTCTGGCAAATTTGCCTGCAAGAATTTGGGGAAGATTTCGTACCTATCTCCACGAAAGGGATGCCCCACCCCGAAATCATATTCTTTTAGCTCTTCCTGGTACATGATTCCGATGGTCATTTTGGCTTCCATTCTGTGCGGCAATAATCAAGTAGAGATAGGCAGGCGGCAATCGCCATGCTCACCGTGCTCAAGGCTATTTTGAGGCGGGAGAAAGTTAAGCTGCTTTTGCCCCGGAAGCAGAGCTACCTTCTTTTTCTTTACCTTCTTTTGTCCCAGCTTCAGGCGGTGCGGCGGCTTCAGGAGCCACAGCTCCTTCTTCAACAACCGCTTCCTTCGGCGGAGGAGCAGCCTCTATAACTCTCTTGCTGACTCTTACTATCGCCTGTTCTGGGTCATTCAAAATGGTGATACCTGCACCTAGCACGATGCTTTTCACCTGAATTGTTTGGTCTGCTTCGGTAAGGGGACTCAGGTCTATCTCCACGCTGTTTGGAATTTGGTCGGGCAAACACTCGATGTCAAGAATGTTCAATTCCTGAACTAGAGTGTTATCCTTCTCTTTTAAGGCTGGCGCTTCACCGACCAGAACAATAGGAATCTCAACCTTTATTTTCTCTTCCATCCTTACCTGGTAGAAATCAACGTGAAACAGCCTGCCAGTTATCGGGTCCTTCTGCACTTCGCGGACAACAACGTTACGTGGCTTTTTTGTGTCATCAAGTTTTAGACTGACAAGCCTTGTTTTGCCTGCCTGAGACAGGACGCGCTGGAGCTGCGGGGTATCGCACTGTAGTGTCAGCGAGTCAATACCGTGACCGAGGAGATGTACCGGAGTAATATTTTGTCGGCGCAGAAACCTTACCTTTTTCCCCAGTATCTCTCGGGTCTTAACCTGTAGTTCTATTTTTCCCATCGTATCTCCTTGTCTGATTCTGGTACAACTTAAAAATACAACCGTCTGTACAAATTTTGTGATTTACATCGCTATACCGTGCTATACTAATGTCAGCAGCAGATTTTATGTGGCAAAAACTTTTGCTTTTCCTTTCTTGATAGACAACTAAAAGACTTATTATATATGACCTCAGCCATCAATTCAAGCTGAGAAGAGGGATTTATACTGCTCCTCAATAGAATAGGGGTGTTTAAGAGTCCAGATTAGCATCTGGACTCTTAAGAAAATATCTTC
>Ga0315274_10007661_pt1 | contig 15630 bp, 4 predicted proteins | sample YL17G02_20_MG_FD_203700 | JGI IMG/M metagenome (GOLD analysis project Ga0315274, IMG submission 203700) | Sediment microbial communities from Yellowstone Lake, YNP, Wyoming, USA - YL17G02_20 | ecosystem: Environmental > Aquatic > Freshwater > Lake > Sediment | place: USA: Wyoming | collected... | reverse complement strand
TCGAACACATATTCTGAAAGGGCCGGAACATTCGAGCGCAGGGGAAGCACTTTCGCCCCTGCAGGCATGATTTGATCGGTGGTGATATGATCGGAGACCTTGAGCAGCACGCTGCCGCTCAGTTTGGCCGGAAGCGGCTCCTTTACCGGTAGCGGTTTGATATTGGGACCCCGGAGAATCTCCACTTTGTAAGAAGTATTGGAAGGCGGAATGATCATGGAATCATCGACTGAAAAACGCTCGGGAAGTTTCGGCTGATGGATTTCAATCCCCAGGTCTCTAGGATCGGTGATTTCACCTCTCAACAGGGCCGCGGCCGCCGTTTCGGGACTGCATAAATACACTCCGGCCGATTTCGTTCCGCTTCTTCCTTCGAAATTCCGGTTGAACGTCCTCAAGGACACGGCGCTGGAAGAGGGCGAAAATCCCATACCAATGCAGGGTCCACATACATTTTCAAGAATGCGGAGTCCAGAGTCTACAAGAGCCTGCCATTCCCCCTTCTCCAAAAGGGTCTGGACAACCTGCCGTGAGCCGGGTGCCAAAGCGGCCGAAACGTCCGGGTGGACCCGCTTGCCCGAGAGCATTTGGGCTACCACCGACAAATCACGATAGGAGGAATTTGTGCAACTACCAAGAGCCACTTGAAACACCTTCACACCCTGGAGATCCCGCACTCTGATGACCTGATCCGGCATGTGCGGTCTGGCGATCAGGGGTTCCAATTCGGACATGTTGATATCCAGCGTTTCATCATAGCAGGCACCCGGGTCCGGAGCCAACGGCACGTATGTGGATTCGCGATCCTGTGCCTTGAGGAATAGACGTGTCCTATCATCGCTTGGGAAGATGGACGACGTGGCGCCCACTTCCGCGCCCATGTTGGTGATTGTCGCCCGTTCCGGAACGTCGAGGCTGGCAACCCCTTCGCCGGTGTATTCCAGAACCTTGCCCACGCCCCCCTTGACGGTGAGCCTCCGGAGTATCTCCAAGATGACATCCTTGGCCGAAACGAACGGACGCAATTGGCCGGTGAGTCGCACATTGACGATCTTAGGCATGGACAGATGGAACGGCTGGCCCGCCATCGCGAGCGCCACGTCCAATCCTCCCGCTCCGATCGCCAACATGCCCAGCCCGCCGCCCGTAGGAGTGTGGCTATCCGATCCCAGCAGCGTTTTACCCGGCATACCAAACCGTTCAAGGTGAACCTGGTGGCAGATGCCGTTCCCGGGTCTGGAAAAATAGATGCCGAACTTGGCCGCAATGGACTGAAGAAAACGGTGGTCATCCGCGTTCTCATATCCGTTTTGAAGCGTGTTGTGGTCAACATAGCTGACCGACAGTTCGGTCTTCACGTGATCCAGGCCCATCGCTTCAAATTGAAGATAGGCCATTGTCCCTGTTGCATCCTGAGTCAATGTCTGGTTGATGCGGATAGCAACAGGGGAACCGGCAATGGGCTCCCCTTCGACCAGATGGCTACGGATGATTTTTCCCGTCATTGAATATGACATAGGCTCACCTTTGGAGATGCATTTTATGCCGATCCCTCTTTGCGGGACAGGTTTTCCCTCTGTTTTTTATTCCCGAGACCCAGTTTATGAAGCAGCTTCCATACTCCCAAAATTCCCATTCGGACGAATCCATACCGTTCCGAATTCAATTCTTTCGAGATTTGTGCGGGATTCCATACGGGATGCTGCTGTACGATTTGCCGGACCTTGTCCTCGATGCCTTCAGGAACGGACTCGTATTCCTGGGCCCGCCGGATTACCGAATCGGGGGTATCGAGTACCTTGTCCGGAGTCTTTTGTTCAAGCGTGATGTTCTTTTCGCGACCGCCAAGATCAAAATCCCGGATGGCTTCTTCGATGCTGTCGTACGCCTTGAGTATGTAGTGAAATTCCAGCAATTCAAACACTTCGTACACATCCGGAATCATGCGGACCAGCTTGAGGTCTCCGCCTCTCTCCCGGATACCCTTGATTTCACTGATGAAAATGCCCCAGCCCGCACTGGAAATATAATCCACATTGCCAAGATCGATAATGACATGCACAACCCCAGTCTTGAGCAGGGAATCCAAAGCGCGCTCAAGTTCCGCTGACGTGGTGGTGTCGATGTACCCGCCGACCCGTATGACCGATACTTCGCCCTGAGATCCCACTTTTTCCACGGAGACTTGTATACCTTCCATTGGCGTGCTCCCAAGCAATGAGGTAAAATATATCTTTCGAATGAAATTTAATAGAAATCCGGCAAATTGTCAACTCTTTTATGACTGTCCGTTTTGGACTAGCCGGAATGCTGGCGGATCAGCTTTTGCATGCGTTTAATGCGGTCGACGATGTCGGATCGTTGCGGATTCCGTTTAAGAATTTCCCCCCACTGCCACACCGCCCGTTTATAGTCCCCCCGATTTGCCGATATCACACCGAGATTTTCAAGCACGTTCAGGTTTTCCGGATTGAGTAGTTTGACCTTTTCATATGCTTCGGCGGCCTTGTCGAATTGACCCAGCCGAAACCAAGAATCTCCAAGATGTTGGTAGGCTTCCCAGAAATCCGGTTTTTCATCGATGATTTTCCGGAATTCCTCTATGGCCTTGGCAAACAGTCCCTGGCGGTAAAACCATTGGCCTGAATCCATATGACGCCTGCGGTTCATTTCCCGCAGCATGGCGGCAATCCGGCTCTCATCCCGGCTGCCACCGTACGCCACAACGTTATCGCTTTCGAATGACGTTCCATCCATCCGTTCGAAGAGCCCGACGTCAAACGTCTCGGAAGGTGCCTCAATCCGGCTAAATTCTTCTTCAAAAAGCTCCCCGCCGATCGATTCGGCGATATGGTCTTCGGCCTCCGGTCGTTCAGGCTGGGATTGCAATTCCGAAACGGAATCCGAAATGCGCTCGGAGGCATCCTCCTGAACTGCCAGCTCTGGAGCGTTCTTGCCGGTTCCCATCTCCATCCAATCCAGCATTTCGTCCATCGTATCCATTCCGGATTCTGATTCGGGCGCAGACAGCTGGGGGATATCAATCCATTCGTCGGACGCTTGAGACGGTTCAGGAGATCCGGCAGTCCCATCCGTCCGTACCGCATTCTCGGTTTCCTCCGGCAGCGTATATTTCGAAAGGACGAGGGGTTCCGCCTCCGGTTTTTCCGGTTCTTCCGCCTGTTTCTGGGAAACACGAATCGAGATGGTCTGCCCCTGATCATCGGATTTTCGGGGCCACAGCATGGGACGGATCTCCCGTTTCCTGCCCGCATCCATGATGATCTGGCCGTCCAGTGTCAAGAATGGCGTTCCCGGAGGTTTTGTTCGTTTTCCCTTCCCGCCGCGTTCGGCAAAAATCTGCCGAAGGTCCTTTTTGTTCAGTCGGCTCTTGACCAGTTCCTCATAAATCCGCTTTTCATCCATCACCGTAAATCCGTATTTCTCGGTGTTGAGCTCTTCGGCGATTCGCTTGGCCCCGATCTCGGGATTGTTTTTAATGATGTCGAAGATTTTAACTTTTTCCTCTATGGCGAGATGTTTTTCCTCGACTTCGGACCGTACCTGCTCCCTCAACCCGTCCAATCCCATCTTGTCGAACCGCCGTTTGTATTTGTAATAGGTGGAGGTCGAAACACCCACTCTTTCACAAGCCACTTTGACGCTCAATCCTTCATCGGAAACAAACGATATCAATTTGGATCGAAGATTGAACAGCACATCCTCGGCTTTCATTTTTTCCTTGATGGCCACCAGCGTGATATCGTCGCTCTGGGCTTCGCCTCCGGTGAATGCCTTGATCTCATCCTGGATGTGGTCCACCAGAGGATCCACTTTCATATGACCGCATTTCCGGATCACGGAAAGAAAACGCTCCTCCCCGAATTTTTCCCTCTGCGCGTTCATCGCTTCGGTGATGCCGTCCGTGTAGGCGATCAGGACGTCGCCTTCCTTGAGGTGTATCGATTCCGATTCGATGGACTTCCGGAAAAGCGTGAGATCCGGCAGATTGATGCCGATGGGGAATCCTCTGGGATTGAGATAATAACTTTTGTTGGTCTGACCGCGGTACAAAATCATGGGATTGTGCCCGGCGCTGGCATAGTTGATCGTCCTGTTGTGCGAATCGAGAATGACGTAAAATACGGTCACGAACATGCCGCGCTTCATGTCGTTGATCACGAAATCGTTCACGCGGGCGAGCACGTCGGCGGCGTTTTTGTTGCCGTGCGCTATGGTCCTCAAAGCGGTCCGGATCATGGTCATGATCAACGATCCGGGCACGCCCTTGCCTGATACGTCCGCCACCACGATTCCGAGCGATTCCTTATCCACTTCGACAAAATCAAAATAATCGCCGCCCACTTCGCGGGCCGCTTCGTAATACGAAGAGATCTCGTATCCCTCGATCTGGGGGAAGGAGGATGGAAGCAGGGTGTGCTGGATTTCCTGCGCGACCTGCATTTCCTTCTGAAGCCGTTCCTGTTCAGCCACGTTTTCCTGGGACTTTCGGAATTTTTCCGTAATCTCATTGAACGCATGGGCGATTTCGCCGATTTCATCCGTCGCGTCAAATTCCACCTCGTCTTGAACTTCACCGGGTCCCGCCGAGTTGATCCACCTGACCAACCGTTTAACGGGACTCATGATGATGAAAATCAGCCCGAAAAGCCCTGCAAAACCGATGATCAAGATCCCTGCAAACATTTTAATCCCGTCCCTGCGGGCGGTCATAATTTTTTTGTCTACGACCTTTTTGTCTAGCTGGAGATGCAAGTGACCGATGGGACTTCCAGCGACCGGCGGTACAATGGATTCCACGACATCGTAGACATCGGTACCCCTTTCCGTGCGGTAGAGGAAGATCGCCTCTGCCACGCGGGTCAATCCCTGACGAGGATGGAAAGATTCGAGAATTCGCTCCGGATCCACGGATCCCTGAATCACTCCGGATGAATCAAGAATGATGGCATCGAGCACCAACGGAGCGTGGTCCCGCTGGAATTCCTTCGCCATTCTTGCCACTTCAATGGTTTCCTCTCGGGCAAGCGGGTCGACGCATTGATGGGCGAGCGTCGTGGCAAGCGAACGACCGAGGGTCAGATCCGCCTTTATTATCCTCGAATGCTGCTGCGATTCGGAGACGATCCAGATGACGACGATAACCATCGTCCAGAGAGCACTGGCATAAACCGAATAACGCAATTTGAGCGGGAGCCCCATGCCTGGAAGACGGAGATGCCGTTTCGAAAAATGGGGTCGGTTTTTGATCAGTTTGAGTTCATTTCCTTCCACCGTCTTCCGGTAGTCAATGGCATCTACGACGCGTCGAATGATGAAAATTCCCAGTCCACCCTTTTTTCCGATGTCCACATACCGTTGGAGGTCTGGATCGCGCACCCGCCTCAGATCAAAGGTGTGTCCCTGATCAATCAGCGACACGGTCACATCGCGGTTTCGAATGAGTATCCGGAGCGTTACAAATCCATCCCAGTCGCGGTAGGCATGGCGAATGATGTTCGTCCCGGCCTCGTCGATGGCGAGTTTGAATGAATTCAGAATGCGTTCGGGAATCCCGTATTTCCGTCCCACGTGGGTTACGAAATTCCGCATTTCCCCCAGATATTTAATATCCGCTGGAACCTTGCATTCTTCTTTAATGACTTTTCTAAACATTCTGCCGCTGTCTTCTCTGGACTTCGTTATTTTTTATGCTGGTTATACACTTCAACTCTTGCCTTCGCACCTTGAATGGCTTCCAAAATCTTGACGTTGGTGGAATCCACCTTCAACGCTTCCTCCCAGACCGCGATGGCTCCCCTGAAATTCCCCTCCTGATAAAGCCGAAGCCCCTGGGAGTATTTTCCCTTCGTGTCCCGGCCCATCTCTTTTGTCAATCCCTTCACCCTGGCCTGGGCGTTCCGATACAATTCTTTGGCTTTATCGTTATTCGGCTCGAGTTCAAGCGCCCTCTGAAAGAACTGGGCTGCAGACGTATAATCTTTGGCCTCGTAGCGCTGCACCCCGGCCTGATAAGCGTTGAGGAATCCGAACTTTTCGTCCAGACTTTTCATCTCCGCCTTAATATCATTCGCCAGCTTCGGCGAATCTCCTCCCATTTCCTTCGCCTGCCTCAGAACCTGGTAGGCTTCGGACTGATTTTCCTGTCGGATGAGCTGTCGTGATTTTCCAAGTAGCTTCTGGACCTCCCCCTCCAAAACGTCCCTGGCGCTGGAAATGTAGCTCTGGATTTGAGCGTTGGACGGATCTCGTTCGAGTGCCTGGTTCCAACGTTCAATCGCTTTCTGATAGGCGCCCTTATCCAGTAATGCAAGCCCATCCTGGAAGCACTGATTGACGAAAGCAATGTCGTTTTGTTTGGATTCGTTTTCACGGGTCTCCTTCAGTAACTGCTGTTCCCTCTCCTTCAGGAGCGTCTGTTCCTGTGTGTTGGTCTGGTCAAGAAGCGCTTGGGCTTCCGCGTTCTGGGGATCCTCCTTCAGAACACCGCCGAATTCCAGCCTTGCCCGGAAAAAATCACCTACTGCGAAAAAATCCTTCCCAGTCTTAAGCCCATCCTGAATGCGTTTCTGAATGGCTTCCACCATTTCGAGCTCGACTCGTCGCTGCATTTCAACCTGGCGTTTCGCTTCGATGAGTCGCCGCTGTTCTGGAATACTTCTCCCGATATTTAAAATCAGCGAAAACCGATGGCTCCGCGGAAAATACGCGGGATTGTCGCCGAATCGACCGGTGGCGTAATCGATCTGAAAATATCGAAGACTGAGCCCACCCCCGAACGTCATCTTCCCGTCTTCGACGCCCGCTCGAAGAAAAAGCGTGTTCTGAAATGCATATTCGGCGCCCGCGTGAAAAATCGTTTTTCGATACTGGCCTTTTTCCTCATCCGCCATCAGTAGAAAACGGTCCTGTTCTCCGCGGATGTAGAAAATCTTGGCCATTCCGACTCGAATCGTTCGCGTGAAAGTCTCGAATTGTGTTCCCAGTTTCAACCGGGCGGGCAATGCATTCATCATCGACGCGCCAAAATAGAGATTATTGAACAGGCTGCCTTCACGGCGGATGCGGTAATGAAGTCCTGCGTCCATTCCAAATCCATAGGAGGAGGCCGGACCGAGCACCTGTCGGTGCACGACGAAATTCGTTCCCAGGGAAAATCCTTTGTATAAAGTCGCCCCATAGGCCAAAGTCAGTTTCCCCCACCAATAGGATATCTCTCCCAAGTCCACGGGCACGCCTGTTGAACCCGTGCCGCCGCCCACGTCATCATAATTGTGAATTCCTGCAATGCCGATTCGTGAAACTCCTAAACCGAATGTTCCCGCGGATAGCGTGGGATGGATGTAGTTGATAGTCTGGTATTGCACATCCTCAAACAATGTCGTGTGCGACAACAGAATACTTCTCTGCTGAACCACGACCATGCCGGCCGGATTCCACAGAAAAGCAGAAGGATCCTGCGGAAATGCCGCGGCGGAATTACCCAAAGCCATCGTCCTGGCGTCTGTTCCAATGCGGAATAGATCCTCTACGCCCGCCTCGGCGGTCTGGGCCGATAGGCAAGAAGTCCGGCTCTGACTCCACAGTACCAATCCGGCCACCACTGCGCAAAAGAAGCTTGAGAATCTCCTTCCCAAAGGAGAATTTGGCCTCACCGATACCATCTATTTGACTACCGCGATTTTTGTTTTAACCACTTTCCCGTCGGATGTTTTCATAAATAGAAAATACACTCCATTCATCACTTGTCGGGCCTGCCCGTTTCGTCCGTCCCAGAGAATGGTGTGCACGCCCTCTGAGGCATTGGGATCCGATGCGTCAAAAGAGACCGTCCAGACCATCTCCCCAATCAGCGTGTATAAACCGAAGGTGACATCCGAATTTTTTTCCAGGTAATACTGGATTTTTGTAGCGCCTTTCATCGGGCTGAAAGGATTCGGACTATTCCAAAGCAAGGGCTCCGTTTCCGGCTTGAAGATCTTTTTGGGTTCCGACCGCATTCCGCTAACCGCCCAATCCTCCCCGGTCACATCTTTCACAGGAACGCTATTTCGGGAATTGGGGTCCTTGGCGGTGACATAATCTCCGGATGGAATATCAATCTGAAAATATCCCGTCTGCGGACTCTGCGCAATCCTGCCGAAAATCGAAATTGACCTGTTTTGCCCGATCGGAATGATGCAGTCTCGAAAGGATACCGTCACCGGATTCTGTTCAAGATCCGTCGACCTTCCGTAGAGGAGAGTGCTGTCTTGCCCGTCCGTAGCAAAGATTTCGGACAATACGCTTGACGGGGTGATACTGTTATCAAACCTGTCTTCCAGCACCAATCTGATGCTTTCCAGCTGGATCGAGCTGCTGCCCTCGGAACCCCGGTTCGTGGTTTCCAACTGCATCAGTCTGACCCAGTCCTGTCCTTGAACGACCGTGGTCGGAACCCAGACCGGCATCATGGCGGGCGTGACGGCCAGCCAGGTGCCCGTCATGGTCACCGCCACAGCATCGTTCGGCTGAATCACCGCGACTTCCGTATTTGTGTTTTCATCCATCGGAGAAAGGGTAATCCTCACCTTGATGCTGACCGCTTCCGCTGTCTGCTTCATCGGGGCCTTGATGATCCAAATCGCAAATCCATTGACAACGGTCTTCGTCAATGGTTCGGAAGTTGTATACCCTACAATCAATGGCTCCAAACTGACCTTGGTGAGGCCAAGAGTGTCCGCATCGCCCGATTTTGTCAATCTGGCGGTGATTTCGAATTCCTGACCCAATGATACGGTTTTATTTTGTGCGACATCGGGTGGTTTCGTGATCGACAGGCCCAATGACAGTTCGGCACGCCGCACCGTGGTGACGGCAAGCGATCCCGATATTCCGGTCACCTCGATTTCCTGCTGAAGGGAATCAACGCCCCTGATCTGAACCTGGATAAGTGACTGTGACATGGGATCATTGGGAGCATCGATCTGCCAGGACACCACCGAATCCCCCACGCTTTTTCCCATGCGATCCTTCGTGGTATATCCGTCTGGCAAGAGGATGTTTGCGGTCACGTCCCGAACATATCGATGCATGACCTGGGCCTTCAAAACAAAACTCTGCCCCGTCGACACCACGCCGTCCCTGGCCCCGAACGGAGAAATGATTGAAAGCCCCACGGATAAATTGCTGGCTACCGTAATGACGGACAAGCCCGAAGATAAATTCTCAACCTGGGCCGGTTTTCCGGTGTTTTGATCGTTCGGTATTCTGTCGCTCAGCAATAATACGGATATCCAGTCGCCTGGACTTGCCTCTGCCGGCGCCCTGACCGACCATTCGACCGGATGATTCAACCCGACGTGAAGGGTGTCGCCGGGAGAATCGGAAGTTCTATTAAATCCCTCCGGAAGAATTATTTGTACAACGGCCGGTCCATCGATGTCGGATGTTCCCCGGTTCTGAATAGGTGCCCTCACCGTGAATTCCTGCTGGGTGGACACCATGCCTTGTGGATTGTCCATCGCCACCGTGAGCGCAAGTCTTGCCGGCAATTGGATGGTCACCTTTGCGGTTGAATCGAGCGAAGCGCCTATGGGAACCGGCTGTTCTGTATTTTCAAAAAAGGCCTGTATGATTTTGGCAGTAAAAATTTCGACCGCTCTTTCTTTTAAATCTGCCATGATCCTGTAATAAACGGTATCACGATGTGTCGGCTTCAGGGAAGTGATTAAAAAATCGGAATTGTCCAAGATGGATGATTGCCCGTCCGTTCCCAATCGGATCTTGATGTTGTTGATCGTCTGCCCAATCCCGTTCTCAAGAATGACCAGAACCGAAAAATCTTGTTTTGTATTGACGTACCCGTCCCTTGCTTCGGTCGTATGAACGGCCTGGATCTGGGTGTAAATAATTCGCAACTTAGGATCTGATTGGACGAATATGGAAGCTTTTCCCTCGCTTTCCTGCGCCGACAGTTGCGGATTGTTTTTATCCCGGCCGTTTATTTTTGCCCGGATTTCGATCGTTCCACCCAGGCTGCCCGTCGCGTTGACCGTGTAGACCAGGGTGTCCGTCGCTCCGCCCGCCAAATTCAATCCGGCATGCTTGAGCCCGGCAGGTGGCCGTATGGAGTAATCCACCTGATATATATCGTCGTTCCAAAAACCCAGATCCTCTGACTTGGGAGCATCCAGAATCAGCGTTGCATCGCCGGTATTTCGGACGGCGACCTTGACAAGCCATGGGTCTTTCTGCCCGCCGATCAGCTTCGAGGCCGAAGGCATCACTTTTTGAACAACCAGTCTGGCGGAATTTTGGATCACTGCGTTTGTCGTTTCTTCGATTTCGGCCGTCAAATCGCCCGTGTTGTCGATGTAGCCGCTCACTCTGGCAGTAAAAATTTCGGCTGGATTGGGTCCCTGTGAGGCTTGGACCTGAAATTCCACGGATGCCGGCATTCCCCCGGGTAAGGTCGCAATGCTTTTTGTGTTCGCGTCAAGGAAAATCGAGCTTCCATCCGAATCTAAATTCACCTGAACATTGTGCAGACCGTCCCCGCCGGAATTTTCGATAACGATTCGAATCATGAACGGCTGATCCGTATTGAGATATGGATGGTTCATCGCCAAATTGGCCATTTGCAGAATACGAAGATCCGCGGGGGATTCGACCTTAAGCCTCGCTCCCCCGACGCTTTGTGTGTTCGCGCTGAGTATTCGTCCCGTGTTGGACTCGGTTCCTGTCACATTGGCATGGACAACACAGAAACCCACATCATCGGAACCGGTTTTTTCGACGATGAACGTCAGGCTGTCTGTGCTTCCCCCTGCCAAGGCCCATGCCCCGTTCCCGAGAGTCTGGGATTTTAGATATTTCCAGCCATTGCCGATTGTAAAAGATAGAAATGTTTTTACACGACTGGAATCGATGGTCAACTCAGTCCCGCCTGAGTTGGTGATATACATCGAAGCCGTCCAATCCTGATCCTGGCCTTCCGTCACTTCGCCTTGTGAAAGACGGATGCGATCGATACGCAGCCGGGCAGAATCTTGTATGGCGATACCCGTAAAACCCTGGTCTTTAACCACACCGCCCGTGCCGCCGTCGGTGAAGAAGACCCTCGCTTCTACCGTGACATTTCCGCTTGAACGGCCGGTCCTGTCCACCAGAATTGAGAGTGTGTCCTGCTGATTGCCTCCCAGCAATGCCGTCCGACTATGCTGAAATAGGGTAGGAAGAACGAGCTGATAATCATGCTGCTCATCACCGGTGAGCAAGAATCGAATTTTTAGGCTGTCAAGCCGTGCACTGATGCTGGCGAGATTGAGCACCACCAGCCCGAGAGACCAATTTTGATCCTGGCCTGCCGTGACCTCCCTGGCCGATGCCGAAAAATGAACCACCTGAACTCCGGGGGGCGCTTTTACCGCAAACAGATTCGATACGCCTCTTTCGGAGCCACTCGTCCTCGTGACCGTAATCTGATCGTTCATGAACGCCTGATCGATCGTCACGCCACCGGACCACTGTCCATTAATGAAAGATCCACTTTGGTCGGGACTGAGCGTTCCCGACAAATCGTGCATGTCGACGGTACCGTTGAAGGCGGTAGCGGGACTGTTGAAACGATCCATCGCAGTGATGGTTATTGTAAACGGAACTTTTGCGACCTGACTCCCAACCGACATGATTTCAAAATGATCTACCGGTCCTGGAAGTACGTTGAAAAAATTCGACACTCCCGTGTGCCCGGCTCCGTCATTGACCGTCAGGAACACATCCTGGTCGGAGTGCGTGATTTGCAGAGTTTCGTTTCGAACGCCATTGTTGAAAACGCCGCTGGAAGCCGGCGTCACTGATCCTTTGTTGTCTGAAATTGAGATCGTTCCGTTGAATCCGGTCGCTGTGTTGCCGAAAGCGTCCTTCGCTGTAATGGTGACGGGAAAACCAATACCCGCATTTTTCGGACTGCCGATCAGGCCGATTTCAAAAGATTGTATGGCAGCGGGGCGTACATCAAAAGAATTGGACAAGCCGCTTTTCCCTCCGCCGGTCACCGTCATCGAATTTCCAGGCGAACTTCTCGTGATCGTTTCGTTACCGTTCCACTGCCCGGCAGAAAAATGTATGGTATTGGGTGTCCCGGTTCCCGTCTCGTCAACGAGTCCGCATGTGCCAGCAAAAGATGTGACGGTGTTGCCGTTCGCATCAACGGCCCGGATGGTGATGCCGAATCCCAAACCCGTCGTCTGTGGATCCGGAATCGCAGTGAAAACGAATTGGTCCACATTGCTGGGCGTTACCGAAAAAGTATTCGAAGAGCCCGTCTCGCTGCCTCCGGAGCGGGTTACAAGGATACGGTCGCTCGCCTGGGTCTGCGCAATGGCGACGTTGCCGATCCAGATCCCGTTCGTAAAATTGCCGCTGACTATCGGATTGATGGATCCAGAACCCGTGTGAGAAATGGACACGGTAGCGCCCGAGCTTTGGAAGCCGGATACCGTGTTGTTGTTCGCGTCCTGTGCCGTGACTGACACGCTGAACGGCATTCCGGCCGCCTGATCAGCGACAGTTCCGATACTGAAATGATGGAGGTTGCCCGGAGACACATTAAACCGGTTTGAGATCCCAACGTGTGCGGAGGCGTCCCTCACCGTGATTTGAACGTCATCCTGTGCCCGCGTGATGCCGACGGTTTCCGTCCTGACGCCGCTTGCGAATGCGCCGCTTGTTGCCGGCGTCACGGTCACCGTTCCGCCATCAAGCGTTACCGTGCCGATGAAACCGGTGGCCGTGTTTCCGAAAACGTCTTTAGCCGTAAATGTCGCTGCAAAACCGATTCCGGCACTTTTCGGACTGGTGACCGTTGATATGTCAAAGCTGCTCACCGTACCGGGCTGCACTTGAAAGGTATTCGACGTTCCACTTCGTCCGACGCCCATGATCGTTAGAAAATCCGTCGGCGCGGCTTTGGTGATGACAAACGTTCCGGTCCAGAGCCCGCCGGCGAAAGTGATTTGGATGGGGGCGATCGATCCCGTCTCATCCTTTACGCTCGACGTCCCGTTAAAGGTCGTTACCGTATTGCGGCTTGGGCTTGCATCCACCGCCCGGATTGTCACCGCAAAAGCACTCCCCGCAATCTGAGTCGCACCGATGGATGAAACCTCGAAATGATCGACCGAACTGGAAACCAAATTGAATGTATTGGATGTGCCTGAATGTCCGGATCCATCGTTCACGATGATCCGATCTCCGGTCTGGGTTTGAGCAATGGCGACCGTTCCGGTCCATATCCCGTTGATGAATTTACCGCTTTGCGTTGGACTGATGCCTCCCGTACCCGTATGTCCGATATTCACACGGCATAAAATTCCGGTGAATTGAGAGGCGATATTATCGAATGCGTCATATGCTATGATGGTGATTAAGAACGGCGTTCCCGCCGATTGATCGCTGATCGAGATCATGCTGAAAGAATCCAAGGCTGCGGGATTCACATTAAAATATCCCGATGTTCCACTCTTACCCGAACCCGTTGCCGTGATCTGCACATCCTGTTCTGCCTCAGTAATTTGCACGTTCCCGCTCCACTGACCCGAAACAAAAGCGGGCGTCGTGTTGGTCCCGGTGGTCTGAACTTCGAGTGTCGCCGTTTTTTCGGAAAGCGTAACCGGACCGATAAAATCGGTCTTCACATTTCCATATGCATCCCTGGCGGTGATTCCGATACTGAACCAACCACCGGCCGTTTGAGGGCTGGTGATGGAGCTGAATTCGAATCCGTTCAACCCAGCCGGATCGACCCTGAAATAGTTCGATGTACCGCTTTTCCCCTGCGAAACGACGGTGACGCTATTGGAAGCCGTGGTTTTGGTGATGGAAAAAAGATTTCCTGTCCAATAGCCGGCTGTAAAACTGGTAGTCTGTTTAGGCGACAATGATCCCGTCAGATCCGACAAATCCGCCGTTGAGGAAAAAGACGTGACCCTGTTGTTATAAAAATCGCGCGCTTCAATATTGATTGTGAATGCGCCTCCCGCGTTGACTGAAGCCGCGATTCCAGACACTAAAAAATGGTCCAGGGTGGATGCCGTTACGGCAAAGGAGTTGGATAGACCGGAATCCAATACACTTCCCACATTATCCTGGGTTTGAACATTGACAGTATAACTCGATGCGATGGTCGCATTCACCACGTTCGCCAGATGGATTATTTCCGTCTCTCCACCGGTTTGAGCTGTCCCGCCGGACCTTGTGATAGTGACCGAGCTTCCTGATCCGGACACATTGAATGATCCATCCATCGTCGAAGAAGACACAATACTGACTGAACCGGCTTGAAAATCTGAAGGATAAACGAGTACGATCTTTCCATCATTCGGCAATGTTGAACTCGTCGTGAAGGTGATCGTATGGATACTGGAAGCACCTGCCTTGGCATCGGCCGGACTTACCGAGATCGCACTCAACGCCTGTGCCTGCCCTTCACTCCATGGAAAGAGAAGGCCCATAAGAACTAAAATAACAATATGTTGTATCTGCTGTATTTTGGTTTTCATTGTTAATACAGAAATGGATCCCGCTCCTCTTCCAAATGCTGTTCCTTTCCAACTATTGCTTATTTGCAAAGAATATACCACCTGATTTGAGGCTAATTTTAATGAAATTATCAATAGAATTGGCCGAATTTCGTACGGCCTGCTCTATAATGACGAATGCGATCGATGGGATAACTCCTTGATTCGCCTTGCTTTTGCTTCCCTGTTTTCTTATATTTTCCATATATGATCAACATAAAAATCATCATTTTGTTTATACTGTCCGTTTTTGTTTCCATCGCTCTTGAAGCTCAAACGGTTTTATTGGAAATACCTCTTGGATACGGACAAAAACCCACGGGAAAAGATAGTTTTATCCCCTATTTTCAGGAGCACCGTCCTAAAATAGCCTTGGCCCTTAGCGGAGGCGGAGCCCGGGGTCTCGCTCATATCGGTGTACTTAAAGTTTTCGAGAAATACGGCCTGCCTATTGACGGAATTGCGGGGACCAGTATGGGCGCCATCGTCGGCGCCCTTGCCGCTGTGGGTTATTCCGCTTCCGAAATCGACAGCATCGCCCGAAATACGGATTGGGACGAAATCATCAAGGACGCACCTCCCAGGCGACAGCTGTATCTCGGTCAGAAAGAGCAGAAATCTCGATCTGTTTTTCAGATTCGATTCGAAAAACTGTCACTCGACTTCCGACCCGCATATACTACCGGTCAGAAACTCACCACCGCCTTGATGGATATCCTTCTGAAAGCTCCCTGTCCCTTCCAATCCGAAGATCAGGATCTAATTATATCCCTAAAGGTGATCACGACAGATTTGCTCTCAGGAAAAAAAGTCGTATTTGACCGGTCCTCGCTTGTCGACGCGCTCAGGGCCACCTTGGCCATCCCTCTTCTTTTTACTCCCGTTGAAAAAGACTCGTTCATGCTCGTGGATGGAGGCCTGCTGGACAATCTGCCTGTTGATGAAGCCCGAAACATACCGGCTGATCTCGTCATCGCCGTCGATACATCCTCGAAGCTCCGAAAAAGAAAATCCATCAGTGCTCCGTGGGAAAACGCCGACCAGGTAA
>Ga0315274_10007660_pt1 | contig 15630 bp, 13 predicted proteins | sample YL17G02_20_MG_FD_203700 | JGI IMG/M metagenome (GOLD analysis project Ga0315274, IMG submission 203700) | Sediment microbial communities from Yellowstone Lake, YNP, Wyoming, USA - YL17G02_20 | ecosystem: Environmental > Aquatic > Freshwater > Lake > Sediment | place: USA: Wyoming | collected... | reverse complement strand
CACACCCGCCGCACCGGAACCCGTCGCGCCAACAGACCCGCGTGAGGTACCTCCGACAGGCATCCTCATCAGGGAAGAAGCGATCGAATTCCTCGAAGGTGCGAGGATAATCGATCCCAGGAACAGGGCCCGCCATGTCTTCCATGGGAGCCCACACTACATGTTGTACGTACTTGCGTCAACCGGATACCCCCTTACAATTATTTGCTGAATGCATATGAGAGAGCGGTCATGTTTCGGCGTATACTCGCCATAGCGCTCGCCCTTGCATCATCCTTGATTGTCATCGCCTGGGGCACGAGTTGGCGAAAGCCCTTGGTCCTCCATTCGGCCGGGTTTCCAGTTGCATCCGGGCGATTGCTAGACGCGACGGTCAAGTACGGAATTATGGGAGACGCGGAACGCGAATGGCTCTTGAAGTTGGCTCAATGGCTCAAAGACAATGGACAAGAGCCGCCCGATTTTCAGGCCAAGGGTTGGGAGGAGGCGCTTTTCGCGTCCCAGAAAGGACTTGAGGTCAGCATTTCGCGCCGGACCTTTACCATGGAGTGGTGCACGTACGAAGGAAATGCGTCGCAAATTGAGAATCCGGAGATATATCCGCTCGGGTTCCACTATGAACGATGGCTCGGCGGACAATGGGAATATAGCCAGCGATCATACCCTTTCGGTTGGTACACGCGGATATGTGTCCCTTGTTGGGTTTTGATGGTGATATTGGGCCCCTATCCGATCTTTTGGTTTTTGAGAGGCCCTATGCGATCCTGGCATCGACTTCGGCGCGGGCAGTGCATCAAATGCGGCTACAACCTGACCGGCAACACGTCGGGTGTTTGTCCGGAGTGCGGGACGGCGAGGAGGTAATCGTCCACACGCCCGGGCTTCGAGACGCGGGCGTCGGGGCGATGCGCAGCAAGGGCTCAGACGCTCGGGCGAGGTTCTTACTCGTAGCGTAGGGCCTCGATCGGGTCGAGGCGGGCCGCGGACATCGCGGGGTACATGCCGAAGAAAATGCCCACGAAGACCGACAGCCCGAAGCTGACCACGACGGACCAGACGCTCACGATGGTCTGCCATTCGGCGAAGCCGCTGACGATATGGGCCCCGGCCACACCGAGGACGACGCCGACCAGGCCGCCCGCCGTCGATAGAACCACCGTCTCAACAAGAAACTGGACGGTAATGTGCCGCTGTCTGGCACCCAACGCCCGCCGAATTCCAATCTCGCGGGTCCGTTCGGTGACCGTGGCCAGCATGATGTTCATAATGCCGATGCCGCCGACGAGCAGAGAGATGCCCGCAATAAACCCCAGTGTCAGTTGGTTGTTGCGTTTCTTCTTCTCCGCCAGTTTGAGGCGCGCGAGGGGGACCTTGATTTCGTAGTCCAGCTTCTCGTGGCCATGCTCGAAGACCCGCTCGATCATCTTGGACACGGGAAGGACGTGCTCGATCTCGTCGGCGGTGACATACAACCCGGAGTATTGCATCTTGATGAGCTCGCGCGAGCCGGACCCCACGCGGCGGGTGATCTCGCCGAACTGGGTCATGGCCGTGGAAAAGGGGATGAAGATTTCGCGGTTCAGATTCCGCTCCTCGACTCCACGGGCCGGCGCTCCGGCGGTTTGGACTTGTTGCAGAATGCCCACGACGGTGAAGGGAACGGCTGTGGGAAACCGTTCCACGAGGATCGTCTCGCCGAGCGGGTCCTTGAAGGGGAACAATTCGCTGCGAACCTGCTCGCCGATGACGCAGACGTTGCCGCGGCCGGTGATGTCTTCGTCGCTGATGGCCCGCCCGCGGGCGACGCTGATATTGACCACCGCGAAGAAGTCGGGCGTCGTGCCGATGACGTCCATGGTGGATTGTCGATCGGCGTGTCGCTGGCGGTAGGCCACCGTCCGCAGGGGAATCACGTGCGCGACGTGAGGGACGGTGGCTTCAATCGTCGACACGTCCGTTCGGGTAATGCCGTACTCGACGAGAAAGCTGGCGCCCTGTGAGGATTGCGTGGTCTGGGGCGGTTTGACCGAGTTGACGATGATGTTCCTGGTGCCCAGGAGTTGGATCATGCGCAACTCGTCGGCGGAGGCCCCTTCGCTAATGGACAACATGCAAATGACGGCCGCGACGCCGAAGATGATGCCCAGGGAGGTCAACAACGAGCGCAGCTTGTGCAGGCGGAGGTTGTTGATGCCCAGGCGGAAGGTTTCGAGGGTGAGGAGTTTCATGGTTTCGCCGTTTAGCTACGGAGCCTAACCACCGAAGCCACGGATCATGCACCTTTCATGAACGGGAATTCGAGCTGCCCATCGTGGAGCGTCAGGTTGTCGAATTCGAGGCGAAACCGGACGTAGGGTCTCAGGAGTGGATTCGCGAACTTGTAGTAGCCGTCACGCACCTTGGTGAGCGCCCGGCCGCGCTCATCCTTGACGAGTTGACCTAGCGCGTTGCTGAACTTTTCTGGCGGGAGTTCCTTGCTGAATAGAAAGGACGCGTGTTGCGCGAGCCTGCGAACCTGTACGTCCCGTTCCTCCGATAAGGCAAGCGCCCGGAGCGTTAGTTCATAGATGTCCGACTTCCGTCTGGTCGTCACGATCGCCTTCTCGTACGCTTCTTGCAGCGTGTGCTCCGACTTTGAGATCGCGCTTTTCAAGCCTAGATGGTATTCCCTCGGTCCGATGTGGGGGTGCGCCTGGTCGTCGCTACGCAACGGCTCGCCTCCGTACAGGGATGCGTACAGGGAGAGCAAGTGGACGAAATGCGGAAAACCGTCAGCGAGCCGAACGATCTTGGTCGTCACGGATTCATCGAACGAAGCGCCGGTTCGGTGGCAACCTCGCGCGATGATATCCTCGAGTTCGGGTTCGTCCATGCGTCGAAGTCCGATTTGCGCGAGCGACCGGCTAAGGGATTCATGTTGGCCGATCAAGTCGTTCAAGGTTCCCGCAACGCCCACGATCACGATCTTCGTCTTGCTTCGGGCGTCAGAGAAATGCTTGATCATCTCGGCCGTTCGCGTCTTAGTTCGAACGTCCTTCACCCGGTCGAATTCGTCAATGATGAGTAGTCCGCGGCGCTCGGAGAAAGTCTCCAGCATCCTTCCGGGCGTGACTTCCTGCGAAGCGCGAACGGGCCTGGATGTCACGGTCGTGCGGCGAGACACACTTCCCGAAAGGCCCGCCAGTCGCCCCTCTGCGCCCTTCTGCGCCTCGGTCTGCGCTTCCTCAATCGTAAGCGGCTCGCCTGCGTCTTTAAGCAACGAAAGACAGATGTCGTCGAAGGCGGCGCCATCAGCACAGCGGAAGATGTGCACATGCTCGTCGTCATACGGTGCGAAAAAATCAAGGAGCATGGCTAGCGACGTCTTTCCAACGCCGCGCTCGCCATAAATGGCAACCTGTCTGCCGGGTGCTTCAAGCTCACCACGAATGTCTTCGACGACGTCGATCCGCCCAGCAAAGAAATCGGGCAACTCGATCGGCGCGAAGGGGGTGAAGACCTGACGGCATCGCGCCAGGTAGTCAAGATAGATCTGCGGCGTTTCACCGTTCGACACGCGCGGTTTCATGTCTGGTTCATACTCCGCCCCAGGGGGTGGCCTCGCTTAGTCCCCGAACTTGATCCCCTGCGCCAACGGCAGCTCGGTCGTGTAGTTGATCGTGTTGGTCTGCCGTCGCATGTAGGCCTTCCAGGCGTCGGCGCCGGATTCGCGGCCGCCGCCGGTTTCCTTCTCGCCGCCGAACGCACCGCCGATCTCCGCGCCGCTGGTGCCGATGTTGACGTTGGCGATGCCGCAATCGCTGCCCGCGCACGACAGAAACCGCTCGGCGTCCAGAAGGTTCCGCGTAAAGATGGCCGAACTCAACCCCTGCGGCACGCCGTTGTGCAGGGCGATCGCCTCATCGAGCGTCTTATACGTGATGATATAGAGAATCGGCGCGAAGGTCTCTTCTTGGACGATTTTGTAATCATTGCGAGCCGTCGCAATGCACGGGGTCACATAGCAGCCGCCGAGATACTTGTCGCCCTGAAGCCGCTGGCCGCCGTAAAGAATCTCGCCGCCTTCTTCCTTGATCCGCTTGATCGCGGTCATCATGGTCTCGACCGCGGGCGTGTTAATGAGCGGACCCATCAACGTACCCTGCTCAAGCGGGTTGCCGATGGTGACCTGCTTGTATGCGGCGATCAGCTTCTCGACGAGTTGATTGCGGATCGACTCGTGGACGATGATCCGTCGCGTCGAGGTGCAGCGTTGGCCGGCGGTGCCGACGGCGCCGAAAACAATTGCCCGGACGGCCATGGAAAGGTCGCCCTCCGGCGTCACGATGATGGCATTGTTGCCGCCCAATTCGAGGATCGTCCGGCCAAGACGCTTGCCCACCACCTCCCCGACCCGGTAGCCCATCCTGCAACTTCCGGTGGCGGAGACGAGCGGGATGCGGCGATCCTGAAGCAGTTTCTCGCCGACGGTGCTGCCCGGGCCGATGGCCAAGCTAAAGAGGGCGGGGTCGGCGCCGGTTCCGCGACAGACCCGTTCCGCGATCTTCGTGCAGGCGATGGCCGTGAGTGGAGTCTGTGACGACGGCTTCCACAGCGTCGCGTCGCCGCAGACCGCGGCAAGAGCGCTGTTCCACGACCAGACCGCGACCGGGAAGTTGAAGGCGGAGATCACTCCAACGACGCCCAGCGGATGCCACTGCTCGTACATGCGGTGGCCCGGACGCTCGGAGTGCATGGTCAGCCCGTACAGCTGCCGCGACAACCCGACGGCGAAGTCGCAGATGTCGATCATCTCCTGGACCTCGCCCTCCCCCTCAGGCCGGATTTTGCCGTTTTCAAGGGTCACCAACGCACCCAGGTCGGCCTTGTGTTTGCGGAGGGTGTCGCCGAGCTGTCGGACGGTCTCACCGCGGACGGGGGCCGGGACTTGCCGCCATTTCAGGAACGCGGCCTGTGCCCGAGCGACGATCCGGTCGTACTCATCCGGCGTCACCTGCTTCACGGCCGCGAGGGGCTTGCCGTCGATCGGGGACACGGAGTCGATTTTCTCGCCGCTGCCGATCCACTCGCCGCAATAGCCGCCGGGGTTCACCGATTCGAGTCCGAGTTTGCGCAATACGTCGTGCATGGTGTTGCTCCAGAAAGGTATGTACCGATCATGTCAATGAAGAACAGGATACACGGTCGCTCCGTGGCGTCAACGTAAGGCAAGTCCGAGAGTTGACCGTGAGGCTGAGGGGCGTTAAGGTCAAGGCGTTCGGGTTCAGGCCTTCGTCGGCCGCCGCCGGCGACCCGACGGATGCGCCAGGGATGGACGCGTGGAACTAGCTAGCCGGCCGAAAAACGACATCTTTACCAGACCCGGCGAGTACCCGGAGCTCCGGCGGCGGATCCGACCCCTCGCCGCAGGGCTGGATATTCGGACCGTCGTCGCATACGCGTTCGACCCGCGAACGCGTTTGCTTCCGTATTACTTCACCAGCCATCGAATGGCCCCTGCCGGGGCGCGGGCGTTGGGGTCGGCCCTTGTGGATTCCGGTCTGACGCGAACGCGGGTCGTCCTCCAGCAGTGGACGCCCAACTTCCGCCCCAGCGAGGCCGCCTTGGATGGGCAACCGATCGAGATGCTGCTCGTATCGAGCATGCAAATCCATGCCGCAAAGGCGTATCGGCTGATCGCGGACGCCCACCGCGCGGGCGACCGCAGGCCTCTCATCATCGCCGGCGGTCCCAAGGCCATCTACGAACCCAACGATCTGTTCGCGATCGACGGCAATCCCCGCCTCGGAGTGGATGTGGTGGTCACCGGCGAGGAATTCGTGCTCATGCAGCTTCTCGAGGTGCTGCTCGATTACCGGAAGCGCTGCCCGACCATGCGTGAGGCGTTCGAGCTCGCACGGGACGAAGACTCACTTCGGGAGATCCCCGGCCTGGTCTATCGCCAAAGCGACGATCTCGACGCCCCACTTTACAACACCGGCATCCAACGATTGGTGCGCGACCTCGACGAGTTCCCGCACCCGATCTTGGGGTACAAGCTTTTGGAGCCGCCGCACCGGGGCCGGACCCTGCGTCGCGAACCGCTCCCCGCGTCGCGCGTACGACGCATCAACACCGTTTCCTCGTTGAGCCTGTCGCACGGATGCAAGTTCAACTGCGATTACTGCCCCATCCCGGCCTACAACCAGCGAACGTATCGGCAAAAGAGCGGGGAGCGGGTCGCGGATGAGATGCGGCGGATTCGTGAGGAGCTGGGGATCCGTTTCTTTTTCGGAACCGATGACAACTTCTTCAACAACCGCCCGGCCGTCGAGCAGATGTTCAAGGTGATGAGCCGGACGAAGATCAACAGTCGCCCCTTCGGCGACGAAGTGTTTTGGGGTACCGAGGCGACGGAGTTCGACACCTGGAAGAACCACGACCTGCTGCCCATGGCCCGCAAATCGGGGCTGCGGGCGATTTGGTTCGGGATCGAGGACATCACCGCGACGCTGATCCGCAAAGGGCAATCGGCAGGCAAGACCGAGGAACTTTTCGAGTTGTTAAACCGCTGCGGGATCAGCCCGCGCCCGATGCTCATGCACCACGACGGACAGCCGCTCTATTCGCGGGAGGGGATGTACGGCATCGTCAATCAAGTGCGTTATCTCTGGAAGATCGGGGCGGCCAGCGTTCAGGTCACCGTGCTTACACCCTCGGTGGGGACACGATCCTACGAGCCGACGTTCGAAAAGCGGATGGTTTTCTCCAAGGTCGGTGGCCGGCGCGTGGATCAATGGCAATACGATGGCAACCACGTCGTGGCCTCGCAGTCCGGCAAGCCCTGGCGAATGCAACTCAACGTACTGATCGCCTACCTTGCGTTCTATAATCCTTGGACCCTCTTCCGGTCGCTACTTCGAGGACGTGGACGCCTCCTGGAGAGAGCGTATTGCCAGGTTACGGGAATGTATAGCCTGTTTTGGACGATCGCCCACTCCGCGGCGTGGGCCTTCCGCTTATGGCGCGGACCGATCGAACGTGCCCGCTCGCCGCAATGGACGCGAACGCCCGCCGCCGTCGTTGAACCGAGCGAAGAAATCAGCCTACCGGTATTGGCCGAAGTCGGCTCGCCCGCGTGACGTCAGGGGTAGTCCACGGGGCGTCCCTTTCGGATTTTGATTGCCGTCAGAGCCGCGCCCGTCAGGAAGCGGTCGGCCAAGATCCGCTCCCTCACGGTCGCGGCTCAGCGCGGAATGCACGCATCGCTTCGCGCTTCGGTATCATGTGACTCACAATGGCTCACAAGACCGGATCATCATTCGAGTACGGGTTAGCGTTCGAGACCTCGTGCGTGGTGGGGAGCGTGGCCATCGGGCGCGGGGCGGAGGTGTTGGAGACTCGGACGCTCAGTCGCCCCAAGGCCCATGCCGTCGAGTTCCTGCCGACGGTCAAGGCTCTCTGCGAGACACACCATGTTCAGCCTTCGTCCATTCAGCGCGTGTACGTCTCCGCGGGGCCGGGGAGTTTTACGGGGCTGCGGATCGGCGTGACGGCGGCGCGGATGATCGCGCTCGGCGTCGACGCGCGGGTGGTGGCGGTGCCGACGTTGGAGGTCATCGCCCACAACGCGTTCGAGATCGACCCGCCGCCGCCACGAGTGGCCGTCGTGCTGGATGCGAAACGCAACCGCGTCTACACGGCGGCGTTCGTTCATCAGGACGGAGCCTACGTACCGACGTGCGATGCGATCGAGGCCGACCCGCTTGATTTCCTCTCAGCCCAGCCGGACGACTGCGCGGTCCTCGGCGAAGGAATTGTCTACCACCGTGCGGCGATCGAAAAATCATCACGACCGATCCTGCCGCAATCCCTGTACCGCCCACGGGCCGAGACCGTTTACCGCCTCGGTTTTGAACGCGCGGAGCGAGGTGAGTTCTCCGACCGCCGGAGCCTCGTCCCGACCTACATTCGCCCGCCGGAGGCCGAGGAGGTCTGGGAACGCAAGCAGCGGCAAACGGGTTCGTAACGCGTGCCCCAAACGCGGCCTGCAAGCGTAGGGCAGCGTCCCGGCACGCCGGGACTTGGCTATGCCACGCCCCCTCGTCAAGACGTCCGAAAAACTCGCCGATGATCCTGAGCAGGGACGCGCAATCCGTGTGCCGTCGGCCGAAGGTCCGGACGCGCCGGGGTTTACAACCGGCGTGGTTCGTCGCCCACAAGGGGTGACGCTACACGTTGTCGAATGGTTGCCATTCGTCACCATGCACGCGCCCCGTTGCGACCTGCATGAACCCGAGTGAGCTCACCTTCCGCGAGGCGCCGCCCCAGTCGGTGGGGATCCCCCAGCAGCCGGCCGCCGCGTTCCCATCAACGACAGATCGAGAGAGCATTCATCGGATCGGTCGTTGGTTTCTTGTCTGTTTGGCCATCTTCGAAGTCAGTTCCGCACTCTTTCTGGCCTCGATCAACCCCGTCCGGGGATACGACGAAAACTGGTATTTAATTAACTCCCATCGCCTCCAAGGCATCACCGCATTGCCCTATGCCGACTTTCGGCCGCCGATGCTGCCGACGTTGCTGGCATTGTTGGGATCCTCCTACTGGTTGGCGCCCGGGCTCGCCCATATCGGGAGTTCAGTTCTCGTTTTTTTGATCCTGCGACGCCTGGTCACGCCCAACTTCGCGCTCGGCGGCACGATGGTGTTCCTGGCCTGTGCGGAGATGCGCGTGTACAACGTCTTCCTTCTCACGGAAATGCCCGCGATTTTTTTTCTTCTGCTGGCGGTCTACGCCTTCGTCGTACAGCGTCCGTGCCTGCTCGGCGCGGCCGCCGCGTTCGCATTCATGACCCATTGGAGCATGGCCGCGATTCTCCCTTTGCCGGCCGTGATGTTTGCCCGGCGACGCCGATGGGGCGATGCGGGATGGTTTGTTACGGGGGCGGCGCTGGCTGCGGCGCCGTTCCTGATCGGGCTTGGTCTCACTCACGGGAACCCCTTGGGGCCCTTTACTATCCAACTGCGTGCCCAGCGGACCGGCGCCAACGACTGGTCGTATTATCTTCGTGAATTCCCACAGCTTCCGGTCGTTCTGGTTGTGGGAGGTCTGGTCGCGGCTCGCTGGCTCTGGCGGAACAGGGCACATCCGGAGGCGAAGTCCCTCTACGAACCCTGTCTTTTTCTGCTCGGAATTGTATGTGTGAGAGTGGCGGTCCTTCATGTCGTCACTGCAAAGGACCCGCGATATCTGGCGCCGCTGTTCCCGATTCTTCTGATACTTTCCGTGGTGATGTTGTGGTACTACTGGAAAGGTCTGCGTCTGGTTCAGTGGGGCGCATGGACAATCCTGCTGGTCTCCATGATGCCCTTCCGGAGTTTTTACTGGCAGGTGCACCGCTTCGCCGCCGACCCCACCCATCAGATCGCCAAGTTGAGGGACGACATCGCGGCAACCGACCCGCGGGAGCTGATTTACACGGACTTCAACGATCTGGCCGTCATGGGACAGACGGGGCACCGGGCCATCCCCGTCACGGGCGTCGATTCGTGGCACCACAAACCGTTTGATGCCCGCGGTCCTGTCCTGCGAAGTCAGATCCCCATCGGGGCCTTGTACCTCACGTGGAAGCCCGGTCCGGCGGAGATCATCGCTCGTAGCGAACACGCGCGCAATCGTCCGCTTTGGCTCGTACGCTGGAAAGGGGAAGAACCCTGCCGGGTCGCGCGACCCTGATCAAATCTGGCACAACACTCTGGCCGATTACGAACGACACTTCTCCTCCTTCGGGCTGCGATGGTCAGTGGGTTGGACGACGGGAACGGCCATCTGCGGATTGTGGAACGAACGGGCTTAGAAAAGATGTGGGACCGACCTCCTAGTCGGTCACGTCGTGCGGCGAATCCGAAAAAGACCGACTGGAAAGTCGGTCCCACCAGGGCAATCGCATCTAAATCGCTGGGGCCCGCGAGCGGAGGGGAGCCTCAGCCGAACCACCCACTTCTTGTTCATCGCAATCCTCCACGACCACGGGTTCAACACGTGTGACGAAGGATCGACAAAGCCCCCCCCCAATCAACCCGCAAAAACGACCTTGACGCAGCGTTAGTTGTCGTGTCCTCGGGTCGTGGGTACGCTCAGCCGATATGGCGTGCAACGAAACTCGCATGGTGCCCGTTGGGATGCGGTCCTTCGCTTGTCTTTTTCTGTGCGTCGCCTGCATGATTGCGACACCCGCCTGTCGGCGCGGCGAACCGGAGAACTCGTCTTCCGCGACCGCCTCGCCCGATGCCGCAAACTCCAAGAGGCCCGATCTGCTTGTTTTCCCCGACGAGCTTCGAGTCGCCGACGCCTCCGTGAACGATTTCGTAACTAAGGCCATGACCACTTGCGCCAAGGGCGACTACGAGCCCTTTCGGTTGCTGTGGAGCGCCCGGGAGGATCCGTTGCCGCGCGGGGAGTACGAAGAGGGTTGGCATGCCGTCCAGACGATCACGGTTCGAGCGTTGGAGAAAGTGACGCTCGGCCCGGACCCGAAGGCGAATCGTGCGGAGGGCGAAACCGTTTACGCGCTCCTGGTCGACGTCTCGCTCGATCCGACGCAAAAGGCGGGTCAGAAAAAACCACAGCGCCACGTCGTGATGATGCTCGCTCCCGATTCCGGCGAATGGCGTCTCGGCAGGGCACCGAAGGCCATGCGCGCGTGGATCAAGGGAAAGATTTCCGGCACCGACATCGCGGCGGAGCCGTCCGGCGGCGATCACGGGGATTGACGGCGCCTCGAACGCCCGACGACGCCGTTCGACGAAGCACCCGCAATAGCTTTATGAAAACGCCGTTTTTGTTCCCTGTTTTTTGTTTGCTTTCTTCGCTCGCGTAGCGCATAATGAGAGTAGAGGTCGTGTAAGACCTAGTCCTGACGGACAACTCAGGACGCAATGACGGACGAAGCCTCGCGGGGGTCGCACTGCGCAGCTTGCGCGCGACTCGACCGGCGGGGCTTCTTTCATGCGCACGATTCGCGCACGACCGTACCCATGCCTCGGTTGGATCAGAAATAGTGACGGGGACGTTGCTGGAGATTCGAATGGCAGGCACGAGGAGCAGACCCGGCGCCGGGGTCGTCGTATCCACGTCGATCGTTACGGCGTTGCTGTTGATGAGGCCGGTCCAGCCGTAGGTCGGGTCAGCAGACCCGACATTTGCGGCATTCGCACCGGGACGCGTCGGGTCTTGGCTTAACGGCCTTGCATTCCGCCCCCTCTGAATTGCCACCCACTCTGGACTGCCACCCTGATGGGGATGCACCCGGGTTCGATCGTCAGCGCCCGCCTGTTTGACGGGTTGCCGACCGAGACCTACGATATCATCGCTGCGTGATCGGTCTGCAGCGCAGGAGAACGCATGTGTCGACTCGCTTTACGAACATCCTTCTTCCGACCGACTTTTCGGACGCCTCCCGGCCCGCCCTGGCCTACGCCCGCGACCTAGCCGACGCCTTCGACGCGCAGGTCCACTGCCTGCACGTGGTGGACGACGCCTATCAATACTGGAGTGCCATCGGCCCGGAAAGCCTGCCCGTCGGCCCCCCGCCGGAGGAGCTGCTTCAACTAGGCCGCACGCGGATGGACAAGTTCTGCGCCGAGCATTTGGCCGGCATGAAGAAGCCCGCCGTCTCTCACGTCGCCTATGGCCGACCGTTCGCCGAGATCATCGCCTACGCCCGCGAACACGCCATCGACCTGATCGTCCTGGCCACCCATGGACGCGGCGCTATCGCCCATGTGCTGTTGGGCAGCACGACGGAAAAAGTCGTCCGCAAATCCCCCTGCGCCGTCCTGACCGTCCGCACCACCGACCACCACTTCGAGATGCCGTAGAACGACTCGAATGGAAGCGAATGCGCAAAGCGGCGAGCGTGCGGTCGTCGCGGCGCGGGTGCGGCAGAACGTCGCTCCCGCCGCGATCGGCGCCGCCTTCCTCCTCTACTTCGGCTTCCTCCACTTGGCCGAGCCGGCGGGGACCGATCTCTTCAACCGTGCCAACTGGGTCTTCTACCATACCCTCCGGCTCGGCGGATTGGCGATGGCCGCCGTCGCTCTGTGGTCCATGCTCGGACAGGGGATCACTTTCGCGGTTGACGCTGTCATCACTGTCGTGATCGGCGGCCTTCTCATCCTGACCGGACTGGCGATGGCCATCGACGGCGGCGACATGCTTCAAACCATCATCAACGTCGTCTGCGGCGGAATGTTCATCTCCTCAGGCTTTCACAACTGGAAGGACTACCGATTCCTGTCCCCGAGGACCGCGTCGAGGGCTGCGACGTTCCGTACGCCCGGGCTTCCCGATCTCAACCGTCCACCTCACACGGCGCCTACCGTCCGTCCCAAGCCCCACGCTTCCTCTCAGGGGGAGCATCGGGATGAGGGTCGAGAACATCGGGAAGCGGCTACGCCTCCTCCTCCGCCCGAGGGCTTCCTTGCTGCTTTGGCCAAGAAGACCCCGCCGTCGCACAAGGACGACCCAGGATCACGCACGTGAAACCCACGGAAGACGACCCGCCGAAGATCGACCCCGCGCTTGGGCGTTACTCGCGGCAAGTACTTTGTGAAAAGATCGGTCTCGAGGGGCAGCGGCGTCTTGCCGCCTCACGCGTTGTGCTTTTCGGATGCGGGGGCTTGGGGACCGTGCTGGCCAATACCCTCGTCCGCGCCGGCGTGGGGTACACGCGGATCTGCGATCGCGACTTCATCGAGCGCGACAATCTCCAACGCCAAGTGCTCTTCGACGAAGACGATATCGCCGCCGGTCTGCCCAAAGCGGAAGCCGCCGCGGCCAAGCTGCGACGGATCAACCCCTCCGTGACGGTCGAGCCGGTCGTGATCGACGTGAATCCGACGAACATCGAACGCCTCGCCGACGGGGCTGAGCTGCTGCTCGACGGGACGGACAACTTCGAGACGCGGTTTCTCATCAACGACCTGGCCGTGAAAACGCGGCGTCCGTGGATTTACGGGGCGGTGATCGGCGCGACCGGCCTGTGCATGACCGTCGTTCCGTACGAAACGCCCTGCCTGCGCTGTGTTTTCGAGGACGCGCCGCCGCCCGAAATGAACCCCACCTGCGATACCGCGGGCGTGCTGGCGTCCGCTGTGAACCTCGTCGCCAGCCTGCAAGCGATCGAGGCCCTCAAGCTGCTCATCGGGCGAAAGGATGAGATCAATCGCCACCTCGTGCACATCGACGCGTGGTCGGGTCGACTGGTGAATATGAAAGTCCAATCCGCCTACGATCAGGGCAATTGTCCCTGCTGCAAGCGAGGCGAGTTCCCCTATCTTGAGGGAAAGTTCGCCGGGACCACGACGACCCTCTGCGGCCGCGACGCCGTGCAGGTCCATCCCGGCGGCGCGACCCGGATCGACTTCGTCGCGATCGCCAAAAAGCTCCAACCCGTCGCCGCCGGCCCCGTCTCCCACAACCGTTTCATGCTCAAGGCTGCAATCGACGGTCACGAATTCACGCTATTCCCCGACGGCCGTGCCATCATCAAAGGCACCGACGACCCCGACCGGGCGCGAACGCTTTACGCCAAGTATCTCGGTGCGTAGGACGAGGCATCATGCCGTGCGATGGATGCGAATGAGAGCAAGGCCCCGCGCTTGGGGTTCGGATACTTGCAAGACGCACGCTGTAGTCCGAACCCGGAGCGCAAGCGACGGGCCATCTCGATGCCGCGGAAAGACGACCCCGCGCTGGCGCTTGGGGTTCGGAGCGACGCGCTCGTTACTTTTGCCGTCCCGTGCGGGCTTGGGCGTCGATGGCGAAGATTTCGACGCGGCGATTCGACAGGCGGTTCGGCTCGGTGGTGTTGGGGACGCGGGGGCGATGCTCGCCGCAGCCTGCGGCCACCAACCGCTCCGCGGCGACGCCGTGCTCGCGAAGGTAGCGGACGACGGCGAGGCCCCGCTCGGTGCTCAATTGCCAGTTGTCGGCCCAGCCGCTTTTCTTAATGGGGCGGTCGTCGGTGTGGCCGAAGACCATGATGTCCTTGCTGCCGTACTCGCCTTCCAGCGTGCTGACGATCGCGTCGAGCGTCTTACGCGCTTCGTCGCGGAGGGTCACCTTGCCCGGGGCGAAGAGGATGTTCTCCTCGATGGCGATCATGCCGCCGCCGGGGACGGCGGTCCACCCGGCGGGCGCCGTTTGCGGTTCGGGCCTACCGGCGAGTTCAGCGCGGAGCGAATCGACGTCGCGGATCGCGGCCGCAAGGCGCTGATCGAGCGCGGCCCGTTCACGGTTGGCGGCGTCGAGATCGGCGCGGGTCTTGTTAAGTTGGGCGGCGAGGTTGCGGTTGCGGTCCTCGATGGCGGCCACGTCTTTCTTGGGCTGCGTGGCACAACCGGAGGCGACCACTGCCAAAAGCCACAGCGGCGCGGTTCGTAGAATCGTCGACTTGTTCATCAGCTTCTCCTTCACAGCGACGGCGTTCGATCGCCGTCTACTCCTTCATCCCCGATTCGCCGTCGCTTGCGGCGGTCCGTTTCAGCTTTTCCTCAATGCGCCGCTCACGCTCGTCCAACTCGGCGGCGCGTTTCTCGTGCAACTTCGTCGCTTCCTCGACCGCCGCAAGCCGACCGACCTCGCGAAGGTCGCGCCATAATCCGCGGGCGAACCACACGATGCGCCACGCGGTCAGCGTGCCCAGGGCCGTGGAAAGCATCAGCCAGACTACGTTGACTTTCTTCGACTCGTCGGTGAGGCCGAAAAACCAGACCTCGACGTAGTTCGCTCGATTCTTGAACAGCACCAGGCCGATCGCGCCGACGACCACCACCACGATGGACGTACGAAGATAGACCTTGAGCCGCTTGGTTGCAAGACTCATCTTGGGATTCCCAGTCGCGGGGGCTGTGAGTTTTCGGCGAGCATCGCCTGGGTCAGGGCGATTGCGTTGTCGATCGGCCGCCAATGGATGATGGGCTCGTAGAAAATCACAACCACAAGGAAGGATAACGACAGCCACGGGCCCAGGGGAAGCGCCCGTGACCGCTTGAACGGCAAACAGGCAACCCAGCCGACAATCGCCAGGCCGCAGGTAAGGAAAAAGCCGAGGACCACGATCGGCCAGCCGGCGACGCACCCCGCGGCGGCCATCAGGTGGATGTCGCCGGTCCCGAAGGCCTCCTTGCCGAAAACGAGGGTAAACACGATCCGCACCGTCCACCCCACCGCCCCCGCGATCACGTAGCCGCCAGCCGCGGTCGCCAGACCATACAGCGGCGTCCACGGCCGAAACAGGGCGAAGTTGCCAACCTGAACCGGGGTGTGGAGAGCCTGGCTGATCCGCGAGGATAGTTCTCCCTGGCCGGACATGATCCATAGCCCCGCCGCCCCAAGAGCGATCGCCGGCAGCAACAGAACCAACTCGGACAAAACGGCGCCGCGGGCCGTGTGACGCTCCTCGTGAATGGCGTCCACGATAGCCTGATCTGAATCCCGAGCCACCGAGCTCTCCGCGACGATGAGCACGAAGAACATGGCCAGCGGGAGGAGAGCACGGGGGGCGTGGCGCGCGGGCGTGTGATGGGCTTCCACCATGAGCAGAAGGACAAACAAGGTGATGAGTAGCTCGGTCCCCGCCCACCCGGC
>Ga0315274_10007659_pt1 | contig 15632 bp, 9 predicted proteins | sample YL17G02_20_MG_FD_203700 | JGI IMG/M metagenome (GOLD analysis project Ga0315274, IMG submission 203700) | Sediment microbial communities from Yellowstone Lake, YNP, Wyoming, USA - YL17G02_20 | ecosystem: Environmental > Aquatic > Freshwater > Lake > Sediment | place: USA: Wyoming | collected... | reverse complement strand
TGCCCGAGGAGCGGCGCGAGATCGAGCGCCGCCTCGCCTCGGGCGAAATCCTCGGCATCGCCAGCACCAACGCCCTCGAGCTCGGCATTGACATCGGCTCCCTCGACGCCTGCATCCTCGTCGGCTATCCAGGCACCATCGCCAGCCTCTGGCAGCGGGCGGGACGCGCGGGGCGCGGGGCCGACGATGCCCTCGTCATCCTCGTCGCCCAGAACTCGCCGATCGACCAGTTCCTGATGTACCACCCCGACTACGTCTTCGCCAAGAGCCCCGAGCGGGCCATCGTGGACCCCGACAACCCCCACATCGTGGTCGGCCATTTGAAGTGCGCCCTCCACGAGCTCCCGCTCCCCGATGAGGGAGTGAGCAGCTTTGGCGAGTACGCCCAGCCCATCCTGGAGCTTCTCGAAGAGAACGGCGTCGCCCGCCACATCGAGAGCAAATGGTACTGGGCCAGCGGCCAATACCCCGCCGCCGAGGTGAACCTCCGCAACCTCTGCGGCCCCGTCTACACGATCCAGGACACCACGTCGAAGGACAACGTGATCGGGACGATGGACGAGGTGAGCGCCCTCTCGCAGCTCCACAGCCACGCGGTGTATCTCCACGCGGGCGAGACCTACTTCGTCAACCAGCTCGACCTGGAGAAGAAGATCGCCTTCGTGGAGCGGCGCGACCTCGACTACTACACCCAGGCGGTCCAGTCCTCCGAAATCCGCATTGACAAGACCGAGCGGGAGGAGCCGTGGGGAAGCTCCACCGTCGCCTTCGGCGACGTCACGGTCACCACCCACATCCCCATGTTCAAGAAGGTCAAGCTCCACGGGCGCGACAGCATCGGCTTCGAGAAGCTGGAGCTGCCGCCGCAGGAGCTCGAGACGGTGGCCCTGTGGCTCGTGCCGTCCGAGCGCGCGCGGGAGCTGGTGCAGGCCCAGGGGCGCGTCTTCGCCGAGGGGCTCACGGGGATCGCCAACGCCCTCGTCGAGGTCGCCCCCATGTTCGTCATGTGCGACGTGCAGGACATCGGGGTCGTCGTGGACTCCAGGAACCTCGGGAAGGACGCGATCTTCCTCTACGACCGCTACCCGGGCGGGATGGGCTACGCCGAGCGGTGCGTCGAGGTGATCGGCGACCTGCTCGGGTCGGTCCACACGGTCGTGAGCCAGTGCGGGTGTGCGGACGGCTGCCCGTCGTGCGTGGGCGCGCCCGTGCCCGCCTTCGCGCTCAGCGACCTCGATTCCGCCACGCGCGGCCGCATCCCCGACAAGGAGGCCGCCCTCCTCATCCTCCACGAAACCCTCGGCCTCCCCCCCTACCGCCCCAGGCCCAAGCCCCACCCCGACCTCCCCGACCCCATCCCGCCCACGCGGTGAAGCGCCGCGGACTAACCACAGAGACCGAGGAGAAGGCACGGAGAAGCGGAGCACCACGGATAGCACGGATGGGCACGTCGGAGTATGGCCCCCAGTTATGGTAACCCGCATCTTGCCCGATCGTCCTCGTCCTTCGTCCTCGTCCTCGTAATCGATGCTTCGTGGGCTGAGAGGAGAACGAGTCGAGGACGAGGGACGAGGACGACGGACGAGGACGATAAGCGACCAAAGCCGCCTACCATAACCAGGGGCCATACCCGGCACGTCGGCTGCCTTGACTTTCCGAGCCGAGGGGGTATAATCGTTGAGGCTCTTGGCGGGCGGGGTGTGGCGCAGTTTGGCTAGCGCGCGTGCCTTGGGAGCACGAGGTCAGCGGTTCAAGTCCGCTCACCCCGACCAGGCGGTCACAGCGCGGGCCTTGGCCCGTGCGCGAGCTCGGAGTGCGGGCTTCAGCCCGCATCTTCCCCGTGGTGGGTGTAGCTCAGTTGGTTAGAGCGACAGACTGTGGATCTGTAGGCCGAGGGTTCGAGTCCCTTCACCCACCCCACCGGCTCGGGACTGGGCGCCTGTAGCTCAGTTGGACAGAGCATCGGATTTCTAATCCGAGGGTCGGGGGTTCGAATCCCTCCAGGCGTGGGCGCCCGTAGCTCAATTGGATAGAGTGGAGGCCTTCGAAGCCTACGGTTGGGGGTTCGAGTCCCTCCGGGCGCGCCAATCCATCAAGGCCAAGACTGTGTTGCTTTTACGGCGCATGGTCTTGGCCTTTCTCGTTTTAAGGTAAGTGGCAGGGGAGCCGTTCCCTCCCGCCCGCCCGGGACCCGAAGGGACACGACGGGACACTGCCGGGCGGGAATCTCGTAAGAATTTGGCACCCGTGAGTCACTGGGATGGCACTGGGTGCGCGTGTGGACTGGCCGATGTGCCCGCGCCGAGCGGGGCATGGCTGGCCTGCATTTCGTAACCGTTCCGCGAAGTGCACTCCCCTCGCGTGTTGAATGTAACCTGCGGTTTACGGCCGGTCGGAGGGCGGCGTAAGCCGCTGGGGCTTCGCAGGCGGGGGATGCGGGAGGCGCGTATAACGATCCTTCGATGACGCATCCGAGGCCTCACGTGCCGATCCTGAAGAGGATTCTCTCAAGCCAATCGGAGGGCATCCTCCGACCCTCTCGCAAGGGACAGGAATACGTCCAGCCACTCACTGGGACGCATAACGCGCACACCCATGGCCAGCAACCGCTCTCTGTGTCTCAGGATGTCCTCATCTGACGTCAGAAGCACGTCAGCTCCCTCCTGGACGACGTGCCAGAGGATTGCTCGGTCATCGCGGTCTTCCACGAAAGAGAACCTCGGGTGTTCATCGGCAGGGCCACGTGGCAGCCGGGCCTCCCTTTTCAGCTGCCCCTCGTCGATGCCTTCTGCGAACAACTTCCATGCTTCTCGTGTGGCTCGCGCTCGTTCGCTCGCACTCCGACAGAGCTCGGCGAATGACGCATCGCTCGACGAGATCCGTAGTTCCCACTGGTCGCTCACCTCAATCATCATCCGGCTTGCTCACGTCGAACTCCGCCCACACGGGGCAATGGTCCGAAATCCGCTTCTTGACCTCCAGGTGCGGGTGCTCGGAGTTCTGGAAGTAGCGGAGGCAGACGGGGTCGACGCAGGCGCGCCCCGTGAACTCGCGCGCCGTGTACCTCCTGTCGATCCAGATGTTGTCGTACCACTTCGACCCCACCTGGCCTGCGGCGGAGCCGAGGGTCGTGAAGACGCCGTCGCCAACGATCACGTTGGTCACGCCGAGCGCCCTGAGTCTGGCGAACGCCGGGTGGGTCGGCTTGTCCCGGTTGAAATCCCCCATCAGCAGTACGTCGTTCTCCTTCGGATCAAGGTCCTGCACATAGGTCCAGACGTCGGCGAGCCGGGCGGCGTCCGCTGAGCAGTGGTCCCGCGTGTTCATCGCACTGGGCAAGTCTACTCGGCGGCGGCACGGTTGTCCACAGCAGTTGGTGCGGCACTGCCTCGGGGCACCGCTCACTGCGAGCCGCAGTACGCGCGCTGTCATCGAGTCTGGGGCAGCGCGGCCTCTACCTCACACCCTCCCCCCTCCGACCGCCACACCACACTCACTTGTCGAGCAAACCCACCCTATCCCCGCCCTTCCACCACCCCTTCGTCTCCTCAACGAGAATCTTGGTGATCGCATCCTCCAGCCTGTAGTACTCCGACCCGTACAACCGCGCCTCTTCCTCACGTCCCTCCCGGTCACTCGATGGGATGGTCACGTTCTTCTCGTCCAGCAGGTCCTCGAACTCGTCGAGGATCCTGATGGCGATCCGTCTCGCCTTTCTCGCATTCATGCTCTCACCTCTGGTGGCCTTGCTCAGCCACCGCTCAGGATGGGGCGATGGCTGAGGTGCCTCTGGTTCCGCGAAGCTCCATCCGTGTGATAGAATGCGGGCGAAAGGCTGACCCCGTTCCGGGGACGCCGGAGCGGGAACACACTGTCCGAGAACTCGCTGCGTAAGGAGGCCAGAGATGAGGCACGCGATTCTGCGAGCGCTCGTCGGGGTCGGGCTGATGGCGTCGGCCTGCCGGGCGGGGGAGATCGGATTCGTCGAGGACTTCGCGCTCGCCAAGGACCGCTCCGTCCCCCTCAAACAGCTCGTCCCCGGCATGGAGGACTACTACTACTATTCCTGCCTCCATGCCCAGAACACGGGCAAGCTCGAGGAGGTCGATGCACTGCTCAAGGTCTGGATCGAGCGGCACAACCGCACGCCGCTCGTCCAGGAGATCGAGAACCGCCAGGCGCTCCTGCGCTACGCGAAAAGTCCGAAGGAGTCGCTGGCGTTCCTCCGGGATCGGCTCGGCCTGTCGTTCGGCCACCAGCGCGAGGTGCTCGGCCAGAAGCCGCAGCTCCCCACGAGCCTGGACGAGAAGCTCATCAGCCGCGAGACACTCACCCGCCGCGCGCTCCAGCTCCACCCGGATTCCCTCGACGGCTTCCAGAACTCCGCCTTCGAGTGGCTGATCGCGACCGACCTGAGCGCCGAGCTCCGCCGCCAGTTGCTCCACCGCCTCGAACGGCCCGACTACGCGAATCTGCCAAAGCTCGCCGTCGACGACCTGAACTTCGAGCGCAGCGGCGGCTTCGGCTCCCACCCCATCCACAGCCGCCTCCTCCTCGCCCAGCTCGAAGACTGCCTCAAGCTCAAGCCCGAGCTGCTCAACCAGCCGCAATTCGTCGACGCCTACCTGCGCCGCCTCCGCGCCGGCCCCGACGCCGACTGGGAGCACAACCCGAAGGAGCGCGAGGCCTATCTCGGCCGGCTCCGCGTCTTCGCCGCGCGGCTCGCCGCCTCGTACAACTCTCTGAAAGCCCACATCCTCTACCACTCGCTCGTGGCGGGCCGCGCCCAGGGCGTCTACGACAAGGACCTCTTCACCGCCTACCTCGCCCTGCCCCGCGCCGTCGCCTACGCCAACCCCGACTACCTCAACCGCGACGAGCACCGCAACGTCCAGGCCAACCTGGGGGCCGACTTCCACGACGCGACGCTCCTCCCGCCGGTCGGCAACGACGAGCCGCTCGTCCGCAGCTTCCTCGAAAACTTCTTCCTCACCGAGGACACCTACCGCCCCTATGAAACCTATCTGAACTCCGACTACCTCAAGCGCGTCTTCGCCGAGACGAAGATCGTCAACGGCCTCGGCAACATGGAGCAGTGGTACTCGATGCTCGCGCCCGAGGCGCTCCAAGAGCTGAAGGAGCGCGTTGAGATCGAATTCGCCTACACCAACAAGGAGATCTTCGGCGTAGAGGAACACCCCGTCGCGCTCGACCTCCACGTCCGCAACGTCAAGACCCTGCTCCTGAAGGTCTACGAGATCAACACCGCGAGCTACTACCGCACCCACGGGCGCGAGATCGACACCGCCATCGACCTCGACGGCCTCGTCGCCAACGAGGAGAAGACCTTCACCTACGACGAGCCGGCCCTGCGGCGGATGAAGCGCCACTTCGACTTCCCGGCGCTCAAGAACCACGGCGTCTACGTCGTCGACTTCATCGGCAACGGTCGCGCCAGCCGCGCCGTCATCCGCCGAGGCCGCCTCCACTCGCTTGTCCGCACGAGCACCGCGGGCCACGTCGTCACCGTCCTCGACGAGTCGAACCGCAAGGTGCCCGACGCCTCGCTCTGGCTCGCCGGCCACCAGTACGCCGCCGAGGTGGGGCAGGCGTCCCGCCTGCCAGCAGGCAAGATGCCTGCTCCACGCGAGGACGGCACGATCACCGTCCCGTTCAGCACCCAGCCTGGCCGCCAGACGATCGTCCTCAGCCAAGGCGACTTCGCGTGCCTCGACCACCTCGACCACCAGGCGGAAAGCTATCAGCTCCGCGCCGGCTTCTACGTCGACCGCGAGGCCCTCATGCCCCGCAAGAAGGCCACCCTCCTCGTCCGGCCGTCCCTCCTTCTCAACGGCATCCCGGTCACCCTGGCCGTCCTCAAAGACGTGACGCTGGTCATGCGCTCGACCGACCTCGACGGCGTCAGTTCCTCCCGCGAAATCCCCAACTTCAAGCTCTTCGAGGACCGCGAATCCGTCCAGGAGTTCCAGGTCCCCGACAACCTTCGCCAGATCGACTTCACGCTGAAGGCGCGCGTCCAGAGCCTGAGCCAGAACAAGAAGGTGGACCTCGCGGCCAGCCAGCAGTTCTCGCTGAACGCGATCGTCGCGACCGAGAAGACGGAGGACGTGCACCCGAGCCACGTCGAAGGCCGGCACGTGCTCGACGTTCTGGGCCGGACGGGCGAGCCGATCGCGGACCGGCCCGTCCAGGTCTGGCTGACGCACCGCGACTTCCGCGACCCCGCCGAGACGACGCTCCAGACCGACGCGAAGGGCCGCATCCAGCTCGGCTCGCTCCAGGACATCACGTCCATTCGCGTCAACGATCCGCAGGGCACCGAGAAAACGTGGCCGCTCGAGCGCGACTCGCGAACCTACCCCGGCGCCGTCCACGGCCGCGCGGGCGACGTGCTCCGCGTGCCCTACATGGGCAGGGAGGCGAAGCCGGTCCGCTCCGAGCTGTCGCTGCTAGAGTTGCGCGACGGGGCCTACGTCACTGACCGCTTCGAGGCCCTGGTCATCAAGGACGGCTTCGTCGAGATCCAAGATGTTCCGGCGGGCGACTATGACCTGCTCCTGAAAGGCGAGAGCCAGCACATCACGGTCCGCCTCGCGCCCGGCCCGATCGGCGAGGGCCACGTGCTCGGCGAGAACCGCCTGCTCCAGATCCGCAACCCCAAGCCGCTCCAGATCGCCGCCGTCGAGGCCGACAAGGACACGGTCAAGATACGCCTCGAGAATGCCTCGAAGTACGCCCGCGTCCACGTCGTGGCCGACCGCTACGCGCCGGCCTATGATCTTTTCGGGCACCTCGCGGCGCCCGAGCTCTGCCCGTCGGGAACCACCCTGCCCAAGACCGAATCCCTCTACGTCACGGGCCGCGACATCGGCGACGAGTACCGCTACGTCCTCGACCGCAAGTACGCGAAAAGGTACCCGGGCAACCTGCTCGCGCGCCCGAGCCTGGTGCTCAACCCCTGGGCCATCGCCAAGGCCGAGACCACGAAGCAGGAAGCGAGGGCGGGCGAGGAGTTCGCGCGCCGCATGGCCGAGGGGCGGGCAGCGAAACTCCGTCCAGACGGCGAAGGAGTCGGCCGTGCGGCGTCAGTCCCGTTCGCCAACCTCGATTTCCTCGGCGAGCCCGCGGCCGTGCTGGCCAACCTGCGGCCCGATGAGAAAGGCGTCGTGACGATCCCGCGCAAGGACCTCGGCGCCCACCAGCAGATCCGCGTCCTCGCCGTCGATACCGTCAACACCGTTTACCGCGAGCTCTCGCTCCCCGAGCCCGACATGAAGTTCCTCGACCTCCGTCTCGCCGCCGGCCTCGAACCCGACAAGCACTTCGTCGAGCAGAAGCAGACCAGCGTCGTCCGCAAGGGCGAAGACCTCGTCCTCGCCGATATCGCCACCGCTTCCGTCGAGACCTACGACTCCCTCGCCAAGGTCTACGGCCTCTATACGACCCTGAGCCAGAACCCGACCCTCGCCGAGTTCAGCTTCATCCTCGAATGGCCCAAGCTCAAGGCGGAGGAGAAGCAGGAGAAGTACTCCCGCTACGCCAGCCACGAGCTGAACTTCTTCCTCTCCCGCCGCGACCCCGAGTTCTTCGACAAGGCCATCAAGCCCTACCTCCGCAACAAGAAGGACAAGACGTTCCTCGACCACTGGCTCCTCGGCGACGACCTGAGCGGCTACCTCGCGCCGTGGGCCTACGGGCGGCTGAACGTCATCGAGCGCGTCCTGCTCGGCCAGCGGATTCAGGCCGAGACGGCGCGGGCGGCTCGCCACGTCGCCGACCTGTGGAGCCTGCTCCCGCCCGACCCCGAGCGCGAGGACTTCCTGTTCGAGACCGCTCTGCGTGGCCGCGCGCTCGAAGGCGTCTCCACTTCCGCTCTCAAGAAGGCGGAAGCGGCCAGGCCCATGTTCAGGGCCGACCTGGCCCAGGCTCCGGCCGAGCCCCAGGGGCAACTCCGAGAGGAAGCCAAGGCCGAGTCGCCGCCTCCCCCACAGCCGCCCGCGGCCCAGCCCGCTGCCCCCCCGCCCCCGCCCAGCAAGCAGGCGCCCGAGAGGGACGGCAAGGGGGCCGAGGCCGCGGACCAGCTCGCCGCGGTCGAGGAACTCCGGGACGCCGACATGGAGCGCCGAAAGTCGGTCCGCGCCCTCTACCGCACGCTCGACACCACCCAGGAATGGGCGGAGAACAACTACTACCACGTCCTCAACGAGCAGCAGCTCGCCGGCCTCGTCACGGTCAACGCCTTCTGGCGCGACTACGCGCGCTACGACGGCAAGGGCGGCTTCCTCTCGCCCCACCTCGCCCAGGCCTCGCGCTCCTTCACCGAAATGATGTTCGCCCTCGCCGTGCTCGACCTGCCCTTCGAGGCCGCCGAGCACAAGGCCGACGCCCAGGGCGCCCGCGTGACCCTCCACGCCGCCAGCCCCCTGGTCGGCTATCACAAGGAAATCCAGCCCGCCCCGCTCGCCGAGGAAAAAGTCCCCGTCCTCGTCAGCGAGAACTTCTTCCGCCAGAACGACCGCTACCGCTTCGTGGACAACGAGCGGCTTGACAAGTTCGTCGCCGACGAGTTCCTCACCGGCGTCGTCTACGGCTGCCAGGTCGTCGTCACCAACCCCACCTCGTCGCCGCAGAAGCTCGACGTGCTGCTCCAGGTGCCCCGCGGCTCGATCCCCGTGCTCAACACCCGGGCCACCCGCAGCCGCCACATCGCCCTCCAGCCCTACAACACCCAGTCGCTCGAATACCACTTCTACTTCCCCGCGCCCGGCAAGTTCCCGCACTACCCCGTTCACGTCTCCAAAGGCGGCAAGCTCATCGCCTTCTGCCCGCCGACCACGCTCAACGCCGTCGAGAAGCCGAGCAAGGTCGACCGCGCGTCGTGGGACTACATTCCGCAGAACGGCACCGAGGACGAGGTGCTCACGTATCTCAAGGAGGAGAACCTCGGCCGCGTGAACCTGGACCGCATCGCGTGGCGCATGCAGGACGCCGGCTTCTTCCGCAAGACCCTCGCCGCGCTCGACGACCGCCACGTCTTCGCCCCGACGCTCTGGTCCTACGCGCTCAAGCACGACGAGCTGGCCCCGATGCGCGAGTACCTCCAGCACCGCGACGACTTCGTCGCCCGCTGCGGCGCCTGGCTCGACTCGAAGCCGCTGACCCTCGACCCCGTGGTCCGCAAGAGCTACCAGCACCTCGAATACTGGCCGCTCGTCAACGCCCGCGCCCACGCCCTCGGCGGCCACCGCAAAATCCTCAACGACCGCTTCGCCGCCCAGTACGGCCGCCTGATGAGAGTCCTCTGCTGCCGGCCCGCCCTGGACGACGACGACCTGATGAGCGTCACTTGCTACATGGTCCTTCAGGACCGGGTCGAAGAGGCGCTCGGCTTCTTCGGGCGGGTCCAGCCCGACAAGCTGGCCACGCGGCTCCAGTACGACTATGCCGCCACCTATCTCGATTTCTTCTCCGACGCGCCCAAGCGCGCCCGCGCCATCGCCACCCCCTACGCGGCCTATCCCGTGGACCGCTGGCGCAACCTCTTCGCCAACGCCGTCGCCCAGCTCGACGAAGTCGAGGGCAAGGCCGCGAAGGTCATCGACAAGGAGGACCAGGCGCAGCAGCAGGCCCGCCTCGCCGCGACCGAAGGCTCCTTCGACTTCGCCGTCGAGGCCAAGAAGATCAACCTCACTTACCAGAACCTCGCCGAGTGCCGCGTGAACTACTACCCGATGGACATCGAGCTGCTCTTCTCGCGCAACCCGTTCGTCCAGGAGTACTCGGAGCGATTCTCCTACGTCCGCCCTGCCGCGACGGAGACCCTCAAGCTCGACCCGGCGAAGGGGCGCCAGACCTTCGACCTCCCGGCCCGCTTCGCCACGAGCAACGTCATGATCGAGATCGTCGCCGCTGGCCAGAAGAAGGCCCGGCCCTACTTCTCCAATGCCCTCGCCGTCCAGCTCATCGAGAACTACGGCCAGGTCCGCGTCGCCCACGACCCGACCGGCCGCCCGCTCCCCAAGGTCTACATCAAGGTCTACGCGCGGACCAACGACAGCGCCGTCCGCTTCTACAAGGACGGCTACACCGACCTCCGCGGCCGCTTCGACTACGCCTCGCTCAGCACGAACGACCTCGACCGCGTCAAGGACTTCTCGCTGCTCATCCTGAGCGAGACCGACGGCGCCCTCGTCCGCGAAGCCCAACCGCCGAAGCGATAGGAGCCAAGCGAAGACCGAATCGTCCTGCTGAAGGGCAGTGGGCATGGAGGGGGCCGGAATTCAAAATCCCGTGGGGGCAACCCCGTGAGGGTTCGACTCCCTCCTCCGGCACCAACGACGCAGCACGCGTAGGGCAGGAAGTTATGACCTAACCTCCTGCCCTTTTTCTATTTGTGCACTTTCCCCTCTCCGCATGGCGTCTTGACCGCGACTCGCCACGAGACGACATCGGACGACACCAGACGACCCGAAAACGGCGAAACGCGCGCGCAGGACGCGCGCAAAATCGGCTCCCGGGGCACGATGGCCTGCCTGTTACCGGCGGCGACAGTAACCCTGCCACCGTCCCGCGGGGTGGCCAACCCGGGCCTGGAGGAGGAAGATGGCTCGGTCATCGTGGACTACAAGACCGACACGATCGGTGAGGCTGGCATCGAGCCCTTCGTCGCCGCCTACGAGCGCCAGGTTAAAGCCTACGCCAACCACTGGGTCCGGCTCACCGGCCAAGCTGTGACATCGTGTTACCTCTTCTTCACCGCCAGGATGACGGCTGTCGAACTGCCGAAGTAGACGAACAGAGCGCCACACAGCTGGCTGCCTACTGAGGATCTGCGAGACGGCCGAATCGATCAACCGCCGCTAGACGACGCGGAGCGACGAATGGCGAGTCAAGGCTGCGTGGTTCAGGAGCGGCTACTCCGTCGGGGCCCGCGCCTTCAGCGTCGCGACGGCGAAGATGGCTGCGTGGCGGAACTGACGAAACTGGATGCCTCCAGCGAGATTCCGAAGGGACCCGGCCGGGAACCCGCGGCGCCGCCGCGATGTTTGACCTTCGGCGAGTTCTGAGCTATACACATGTCCCTGCTGTCTGCTGTCGAGAGGACGGCGGCGTGGTCGGACCCCGCTCGGTTGGAGCACCAGAATGCCTGATGTGCCTTTTCCCAAAGCCTGGTGGGTGCAGGCTGGCAGGCTATTGGCAGGATGCTATCCCGGGGACAAGGACCCCGTCGTAGCGAAGAGCAAGCTCACCGCCCTTCTTGACGCTGGTGTACGAGCCGTCGTCTGCCTGCAGGAGAAGGATGAGAGGGGGCACGGCGGCGAACCCTTCGTACCCTATGAGGGAATGTTGCGGGAGCTGGCCCGCGAAAGAGGGGTCGATGTGCCCTGGCGCCGGGTCCCGATTCCAGACTTCGGTGTGCCTCAGGCCGAGACGATGGAAGCCATTTTCGACATGATCGATGATTTCCTCGCGAGAGACATGCCAGTCTACGTCCACTGCTGGGGCGGGCACGGCCGGACGGCGACCGTGGTCGGCTGTTGGCTGGTAAGCCACGGGATGCGCGGTGAAGAGGCCCTGCGCCACATTGCGGAGCTTCGAAGCTCGCGGCCCGAACTCCGAAGGGAGCCCGCACCTCAGTCTGGAGCTCAACACGAGATGATCGCGTCTTGGCCTCGGTGCGGTAGCCGGCATGTCCCTCAATCTCCGGAAGGGAATCCCTGTCCGCCAGGCGGTACGGTTGCAGTCGGAGATCGCTATCGGGGCGGACTCGTCGGGCTCGCGGTAGGAGATGCTCTGGGGACGACGCTGGAATTCAGGCGCCCCGGGACATTCGCGCCGATCGACGATATCGCGGGTGGTGGCCCCTTCAGGCTCCAGCCGGGGCAGTGGACGGACGATACTTCCATGGCTCTGTGCTTGGCCGAAAGCCTGGTTGAGAAAAGGGGATTCGACCCAGTTGACCAGCTTGAGCGCTACTGCCGCTGGTGGCGCGAGGGATACCTGAGCAGCACGGGACAGTGTTTTGACATAGGGGCAACGACGGCAGGCGCCCTCAGCAGGTTCCAGCAGACCGGCAACCCATGGTCAGGTCCGACCGAACCGGACACGGCGGGCAATGGATCCCTCATGCGTCTTGTCCCCGTTCCACTGGCCTTCGCGAGCGATCCCGAGAAGGCCATCGCCATGGCCGGTGAAAGCTCGCGGACGACTCACGGGGCGCGTGAATGCATCGACGCCTGCTCCTACTTCGCCGGGCTGGTCGTCGGCGCGCTTCGGGGCACCCCGAAAGAAGAGCTTCTGTGTGACCGCTACGCCCCGATTCCAGGGCACTGGCTCAGGCACACCCTCTGCCCCGCTATCGAGGCCATCGCTGCTGGGTCGTTCAAAGAGAAGCAGCCCCCGAGCATTCGGGGCAGCGGTTATGTGGTTCATTCCCTGGAGGCCGCTCTCTGGGCGTTCCACAACTCACGGACGTTCCGCGATGGGGCGCTCCTCGCCGTGAACCTCGGAGACGATGCGGACACGACAGGCGCAGTCTATGGGCAACTTGCCGGCGTCTTCTACGGAGCCACGAAGATACCCGGCGATTGGTGTGAACGTGTCGCCAAACGCGACCTTCTGGTCGGCCTCGCCGAACGCCTGCTGGCACTGGCCGCAAGCATGGAGAACTGAGCAAGCTCGTGCCACGCGGCGACCTTCTCCACGGCGGCTCCGCCGGCAGAAGGGTGAGTCGTGGACTCAGACCTGCCGCCTGTTGACAACCGCCCGGGCACTGCCTATGATGGGCACACTTCCAGCGGACCGATCCGACAGCATCTGCCGGATCTGGCGCAAGGCCGTGTGTTCTGCGGAGGCGCAGAGGCCCCCGCACGAACGCCCGGGTAGAGGGCAAGCGTACGAACGATGGGGCTGCCAGCGGACGAGATCGCGGGGTATCTTGTGGGCGAACTCGACGGGTCCTACGAACGCGGCAACCGCAAGAGCCTGCCCGTCCACGGGGCCGGACGGCTTTGGAGGCTCCGAAAAGAGGAAGTCGCCTCATGGCTGCGGACCGGGCGCGGCAAGACCGGCACAGCAGAGGCACGGCGGTCTCCCCCACAAGGTCCAAGAGCATGAGCAGCATTACGGAGAACAAGCGAAGGTACACCTTCCCCGGGCACCAGACATTTGCCTTTCGCTACGGATGGCTGGAGAAGGGTGTCCGTGCCGTCGAAGAGAAGGCAACCGTGTTCAGGGAAGAGGACGCGCTCGTGCGGTTGGGCGTCGGCAAGAACATGGTCGAGAGCATCCGCCACTGGTGTCTAGTGACGCAGATGATCGAGGAAAACCCCGGGGTAAAGCGGAACAATGGGCGCGTGCTTCGCGTCACGCCGGTTGCTAGGAGGCTCATTCTGGATGGTGGTTGGGACCCCTTTCTGGAGGACGATGCGTCCCTGTGGCTGATCCACTGGCTGCTCATCTCGAATCCCGCAATCGGCACAACCTGGCAGATCGTCTTCTCCCTGTACCAGCGCCCAGACGCGTCCAAGCGTCAGATCGTCGAGTATGTGGCGGGCTTCGCGGAGAAGAACGAACTCCGGATCAACGCAGGGTCGCTGTCCAGGGATGTTGACTGCTTCCTTCGTACCTACGCGCCCGCGAGGACTGTCGGCAGGCAAACCGTGGCAGAGGAGACATTCGATTGTCCCTTGCAGGAACTGAACCTCATCCAACCCTCGCCGGATGGTGAGGTATACCGCTGTGCTATCGGTGCAAAACCGTCCTTGCCGGCTGCCGTCTTCTGCTTCGCGCTCGCCCAGTACTTCGACACGGCTCGTTCTGGACGCAATACCATGAGCGTTCAGGAGTGCCTATACGGCATCGGGAGTCCCGGCCAGGCGTTCAAACTCGACGAGAACAGCCTCCTTGAGTACGTCGAGGAGATCGAGAGACTCACACGCGGCGCGATCACCCGCACGCCCATGTTTTCCATCCAGCCGGAGCGACGCTCCCCCGTGGAAACGCCTCTTGGGGTTGCAGCCGTATTGATGATCGGCCGCTTCAAATGGATGCGATTCATCTGTTTGCAAAGGGAAATTCCAACGAAATGAGCACCCCGTTCTCCGATCGCGCGGCAACAAGCACCAAGCCCCAAGATCTCTTCATTGAGCTCTTTGCGCAGGTCTTCGGTTTGGAAAAGGTCCAGTTCCTCAGTCCGGAGCACCCGTTTCAGGACATCCTTGGTACGCCCAGGTTCATCGATTTCGCCCTCAAGACTCTTGACGAGAGAATCGCCTTTGAGATTGACGGACTTTCCTGGCACCATCCCCAAGCCATTAGCGTCGACCAGTTTGAGGACGGCCTATTAAGAGACTATCTCAGAAGCCGCGAGATCGGCGGCGAACCATCGGATCCGGGGACCGGCTGAGCGGTTCTGAGATAGTCTCTAAGGCAGAACAGCCTTGTGCACTCTGGTTGGAAGGTTTTCCGTTGGACAGACCGCGAGGTCCTCCAAGAGCAAGAAAGGGTCAAGGAACAACTCGCGTTGTTCCTTCAGTCTGTGCCCGGCCTCATGGAGTTCGAGGATTTCCTGCCCAAGCAACATGGGGCCACTTTCGAGCTACGGCCCCACCAGGACGAAGCCCTTCAGCGTCTGGCGGAGATGCGTGCACAAGGTAAGACCATTGCCCTCCTGACCCATGCAACTGGCACGGGCAAGACCATCGTCTGCATAGAAGATGCCAAGAGAATAGGTGGACGGACGCTATACGTGGCCACCGTCGGAACCTGCTGAAGCAGACATTCAGAAAGTTCCGCCAGCTCTGGCCAGAAGCCAAGACCGGCCTTGTCATGGGAGGCGTGCACGAATACGATAGCCACGTTGTCGTTGGCTCGGTGCAGGCCGTGTCTGAGAAGCTGGCCGAATTCGCTAGGGACGCTTTTGACTACTTGATCATGGATGAGGCGCACCATGCTACGGCACGCAGCTACAGAAGGATCCTGGCATACTTCGCTCCACGCTTCATACTGGGCATGACGGCAACCCCGGACAGAGCAGACGGGGAATCGGTTCTCGAGCTTTTCCGCGAGTCAGCTCATAGGCTTACCCTGCGTGAGGCAGTGGAGCGTGGGGAACTCGTACCCATTCGCTGCGTCAGAGTGGTCACTAACGTGGACTTGAGGAAAGTGCGTTTCAACGAGGTGCAGTACAACCAGAAGGACATAGAAGAAGCTGTGATCATACCGTCGCGGGACAGGTTGATCGTCAACACTTACTGCGATCACGTCGCGGGCCGGAAAGCTGTCGTGTTCTGCGTGAACGTTCGTCATGGTGAAGCGCTCGCAGATCTCTTCCGTCTAAACGGGGTCCAGGCGCGTTCCGTGTCCGGCCGAATGCCTCGAAGTGAACGCGAGCGCGTGTTGTTGGATTTCAGCACAGGAAACACGAGGGTTCTCTGCGCGTGTGATATTCTCAACGAGGGATGGGATTGCCCGGACGTTGAAGTCCTAAATAACTCGCCACGATTGTGAATCGAAGATCGATGCATCTGATGATCCTCAGGTGATCCTCAGGCAACGGAGGACTTAGTAAGCTTGGCAAGGGATGGTTGGGCTCCTGGGTATGGTTGGGC
>Ga0315274_10007657_pt1 | contig 15635 bp, 14 predicted proteins | sample YL17G02_20_MG_FD_203700 | JGI IMG/M metagenome (GOLD analysis project Ga0315274, IMG submission 203700) | Sediment microbial communities from Yellowstone Lake, YNP, Wyoming, USA - YL17G02_20 | ecosystem: Environmental > Aquatic > Freshwater > Lake > Sediment | place: USA: Wyoming | collected... | reverse complement strand
CGGGTGGCCATATGTACCTGCGCACGTACTCCCACCTGATCTCCATAGGCGGCCGAAACGATTAGCCAGTCTGTGAGGATCGTCTGAGGCCTCGCGACCTCGTTCAGGTGACTGGAGCCGGTTCGTACGTAGTTTACTGGCGCCCCGCAAGGGTGACGCCGAATAGATGTGTGGGATTCCCGCGAAAAAAATCCCGCGACCGTCTTGACAACGGCTTGCTCATAGATGTCCCCGGAATTCCCAACATCTACCACCGAACGAACTGGCGGTATGTGGACTCCGCTGCATCAGAAACTATGGTGCGTCCCCCGTCCTCTTGAGTTTGCCAGACTTTCTCAGGATCGCGTCAATTCGCTCGTCATACTTCGGATTGCCCCCATATCCATCATCGTAGTACCATAGGCCGTCTAGAAGCTCGCGATCTCCGTAACAGAACCCCGGGTAGGGTGATCGGAAACCCTCCGGGTAGATGCGAACCCCGAAATGGTCCATGGCGCCTGACATGGCGATAACCAAAGAGCCGTTATAGGCCACGGAAAGACCACGAGGGTGTAGCTTTCGGATGGTCTTGGGGATCTCCACGTGCTTCGGGACGGGAAAGACCCCCACTATGTTGGGATCGGACTCTATATGTACTTGGCTGAGGACTTCCCGGCCCGCGTTCAACAGAGCCTCATGGTCCGTTCTGCACAGCAGACGGATCCTCGCTGCTCGCGCGCGGAATGGCCCGGCCAAGAACAACACAGGCCCAGCGAAAATGAAAACCACGACAGCGATAATAATCCCAGTAATGAGGACTTTCATAGTAGTAGTTCCCAAGATATTCCTCTTCGTGTGTCAGCACATGGGTCAATGAGCCTCATGGCCTGAACCATGGGTGTGCCACTACTGTCCTCGTATCACGAGGCTACTGTAGAGATAATGACACACTCGCACATCAGATCCATGACAAATCAGTCTTTGCCTCCGGCCATACAGGTTCATCCTGAAGCAGAGTCAGAGCGATATGAGTTTGCTCCGGCTAGTTCTCGATACCCCAGCTGATCGGCCAGCCATCCCGTACCGCGCCATAACCTATCGAGAACCAGTACCCTACGGCGTCGAGGTTCGTCGTCAGGTCACACTGGAGGCCCTTCCGCCCAACAACGCAGGCCCATGCCCAACTCTCGGGAAAGCCATAGTAGGCAAAGGCATAGCCACCAACTACGTAATTGATGTCCCTGCCGTCATACACCTTCTGGTTTGTCCATTTGAACCGGGCCGCCGCACTGTCGTCCGCTCTAAACCATGAATCCCAGTCATTGATCAAATGTTCCCACATCCAATAGGTGCCAGTGTATGCACGGTCCCACGAGTCTATTTCCGCGATGGCCGGTTTGACAACTCTGCCATCTGTCCTCGCATCAAGGAGCCATACCTTATCAACGTCGATGAAATACACCGTATCAACGACTGTAGCATCCGCCTGCCCAGATGATATGTATGAGTTGTCCTTTACTATTCTCGCCGTGTGCCATGCCATCGCTGGAGGTGGGACAGTCACAGGGTTTTCAAGTCCCCCCCAGCCGATCACAATATCAAGTTGATCACCAGCCAACTTGCCAGACCAAACCGACCAACCTGGATGTGCTGAGAACGCATCAAACTGGGTGTCCAACCACCATTCTACCTTTTCAGTGAGACCGGTATCACTCCAAGCCATGGCAGCCGCCAGAGGAAACATGGCATCCACCGGGCACGTGAAGTGAATGTGGTAGAATCCGCCATCATTGTGAAGGCCGCGCTTGCTACTATCATAGCACCCGGATGGATCCATTCGATTGGTCGGATTGTTACTGCAATACGGATAAAGGTTCGTGCCGCCCACTGGGTCGGTTTGGAGGAAACGGCCGATGTAGGGGTTGTAGTATCTCGCACGGTAGTAATACAGGCCGGTGTCGGCGTCGAACTCGCGGCCGGTGAACAGGAAGCGATTCGGATGGTTCGGGTCGCTGGCGGAGACCTCGCCATAGACGCTGTACTCGTAGAGGTTCACCACAGAGCCGGAGGAATTCGTCAGGGATAGACAGGAGCCCAAGCCGTCAAAGTAATAGTAGTAAGTACTCGTCGGCGAGGGCCAACGCTCCGGCCGTCTGACCCGATGCCGAACACCGCCAGCCGCAACTCTCGCCAATTGAGCCATGCCACAAAACTACCCGCCGAACCAGAAGCCGTCAACGGGTGTCTGCGAGTCCGTCTTTTGAATACTCGCTATCCGACCCTCCGCAGTGCAAGGGCGTGACCTCTTGTCTTCTCAGCAAGCATTTTCAACGATGATGGTGTAAGTCCTTGGAACAACAAGGATCATATTGCACGCAGAGACGCGGGGACGCGGAGTCCCAAATGCGTCTTCATCCTGTCTCTCTCTGCGCCTCAGCGTCTCTGGGTGAGTTGATGTTGGTTGCGGCTGAGCGAAGCCGCGCCAAGACCTTGGCGGTTGAATGTCGTTCTTGCACGATTCTCCTTAGTCCTTGTGCAGGAAGAGCTTACATGCCTCGGCTTGGAACGTTTTTCTCTTGACAGACTTCGGCTGTTCGTTTACTATATACGCAATATCGCATGGAGCGATATGTCGGCCGCCGGTGTGTAGCCGGGGGTGGATGACAAGCGAGACCCGCGTGGGTTGGGAACCCACCTTGCGACCAAGATCACAGTTGCATGGCAAATGGCAAGATGGGCAATTTGTATGGATTGGTCATGGCTGGCGAAGCACACCTCCCCGCCACCCGCCGGGGCGATGAAGAACCCACGAGCTCCGCCTTGCCGGGAGCGGAGAGCTTGATTGTGCAAAACAAAGCCAATTGGGAGGAAGTGTCAAGTTTGAAGTTTCGAGTGTCAAGTGGCAGGGGCCTATCGTGCAAGACCACCCGATTCCCAGGCGGCCTGCCGTGCGAAACAAAGCCAAATGTGGGAGGAATGGGGCATCTGGGAAAGAATCAATGCCGCGTGGGCGGCGGTTCCACCGCAGAGCCGAGCGTGTGAAACAAAGCCAATTGCCGGGCATGATTCGGCAGATGTGGATTGGCTCGACGGATTAACTGTTTGGTATTTGAGATTTGGGATTTACAATCTGGCTGTGCGTCATGCGTGACGCGCGGGTCTCAAATTGTAAATAGTAAATCGTAAATGATGAATCCTGAGGGGTCGGTTATGAGCAGAGGCGATGCAGGGGACACGTCACGGCGGGCGTTTTTGAAGAATACGGGCCGGGTCGCGGCGGGGTCGGCGTTTCTGGCGGCGGTCGGGCCGCGGGTCTATGCGGCCGGGGACGAGACGATCAGGGTCGCCCTCGTCGGCTGTGGGGGGCGAGGCTCGGGGGCGGCGGCCAACGCGCTGGCCACCAAGAGCGGGCCCATCAAGCTCGTAGCGATGGCGGATATCTTCGATGACCGGCTCAAACGCAGCTACGAGGGCCTGATCGAGGCGGCCAGCGCGCCGCGAACGAGCGGGTCGGCCGATACCTGGGCCGGGGGGTATCATGCTGATCAGATCGACGCGCCGCCGGAGCGGCGGTTCCTCGGGTTCGACGCATATCAGAAGGCGATGGAGTGCCTGCGGCCGGGCGACGTCGTGATCCTCACCACGCCCGTGGCGTTCCGCTGGGTGCACTTCCGCCATGCAATCCAGAAAGGCATCCACGTGTTCATGGAAAAACCGGTGGTGGTGGACGGGCCGACCACCCGCAAGATGCTGCAACTGGCCGAGGAGTCGGTGAGGAAGAACCTCAAGGTGGGCGTGGGGCTGATGTGCCGGCACTGCAAGGCCCGCTGGCAGCTCTACGACCGGATCAAGTCCGGCCAGATCGGCGAGTTGACCATGCTGCGCACGTACCGCCAGCAGGGGCCGGTGGGATTCACCGGGCCCAAGCAGGGCAATATCAGCGAACTGCTCTGGCAAATCCGCAACTATCTGAGCTTCATGTGGGCCAGCGGCGGGCTGGTCCAGGACTACGTCGCGCACAATGTCGATGAATGCTGCTGGATGAAGGACGCCTGGCCGGTGCGGGCCCAGGGGGCGGGCGCCCGCTGCTACCGCGGCGACGCCGTGGACCAGAACTTCGACCACTACGATGTGGAGTACACCTTCGCCGACGGGGCCAAGCTGTTCCTCAACGCCCGCAATATGCCTGGCTGTCACGAGGAGTTCGCCAGCTACGCCCACGGCACGAAGGGCTCGGCTGTCATCTCCACCTTCATGCACACCCCCGCCAAGTGCCGCATCTATAAAGGACAGGATTTCGCCAAGGAGAGCCTCGTCTGGTCGTTCCCGCAGCCCGAGCCGAACCCGTACCAGCTCGAGTGGGACGAGCTGATCGACGCCATCCGCCATGACAAGCCTTTCAACGAGGCCAAACGGGGCACGGAGGCGGGCCTCGTCACCGCCATGGCCCGCCGAGCCGTCCATACCGGGCAGATCGTGACATTTGACGAGATGCTCAACAGCAAAGAGGAGTTCGCCCCTGGCGTGGACAAGCTGACCATGGACTCCCCCGCCCCCCTGCCCGCCGGCCCGGACGGAAAATACCCCGCCCCGAAGCCGGGGATTCTCAAGGATCGGGAATACTGACAGCCCGGCGACAGCAATCGGGCTGGTCCGGGCGGAAAGAAAAAAAGTGCCCGTGCCTATTGACAGCGTGGGTATGGGGCGATGTATTGATTCCGCTGAAATACCCCCGAAAGCATGCAGAACACCCGCGTTCTTGTTGTGGAAAATGAGGGTGAATAGGCCCCAGGTGGGGCTTTCTCAGCGGAATCATATATCAAAGACTAAGACTGACCTGCGAGAACTTGGCGCGTATATCAGCGCCCACATCAAGCATTGCGCATTGTGCAGAGCCTCTATGCGTCCACACCCTTTTGCGGCTGGACCGGTCGGGTCTGGGAACAGCCAGCCGGCAGCATGAGGAAGGCCGCCACACGCGGCCGGAGCAGATGGGACGGTTCTATGGGCGAGTCCCGGTTTCACACGCGACGGACCTGATGTGGGACAACGGGTGTCCCTTGGGACGTCACATGAACCCGACACCGGAACGGTGTCTCCAAGTGATACTCAAGTGTTCAAAAAATGTGAGAGCATCTACGGAGATGATGACAAGACGTTTTGAATTCGGAGGAATAGTTACGAAGAGAACGCTGGCAGTACTGGCTGCCGTGTGCGTTATGGCCACGGCTGCCGGCGCCACGCCCAACCTTGGGACCTGGACAACGCCGGGCGACTTCGCCGCGGGCCCATGGCAGGAGCTCTTTCTGGGGGTGGGCCGGGGCAGGTGGGGAACGTGCTGAGCGCAAACGGCCCCTCCTGGAATCTGGGCAACGCCACCCTGTTGAGCGTCGTGCCCAACCCCGATCCGGTCCTCATCTGGAAGACCACCTATATGAACGGCGTCCTTACGCTGCTCCCGGGTGGCCCGTGGGATGGCGGCGGCGCTCCTTACACCGTGAATCTCGGACCGCTCACCGTCTTGAGCTCCGGAGCCTTGCCCAACAACATGCTCGTGTGGCAGATGGACGCCTCCGGCCCGGTCACTGGCTCGGGGGAGACGACGTTCATCACGGCCGGTTTCAACGGCGTGTTCACCCCTATCCCAACCCGGACGAGCCGGAACCATAGAGGGTGGTTTTGGGGGCTCTGCCCCCAGACCCCTGGGATTTACCGCTTTACAGCTCAAAGCTGGTGAATAAGCAACACTCTGTTCGGTGGTTTGACGATACCAGTTCCAGCCTGCCCGGAGGATAGGGCAACGCGGGGACGCGACCCGAGCGCCGGAGCAGGGCTCGAAGCGGGTGGGGCGGCAGGACAGTGCTACTGTCGTCCCGCCTCTTGGCTCAGGCCGCCGAACGAACGGCAGGCCCGCCAAAGAAGCCGGAAGTCCCCAGAGAGACTGGACCATGGTACTGTTCACCGAACGTCTGGCGGCCGAAGAGGGCCTCGAGATCGAATTCGTCCGCAAGCTGGATGACTTTCGCAAGGAACGCCGCATCAAGGACATCCTCAAGCTCCGCGGCGAGCATCCCGGACTGGTCCACATCTTCGCGGCGATGGAATCGTGTCGTACCGGCCACTACGAAGGCGAACTGGGCAGTCGGCTCTCGACCCGGATGGAAGGCACGTGTCTCAAGCACTACATGGCCGACAGCGGCATCAAGATGTACGACAAGTTCGGCGTCATCCTCCGTCTGGAGGCGGTCACGAATGACGTCACCTTTTTCCAACACTACCGCAAGGTAGAACATCGGGACGGGACGTGGCAGATGAAGCAGGCCCCCATGCGGAAGACCATCTATAGTCTTCCCGGCTTGGCCGAGGCGTTGTCGGCCGCCAACCGTCGGTACCTGGAGTTCCTCTCGGCCGTCGAGGATCCGACCAACGGGATCCGTGAGGTCCAGCAGGTGAGCCGACGCGTCCAAGAGAACGATCGCCGTTACAAGGGCTTCAACCTGTTTGACGAGGCGGATCTGAGGCTGTTCCGCGTCCTCAGCCGTGGCGAGTTCAACCTGAGGGGCTTGCGGAGCGGCGATCTGTGCCAGCACCTGCCAGCCAAGAGCCCGGGACAGGTCTCGCATCTCCTGAGACCATTGCGTAACCATGGTATCCTCAAGAAGGCACAGAAGTGCTACAAGTATTACGTGACATCCCTCGGGAAGCGAATTATCGCTTCTGCTCTCAAGCTCAAGGAGATGTTGATCATCCCTTCATTACGCGGCATCCTGCCGCAGCCATAAGAAGTCTTGAGCCTTTTACCCAGGAGTCCACCGCGAAGTGACTAATGCCTCCGACTCAGGTGTCAGCCGGTTGGTTGAAACCTGCCGGGTCTTGCTGGTAGAAGCGTTTTAGCTCGTCGTAGAGCCTTGGGTAGACCTGCTGCAGCTCTTTGGGCTGCTCGAAGAAGCACTCGGTCGCCACGGCGAAGAATTCGGCGGGATCGACCGCCCCGTACTCGTCGAGCACCTCCGCGCGGTTCTCCCGGATATCGCGGCGGAACTTCTCGTAGTCCTCGCCCAGGGCGCGGGCCCAGGCGACGAAGCTCGAACGGCTCTGCAGGACGGGCGTGCTGTCGCCTCTGCCGCCGGAGCTGTCGAGCTGATGGGCGAACTCGTGCAAGACAACGTTCTGGCCGTCGTGGATATCGGCGGCGCTGCGCCGCACGTCGTCCCAGGACAGGACGACTGAGCCATGATGCCAGGATTCACCCAGCCGGACGTCCCTGCCCTCAAGGATGGTCCCGCCAAGAAGATGGGGGGTGTTATCGACGACGTAGGCGCGGGGGTACACGAGGATCGTCTTCAGGCCGGGATAGTACTCCGTCTGGCGGTGGAGCAGGAGCATGCAGGCCTGGGCCGCGATCGTGACCTCGATCTCGTCGGTGATCCTGAGCCCGCCGCAGCCCTCGAACTTCTTCTCCGCCATGAAGATCAGGACATGGCGCTTCAGCTCCTGCCGGTCGGATTCCGTCAGCCGTGCAAACAGGGGCACGTTTCTCTGGAGAATGGCGAGCCACTCGGCCGGGAACGGCCAGCCTGCAATCCTCTTTCGCCGTCTTTCCTTGAATATCATTTACTATTTCCGAGTTCCGACTTACCATTCGAATAGCAGCCCGGCCGCGAGCCCACTACGTAGGGCCTACCGAAGCTCGGATGCCGGGCCAAAGAGTAAATTGTAAATCATGAATAGTAAATCGAAATGCGCGATTCACTGCCCTTCTTAACGGCGGACATCCCCGGCATCGGGGGCATCATCAAGACCCGGCCGGAGGATTTCTTCGTCGAGGAACTGCCGCTGTACGAGGCGAGCGGCTCCGGCACGCATACGTACGTGCAGATCGAGAAGAAGGGCCTCGGCACACGGGAAGCCCTGGACCGTATCGCCCGGGCCCTGAACGTCTCCCGCAGAGACCTCGGCCTGGCGGGGTTGAAAGACGCCCACGCGGTGGCCCGCCAGTGGATCTCCATCGAGCATATCGAGCCGCAGCGAGTGGAGCAGGTATCCATCCCGGACGTGCGGGTCCTGCAGACCACTCGCCACACGAACAAGCTCAAGCCCGGCCATCTGCGGGCCAACCGCTTCGTCGTCCGGCTGCGCAAACTCGCATTGTCCCTGCCGCAGGCGGCCGAGGCCGCCCAAGAGATTCTATCCATGCTCGGCCGAAGAGGAGTGCCGAATTACTTCGGCCCGCAGCGATTCGGCAACCATCAAGACAATCACCTGCTCGGCAAGGCGGCGGCGCAAAACGATGCGGCCACCTTCGCCGACCTGTTCCTGGGCCGCGCCAGGGAGGACCTGGACTCGCCCGCCGTGCTCGAGGCCCGCCGCCTGTACGACCAGGGCCGGTACGAGGAGGCCGCCAAGGCATGGCCGGGGAATTTCTTCGATCAGCGACGTGCCCTGCGGGCGCTGGTCGCGGGCAAGGGCAACAAGAAGAAGGTCTTCTACACCGTCGATAAGCACCTCAAGGGCCTGTTCATCTCCGCCTACCAGTCCGACCTGTTCAATCGCGTGCTCGCCGCCCGCATGCCCGACATCGACAAGCTGCTCCTCGGCGACATGGCCTATAAGCACGTCAACGGGGCGTGCTTCCGGGTCGAGCAGCCGGAAGTGGAGCAGCCCCGGTGCGACAGCTTCGAGATCAGTCCCACCGGTCCCCTGCTCGGCGAGCGGCTTACCCGGCTCACCGGTCCGGCCGGCGAGATGGAAAACCCGATTCTCGACGGCGAGAATCTCAGCGACCTGGACATGCGACAGATGAGGCACTTCGGCTCCCGGGGCGGCCGGCGTCCCTTGCGCTTCCAGCCGCGAAACGCCAGTGTGACAACCGGCGAGGACGACCTGGGCCCCCACCTCGAGCTGGCCTTCGAGCTCGACTCCGGCTGCTACGCCACCGCCCTGCTCGCCGAGCTCACCAAAGACCGCACCGCCGAAACCGCCGAGCCGGAAGAATAGCAGGCATCGCGAATCAGACTACATTGCCGACGACGCTTGACGAACGCCGTCAAATATCTTAGAATACATTTGGTGATCTCATTGAGGTAAGGAAAGCTCATGACGCAACGCATTCGATTCGACGAGTTGCTGGAGGCTGTTGAGTATCTGCCTGACGATGCGCAGGCGGAGCTTGTTGAGGTGATCCGTCGCCGGCTGGCGGAACGCGGGCGGAAACGTGTTGTCAAGGAAGTACGGCAGGCGCGCAAGGAGTTCGCCGAAGGCAAGTGCTCCCCCACCACCCCTGACGACCTGATGCGCGAGATTGAGTCGTGAACCGCGTCTTGATTCAGTCTCCCGCTTTCGTGCGTGCGGCCAAGCGATTCGTCAAGAAGAGCCCTTCCGCTGCAGACGCAATCCGCTCGACGCTCAAGTTGTTGGCTGAAGATGCATTCGATCCCCGGCTGCGGACCCACAAGCTCAAAGGTAGCCTGGCAAACTGTTGGGCATCGAGTGCCGGACACGACCTGCGAATCGTCTTCGAGTTTGTCCCGCAAAGTGGCGATGAAGCAATCCTGTTACTATCCATCGGCACACACGACGAAGTTTATTAGGCAATGGCTCGGAATCGCCGTAAGGGAAAGGTGTTGTGGGACCGACGCCAGAGTCCAACTCGTACGCAGTTGACTTATCGAGAAGGAGGTGATGATGAGGCGGATGTGGATTGCGATGGTGGTCTGGGGGACGATCCAGGCTGTGAGCCTGGGGCAGCCTGAGCCCACGGCGCGGGAGCTGCCGCGATGGCGAGGGTTCAACCTGCTCGAGATGTTCTACAAGGGCAGCTCTAACGGCCCGTTTAAGGAGGAAGACTTCAAGCTCATCTCGGAGCTGGGGTTCAATTTCGTGCGGCTGCCCATGGACTACCGCATCTGGATCAGGAACGGCGACTGGGCCCGGTTCAATGAGACGGCCCTGCAATGGGTGGACCTGGCCGTGGGGTACGGACGTCAGTACGGCGTGCACGTGTGCCTCAATTTCCACCGGGCGCCGGGGTACACGGTGGCCGACCCGCCCGAGCCCACCAGCCTGTGGACCGATCCCGACACCCAGAGGGCCTGCGCCAGTCACTGGGCCCTCTTCGCCAAGCGATACGAGGGCATACCCAACAGCCAATTGAGCTTCAACCTGCTCAATGAGCCATCGGACATTGACCCCAACGTCTATGCCCATGTAGTGAGCCTGCTGGTCGAGGCCGTCCGCGAGGAGGACCCCAACCGCTTGATCATCGCCGACGGCCTCAACTACGGCGTGACACCCTGCTGGAACCTGATCCCGCTGGGCGTGGCCCAGACCACACGAGGGTATCAGCCGTTCACCCTGACCCACTACAAGGCGAGTTGGGTCGCCGGGTCGGACCAGTGGGCCGTGCCCATGTGGCCGCAACCATTAGGATGTGCCGGCTACCTGTATGGGCCGGCCAAGCAGGACATGCGGTCGCCGGTGATCATTGAGGCAAACCTACCGGAGCCGTTCACGTTCCACGTTCGCGTGGGCACGGTGTCCAGCTCCGGGCGGCTGGAGGTCTCTGTGGATCGTGGGCGGCGAAACACCTGGTCTCAGAACTTCAATCCGGGGCCGGGCGAGGGGCCATGGAAGCAGGTCGTGTACGTGCCCCAGTGGGACATCTACCAGAATATCTACGATCAGGACTTTGCCATTCCCTTCCCCGTGTGCCGGCGGGAGGTACGACTGGACAATACAGTGGGCGACTGGCTGACTATCACGGAGATCGGGATAGAACTGGCGGACGGCCGGTCGTTCTCCATACGGGTGAGTCCCCGCTGGGGCGAGGCCAACCAGATCGTGCGATTCGACCCATCGAATCCGGCCGGGGCGTTCCAGAGCGATGCCGCCATGGATCGCCAATGGCTGTGGGACAACTACGTCGCCCCCTGGGTCCAGCTCAAGGAGACAAACGTCGGGGTCATGGTCGGCGAGTGGGGCGCCTACAATCAGACGCCCCATGACGTGACCCTGCGGTGGATGGAGGACTGCCTGAAGAATTGGCAGCAGGCGGAGTTCGGCTGGGCCTTGTGGAACTTCCGCGGCTCGCTCGGGGTGCTGGACAGCGGCCGGGCCGACGCGCAGTACGAGGACTTCCGCGGCCACAAACTCGACCGCAAAATGCTCGACCTCCTGCAACGCTACTGACCCGATTGATGGCATTTCGGCCTATACATCGAGAGCCACCTTGATCTTGACACGACCCGTTACGAGAGAAGGTCCATTGGTCTTGCACTGCCCGGCAATCGCCGGGAGGCAGGCAGGAGAAGAACGATGCTTGTACGCAATTGGCCCGTGATCCTCATGCTCGCACTCTCCGCAGTCCCGTGTGCCACAGCGAGACTGCTGCACGTGGCGCAGAAGCCGCTCGCCGGCGTGCCGGCCGACAGCCAGGTTGGGACAATCGGCGAGGCAGCCATGCAACTCCAGTCCGGCGACACCATGTTGATACACGGCGGTGTTTACCGCGAGGCAGTCGTTATCAACAAAGGCGGCACGGCGGAGAGGCCCATCACAATGCGCGCGGCCGAGGGTGAGCCCGTGATCATCACAGGCGCAGACCGCATCACAGACTGGTCGCAGACGCCGGGCGACGAGCGCGTGTACAGCACGCGATGGACGCACAGATTCGTCACATGGAACAAGCATTACACGCATCCCAATGACGACTACCACAGGCTGATCGGGCGCTGCGACCAAGTCTTCATCGATGGCTATCCGCTCCACCAGGTGCTGGAACGGGGCCAACTCAGTCGCGGCACGTTCTTCGTCGATACAGACGATCAGCAGCTTTACATCCAGCCTGCCGGCAACCAGGAGATCACGGGCGATAAGGCTATGGTGGAGGCATCCACTCGCGAGCAGATTCTGAGGGTCAAGGGCAGCTACGTCGTCGTCAAAGGGATTCGCTTTCGCTATGCGCCCAATCGGGCACAACAGGGGGCCGTCCAATTCTCCGGCGACCACGTCACCGTCGAGGACTGCATCTTCGAATACACCAACGCCAGTGGTGCTGAATTCACGGGGCAGGACATCACCGTTCGCAACTGTAGCTTTCAGCACAACGGCCAACTCGGGTTCGGGGCCAATCGCGCCCACCGGCTGCGAATGACCGGCTGCACCGTGCGAGACAACAACATCAAGGGCTTCGATCGCGGCTGGGAGGCCGGCGGCAACAAGATCTGCCTGACGCGAGGGGCCATCCTCGAAAACAGCACCTTCATCGAGAATCGAGGAAACGGCATCTGGTTCGATATCGGCAACGAGGACTGCGAAGTCCGCAACTGCCTGATCGCCCACAACGAGAACGCCGGGATCTTCTACGAGATTTCCTACGGGCTGCGCGCCCATGACAACGTCATCATCGGCAACGGGTTCGCCTTCACCCCCGGGGCCTGGGGCGCAGCCGCCGGCATCAGCCTGTCCAGCTCGCCATTCTGCACAGTCGAGCGGAACCTCATCCTCGGCAACAAGGAGGGCCTCAACTTCCGTGAGCAACTCCGCACGACCCCGCGCATCGACGGCAAATCCGAGCCCGTCTGGAACCACGACCAGACGATCCGCCACAACGTCTTCGCCTACAACAGGGATGCCCAAGTCTGGGGCTGGTTCGACGTCCCCGACGAGCGTCATTGGCCGAAAGCGATGCAGCCGGCACAACCGGCCTCGCCAGACAAGGAATCAAAGGCATCCGCTTCCCAGCCGACGGGCTTATCGCTCGAAGATTTGAAGCTGACGTTCGAGGACAATCTCTACTGTCCCGGCCCCGGCCAAGGCCTGTTCAACTGGGGCGTCACGTGGAAGAAGAACAAAAGATACGAGAGCCTTGATGCCGTGCAGAAAGAGCTGTCCCTGGATGGGGGCAGCAAGGTCGTGGAATTCCACGTGGACGATTACTCCGCAGTCAATCTGCGAGTCGCGCCCGACAGCCCCGCGGTAATCATGGACTGCTACCCCCACGGGACTGTGCCAGGCACCCGATTGGGAACGCTTCCGTGAATATGAGTCACGCCGCCAACTCTTTCAGCACCTCAGGATGACATGCCGCCACTCTCAGTAACGTGGCGGCGGCCCCGGAGGGTGCTTTCCGCCCCTGCTCCCATTCTTGAAGCGTGCGCGTGGAGACGCCCAGTAACTTGGCAAATGCCGCCTGAGACAAGCCGGTTGCCGCCCGAGCTATCGCCACCAGTGCTTTTCCCGCCGGGATGATTTCATCTTTCTCTGTCGTGCCGTCTCGCCGGGTGATTACGCGACGAACGGACCCGTCCGGCTGCGTCGTGAACTCCGTCTTTCTCGCCCATTCGCCACGTTTCATCTCGCCCAAAGCCTGGGAAAGCTCCGCATTCAGGTCGCGAGTCTTCTCCCATGCAGCCAGTTTCTTTGCAGATAATTTAGCCATCTTCGAACATCTCCTTCAGTCGCCGGAGTAGTTTTGGGTCTATATCCTCTTGCACATTCTTTGCATACATGGTCACCAGCACGATCTGTTCGGGATTGAGCCGTAGAAAGTAGATCACCCTCACGCCACCCCGCTTTCCTCAACCCTCGGCTGCCCATCGCAACTTCCGGCATCCGCCGGAGCGGGGGATAACGTTGCCTGCATCCGGGTGTTCGACCAGAAACAGTTGAAGCGCCGCGAAGTCATCCTCGCTCAGGTACTTATCCCGAACGGCTGCGAACGGATGCAACTCAATAAACGTGAACATAATCACAATATACGCTTAAGACGTATATAAGTCAAGGCGCCTATAGTTAATCTGAGTCATGGGTATTTTAGCCCCGGCTGAAACACCGGCCCTCTGAAGTCGTGGTACGAACGCCACGATTCGCGGTCCCCCCCTGGCGACGAAGAAAGCAACCACCGCATGAAGCGAAGACAACCTGGAGCGATGACCTCAAGTCGCCGACCGGCGGAGACAGAGAGAGTATGCCGACACCTGTACTCGCCTTCTCTACCCGCGAAGGCTCGCACTATTCGCTTGTTTTGGGGCTAGTCCTTGGCCTTGTCGGGCAGATTGGGGGATGTGGCTGTGTGGCCGTGAACACATTGCAGCGCCAGACGAACACCTATACATGAAGTAATAAGTTATCCACATTGGTGGCTGTAGCAAATGACGGACGCCTGGGATGAGCGACGGAGCTATGGCCGAGGCAGGGGATTCGTTACACCACTCACGAGGAACCTCGCCTCATAGACCGCGATCAGTCCAGCCGCAACACGACGACGAGTGGCAGGTGATCCGAAATCCTCAGCGTGTCACCCTGTCTGACGTAGGCATCCAACACTCGTGCTTGCGCGGAAAGCACGAAGTAGTCTATCGTTCGGTCTGGTCCAACGACGCCGGGACCGTTTGGGAAATGTGTAAACCAATTGCTGCACATAGGACTATCCACGTTTGTCAGACTTGGGATCACCTGATACTTCGCGTAAAGTAGGGCCATTTCCGTGTCCTGGCGGTATGCGCTGGCCTCCTTGGGGGGTAGGCGGGTCCACTGGCCCGGCGGCAACAAGTTGAAGTCCCCTCCGGTCACGAACGGGTGGTTCTCTTCACACAGGCCCGTTAGGACGGCATCCAACTGCATGACCTGCTTCTGCATCACATCGCTGCCTTTGGGAAATGCCTCCAGATGAAGATTCAGGACCACGAGGTCCTTGCCACCTTCAACCGGCAATCGTGTCTCCAGGATAGCCCGCTTTGGATGGAACTGCCGAACCAGTGCATTGTGCGGCACGGGGGCTAACGTGTGGCGGATGGAGGCGGTAATCCGGTACTTGGAGATCGTGCTCAGTTTCATGCCCACAGATCCCATGATGCGTCGGTGAGGCACGAACCTTGCTCTCCAATAGAACGTCGAGGTATGACAGCGATACGCCGAGGGCAGTCTGGACAACAACGCACGCAGATGATCCGTATAGCCCGTTCGTTTGGCACCATCGTCAACCTCCTGAAGAAGAAGGATATCAGGGTTTTCCTCCTTGATGATTCGCGCCATTTCGTCGGTGGTGTGCGCAACGTCCGTAGACAAGGGGCGTTCATCCGGACCGGCGTCGTTTGGCAACTCGAAGAAGAAGAGATACCCCTTTCCGGCCATGAACTGAACATTGTACGACAGGACCTTGAGGGTTTGTCCAGGCTTCAATATGGGAGTATTGGCGTCGCAAAAGATGGGCTCGGCCTGTCCATCGCGCGGATGGAAAGTCGTGGACCATACCAAGACTATCGCGAGAAGGACCGTCAGCACCGCAGCCGCTGCGGCTCGTTTTGTTGTCGTCACGAAACGCATGGTACAGATCCTGACTTCACGGAATTAGGTCTGGCAGCCCACATGTACTCGCCACGTTGCCACAGCAGATCATGCTGCCCATCGTCCGAATCAAAAGCCGATGTGCGTGATTGCATTACCAAAAATAGACCACACGGTTGAGGCCAGGATCGTTACCACTGCGGTGGCTCTTCCAGGCCGTAACGTGTAGCAAAGGATACCCAGAGCCAGGACGCCTGAGGTACTCCCGGTTGTCAAACCAAATTCTTAATTCTTTAAGGTAGTATTCTGTAGTAGTAGCATCTTCTTTCTTTTTGCTTCTTTTTCTTTCTTGTTGACACCTGTTACATTGT
>Ga0315274_10007656_pt1 | contig 15635 bp, 11 predicted proteins | sample YL17G02_20_MG_FD_203700 | JGI IMG/M metagenome (GOLD analysis project Ga0315274, IMG submission 203700) | Sediment microbial communities from Yellowstone Lake, YNP, Wyoming, USA - YL17G02_20 | ecosystem: Environmental > Aquatic > Freshwater > Lake > Sediment | place: USA: Wyoming | collected... | reverse complement strand
ACAACTACCTCGGCTTGACAACCCACCCCAAGGTGCGCGAGGCGGCGAGTCAGGCTCTGGCGCGCTTCGGGACCTCCTGCACCGGCTCGCGCTTCCTGAATGGGAACCTGGCTCTGCATGAGAAGCTGGAAGAGGAGCTGGCGGCTTTCGTAGGCAAGGAGGCCGCCCTGGTCTTCAGCACGGGGTTCCACGTCAACCTGGGGGTCATCTCCACCCTGGTGGGAAAGGACGATCTGGTTCTGATCGACAAGGACGACCACGCCAGTATCGTGGACGGCTGCCGGCTGTCCTTCGGCAAGGTGAAGCGCTTCCGGCACAACGACATGGAGGGCCTGGAGAGGGCGCTCAAGTCCTGCCCCCTGGGCAGCGGACGGCTGATCGTGGTGGACGGGGTGTTCTCGATGGGCGGGGACATCGCGCCGCTCCCGGACATCGTGAAGCTGGCCAAGCGCTACGGGGCCCGGTCGATGGTGGATGATGCCCACTCCCTCGGCATCCTCGGGGAGGGAAAGGGCACGGCGGCGCATTTCAAGCTCACCGACCAGGTGGACCTGATCATGGGGACGTTCAGCAAGTCCCTGGCCTCCCTCGGCGGGTTCGTGGCCGGGGACCGGGTGGTCATCGACTACGTCAAGCATTTCGCCCGGTCCCTGATCTTCAGCGCCAGCATCCCCCCGGCCAATGCGGCCGCGGCCCTGGCGGCCCTGGAGGTCATCCGGAGCGAGCCCGAACGGCGCGAGCGGCTCCGGAAAATTTCGGAACGGGTCCACCGGGCGCTGCGCGAGATGGGCTTCGACACCGGGCGGTCCGAGACGCCGATCATCCCCATCATCGTGGGCAACGACCGCAAGACCTTCGACTTCTGGCGCAGCCTCTTCGATGAAGGGGTGTTCACCAATCCCGTCGTTTCCCCGGCGGTGGCCCCCCAGGAGTCCCGCCTGCGAACGAGCTACATGGCCACACACACCGAGGCGCAGATCGACCGGGTGCTCGCCGCGTTCAAGAAATGCGGCCGGAAGATGGGCATCATCGCGTAAGGGTTTACCCGGCCCCGTCGGATAAATAATTAACGCGGGGACTTGACAAGCAAGACGGGATTCCTATATAATAGTGCAACTTAATGGTTCCTTTACACGAAAATCACTAAAAGAAACCTAATTTAAGCGGAATGGCGATGAAGGCCAATCGAACCTCCTGGAAAGGGTACTGGTATTACTTTACCCCATGCAGGGGGTTTATGGCCTTCTGAGGCGCCCGAGCTACTCCAGAAGACAAGCCGAGAACCCACCTGGACCTTTAAGGTGGGTTCTCGGCTTTTTCATGTTTTTCATCGAAACAGGCCAAGACCCTTACCAGGCAAGGAGAAATGTCATGCTTACGGTGGAGGAGAAGATTGGATCGCTGGAGAGAAAGGGAGCCATGAAGCATATCAAGCTGGCCGTACGGAATGGAACCCAGAGGACCGTGGTGCCCGTGGGCGAGGTCAGGGTGGGTGAGGGGTTCACCGTGATCGCCGGACCCTGCAGTGTGGAGAGCGAGGAGCAGACCCTGACCATCGCCCGGGCCGTGAAGGCGGCCGGAGCCCAGATGCTTCGCGGCGGGGTATTCAAGCCCAGGACGTCTCCCTATGCATTCCAGGGATTGGGACTCCGGGGGCTCAAGATCCTGGAAATGGCCAGGGAGGAAACCGGGCTGCCCATCGTGACCGAGGTGCTCGATACGCGCGATGTCTCCTGGGTGTGCGAGTATGCGGATGTGCTGCAGGTCGGGGCCCGCAACATGCAGAACTTCTCTCTGCTCAAGGAAGTGGGAAAAGCCGCCAAGCCGGTCCTGCTCAAGCGGGGGATGAATTCCACCCTGGAGGAATGGTTGAGTTGTGCGGAGTACATCCTGAAAGAAGGCAATCCAAATGTCATCCTCTGCGAGCGGGGCATCCGGACGTTCGAGACCTACACGAGGAATACCCTGGACCTGAGCGCCGTCCCGGCGGCCAAGGAGCTGACGCACCTCCCGGTGATCGTGGATCCCTCTCACGGGACCGGAAAGCTCAGCCTGATCCCGCCCATGGCCCTGGCCGCAGTCGCCTGCGGCGCGGACGGCCTCATCGTCGAGGTCCACAGCAATCCCGAGGACGCCCTGAGCGACAAGGACCAGGCCCTCACTCCCCTGCAGTTCGGAGAATTGATGAAGCGATTGCAACCGCTGCACCAATTCGTCTCAGGACTGAGGTAGGAGAAAGCGAGCTGAAGAAAGTGACCCAGGGGCCCGCCCTCTACGCCGTGGTGGGCAAGCCTATCGTCCACAGCAGGAGCCCGGCCATGTTCAACGCGGCGTTCAAGGCTTTGGGAATGCCGGCGAGGCATGTGAGGCTGGCCGCCGGAGACGCCCGGGAAGCCCTGCAAAAGGCCCGCGCGCGTGGCGTCTGGGGGCTGAACATCACAGCTCCCTTTAAAGAGGATTTCGCCCGGCTCTGCGATCTACTGGACGTGACAGCCGAAACGGTGGGTGCGGTGAACACGGTGGTGATTCGAAACGGGAGGCTCATGGGCCACAATACGGATGTTTATGGGGTCGCCCAGGCGCTGAGGTCCAATGGGGTGACCTTGAAAGGGGAAAAAGCGGTCGTGCTGGGCGCCGGGGGCGCGGCCAAGGCCGCTGTACATGCCCTGTTATCCGGAGGGGCGAAGGTGACGGTGGCCAATCGGACGGCGCAGAAGGCCCAGGGGATTGCCGAATCCATGGGCTGCGGGCATTCCTCGCTTCGGGCTGCGGAATTGAGGGAGGCCTTTCGGAATGCGGACATCGTGGTGTCCGCGGTGAGCACCACCGAACGGATCGTTCCTCGAAACGTTCTGAAGGGAACCATGACCATTCTGGAAGCCTACTATACTACCGAAACCGCTCTGATGAGAGTTGCCCGACAGAAGGGGTGCAGGGTCATTGATGGCAGGGAATGGCTGCTCTTCCAGGGGGCCAAAGCATTTGAAATCTTCACACGGAGGAAGGCCCCGCTCGAGGTCATGCGTAAGGCCGTTTATGCAGGCACCGGAAAACAGTCGCCGAACCGCTGCGGGCTTACAGATCGAAGGCCAGGCTTCCAGAAGAAGATATCTCGTGAGGATTCATCATGAAAAGGGTCGAGCCATCGAGCCTGGAGGGAACCCTCACGGCCCCGCCCTCCAAGAGCATGATGCAACGCGCCGTGGCGGCAGCTACGCTGGCGCCCGGTTCATCGGTCCTCCTGAACCCGTCGTGCTGCGATGACGCCGTGGCTGCCCTGGGCATCGCAGAAGGCCTGGGCGCCGAAGTGAGAAGAGGAGACACGACGGTGAGGATCCAAGGGGGCGGACGGCCGAGAGGCCATCGTCTGGCGTGCGGAGAATCGGGGCTTTGCCTGCGCCTTTTCACACCCATTGCCGCCCTATTTAACCACCCGTTCACTCTGACCGGAACGGGCTCGCTCGTCTCCAGGCCCGTAGGGGCTCTGGAGGAACCCCTGCGGACGCTGGGGGCACGATGCCAGACCCACCGCGGTTACCCCCCGGTCACGGTGCGGGGGCCGATGGGGGGAGGAAAAGCCGGTTTGGACGGTTCGATGAGTTCGCAGATCGCGAGCGGCTTCTTGATGGCGCTTCCACGGTGCCCGCAGGATTCGGTACTCCGGGTTTCCAACCTGAAGAGCAAGCCCTATCTCCGAATGACCCTTTCGCTATTGAAGGAATTCGGGATCGTCGTTCACCCCGATCACGGATTGACCGAATTCGAGATCCCGGGAGGCCAGTCCTACCGCCCGAGGACCTATCGGGTGGAGGGGGATTGGTCCGGGGGAGCGTTTCCGCTCGTGGCCGGGGCCATCGCGGGGCGAGTGACGGTCCGTAACCTGGCTTTGAAATCCCTGCAGGCCGACCGGGCCATCCTCGAAGCATTGGAGAAATCCGGGGCCAGGGTTCGTTCAGAGGGGAACGCGGTCACCGTAGAGCAGAGCAGGCTCGTAGCCTTCGAATTCGATGCCACGGACTGTCCGGATCTGTTTCCCCCGCTCGTCGCGCTGGCCTGTTACTGCAAGGGGAGGAGCGTCATTCGAGGAACCGAGCGGCTGAGGCATAAGGAAAGCGACAGAGCCCTGGCCCTGGTTAATGAATTCAGAAAGATGGGGGCCCGCATCCGGGTTCAAGGCGGAACGATGGAGGTAACGGGAGGTCGCCTGAAGGGAGGGGAGGTTACCTCCCACCAAGACCATCGCATCGCCATGGCCTGCGCCGTGGCCGGGCTCGGCTCCGAGAAGGGGGTGGCCATCCGGGAATGGGCCTGCGTGGCGAAATCCTATCCACACTTCTTCGATGATTTAGAAGCCTTGAGGAGAAAGGGATGATGAATACTCTGGGAAGGATTTATCGAGCGAGCATCTTGGGGGAGTCGCACGGCGAGGCGGTCGGTGTGCTCATTGACGGCACACCTTCCGGGTTGCCTCTTGCCGTGGAGGAATTCCTGCCCGACCTCTCCAGGCGCCAGGGCGGAGCGCGGGGGACGACAACCCGAAAGGAGGCCGACCTGCCCCTGCTGAAGAGCGGGGTGTTCAACAGAAAGACCACCGGGACGCCGATCCTCATCCTTTTCGAGAACAAAGACGTTGATTCCAAGCCCTACGAAAAGCTCCTGGATACGCCGCGCCCGGGACATGCGGACCTGGTCGCCAGGCAGAAATTCGGAGGATTCCAGGACTTACGGGGAGGAGGGCACTTCTCCGGGAGGCTGACCGCAGGGCTCGTGGCCGCAGGCGTGATCGCGAAGAAACTGCTCAAGGAGGTAGATATCCAGGCCAGGCTCACGGAAGCGGGAGGGTGCAAGGATATCGAGAAGGCCATCGTCACGGCCCTGGAGCAGGGCGATTCGGTGGGCGGGGTGGTGGAATGCCGGGTCAGAGGCCTGCCCGCTGGGTTGGGCGAGCCGTTCTTCGATTCCGCGGAATCGCTGCTCGGCCATGCCGCGTTCTCCATCCCGGCGGTCAAAGGGGTCGAGTTCGGGGCCGGATTCGCCGCAAGCCGGATGCGAGGGAGTGAGTGCAACGACGAGATCTTGACTCCGGAGGGCAGAACGAAGACCAACCACGCCGGGGGGATCCACGGGGGGATCACCAACGGCAACGAGCTGATCTTCCGGGTCGCGGTGAAGCCCACCTCCAGCATCCGGAGGACGCAAAGGACCGTGAGCCTTAAGACCGGCAAGGCGGTGAAGGTCACGGTGGAGGGACGGCACGACGCCTGCATCGCGCTGCGCGTGCCCGTGGTCCTGGAGGCTATCACGGCCATGGTCCTGGCCGACCTGATGCTCCAGGAACAGCGAATACCCAGGGTGTGGAGGGAATAAGATGAACCTCGCCGAGCTGCGCGGGGAGATCGACCGGGTGGATTCCGAGATCCTCAAACACCTGTCCCGGCGCATGGAGCTGGCGCTGCGGACCGGGAAGTTCAAAGCCGACCCGGCGGATCCCCCAAGGGAACGGGCCGTGATCGAAGGCATCCGAAATCAGTCCCGGGGCCTGGTCAGGCCGGAGTTCACGGAAGGGATCTTCCAGTCGGTGGTGGGGGAAGCGAGGAAGCTTCAGGAGGAAGGCCTGTCCCTGGTCGGATTCCAGGGAGAGCACGGGGCACACAGCGAGGTGGCCATCCGGAGCCTTGACCCCTCCTGGATTCCCATCCCCTGCGCGGAATTCGCAGAGGTGTTCGAGGGCGTGCAGCGGGGGGAGCTGGACCTCGGGGTCGTGCCGGTGGAGAACTCGCTGGAGGGGGCCGTGACCGCGGTCAACGACCTGCTCGTGGAAGGGAAGCTCAAAATCGCTGGCGAGATCAGGGTGCCGATCCATCACGCCCTGCTGGCCCTGCCGGACACGGATATCAGGGAGCTGCGGGCGGCCTATTCCCATCCCCAGGCCCTGGCCCAATGCCGGGGGTTCCTGTTCCGGAACAAGTTAGAGCCCCGACCGTTCTACGATACCGCCGGGGCGGCCATGATGCTGGCCCGCGAAAGGCTGAAAGGGGCCGCGGCCATCGCCAGCGAGCTGTGCGCCGAAATCTACGGCCTGGAGGTGCTCAAGGAGGCAGTGGAAGACCACGATTCCAATTCCACCCGGTTCATCGTCCTCTCCCGGGAGCCCAGCGGAGACGAAGGGGACAAATGCTCCCTGGTCTTCTCCACCCAGCACAGGGCGGGGGCGCTATACGGCGTACTGAGGATCTTCTCCGAGGCCGGGATCAACCTGACCCGGATCGAATCCAGGCCGATCCGGAATAATCCGGGACAGTACGCTTTTCTGCTTGATTTTTCAGGGTCGGACCGGGAACCCCGGGTGGGGGAGGTTCTGGCGAAGGTGGAGCAGGAGACCGAGGGGTTCAAATTCCTGGGAAGCTACAAGGAGGCGAAGTCATGAGAGTGGGAATCCTCGGGGCCGGGAAGATGGGGACATGGTTAGCGGGAGTGCTTTCCTCAGAGCATGAGGTGGCGGTCTACGATCCGGACTCAGCCAAAGCTCAAGGGGCGGGAGGGGTGAAGGTATTGAAAGAGATCGCGGAGTTTGGGGCTTTTACTCCGCAGATGCTGATCAACGCGGTCAGCTTAGAGAGCACGGTGGATGCCTACGAAGCGGCGGCGCCCTATCTAACCAGGGAATGCCTGTTGGCGGACGTGGCCTCGATCAAGGGGGACATCCCCGGGTACTACGCGTGCTGCGGGTTCAGGTTCGCCTCGGTGCACCCGATGTTCGGGCCGACCTTCACGGACATGGCCTCCCTCAAGGGGCAGAACGCCGTGATCATCACGGAAAGCGACCCTGAAGGGACCGCGTTCTTCGAGGAGCTCTTTCGGAGACTGGGCGTGGCCGTGTTCCGCTACACCTTCCGGGAGCACGACGAAATGATGGCCTATTCCCTGACCACGCCGTTCGTCTCCTCACTGGTGTTCGCGGCCTGCATCTCCAGCACAGCGGTCCCGGGGACCACGTTCGCAAGGCACCGGCAGATCGCCCGCGGGCTCCTTTCGGAAAGCGATCCGCTCCTCACCGAGGTCCTGTTCAATCCCCAGTCCCTGAAGCAGTTGGAAAAAATCACCTCGCGCTTAGAGTTCCTGAAACACGTGATCCGGGACAGGGACCACGAGGAGGCCAAGCGGTTCTTCGACCAATTGAGGACGAACTTAGGCTGACCCGAGGCGGGAAAGAATCCAAGAACGGGGGATTCCGTTCACAAGCCTTTCCACCGGAGGGAGAGGGTTCCTCTACACAGCCACCAGTTCTTGAATAAAGCCCCATCCTGCGCGGGCCAGGATAGGGGGAAGGGATTTACCCCTCCTGACGAGAAACCCGCCCCCTGAGAAGAAACCTACCCTCCCCCAAAGGGGGAGGGTAGGGACCTAAAATTGGCCTGACCAATCCGGAACCAACCCGGAATCAAGCCAGAACCAAGTCAGAACCAAGCCGGTTTGCACAAGCTCCTGTCTATCACTGCGGCAGGCCCTATGTAGCGCCCCTCGCGCACCCCTATAAGGACTCTCCCGAGCAGTGAGAAGGCGTGAAGGCGGAAAGGGGAGAAAGCTAAAAAAAGCGAACTGTTACAGGATCAGGAAGTTGAATGAGGGACGGGAGATCCGGCTGGAATTATGACGAGGGAAACCTTGAAAGAACCCAAAAGGCGGGGCCTTAAAGGCCCCGCCTTTTGGATTACTGGTATGCTATCTCACGAGCACGAGCTTGCCGGTCCTGGATTGGGTCCCGGCCTGGAGGCGGTAGGGGTAGAAGTCCCTTTCAAAGTAAGAGTTTTGACCTTACCTGATTTTCACTATCCGCAAGGGCTTGGCCGAGCCGCTCTCGGGCCTCAGGAAATAGACCCCGGGGGAAAGGCCCCAGCCGATCCGGTCGCCCCGGAACATGCCCATCTTGCGGCCGGAGACGTCGTAGAGCGCGAACCGCTCAGACTCACGACCAGGGACGGAGGCAAAGGAGGTGAAGGGGTTGGGGGTCGCCTCAAAACGAACCTCCGGGCTCTGACCTCCAACCACTTTTCGTTCCTCCTCCACCCATGTCCCCCCGTCTGTGGTTTTCAGGATGGTGCCGAAAAACCCTATTGCGTACCCCGTCTGGGGGTTCGTTGGAAAGTGAACCCAGGTAAGATGGTTCGTCGCGCCCGTCTGGCTCACCCAGGTCGCTCCACCATCCGTGGTCTTTAGGATGGTTCTTGGATACCCCCCAACAACATAGCCCGTTTGGGCATCCGAAGGAAAATGTACGGACCAGAGCAACGCACCTGTGCCCGAATTCTGGCTGACCCAGGTCCCACCCCCATTCGTAGTCTTCAGGATGGTCCCTCGGTCGCCCACGACATACCCGGTCTGGGCATCCAGCGGAAAATTAACCGAGAAAAGGTCGTTGGTCGTCCCCGGAGACAGCGTGTCCCAATTCGTTCCGCCGTTCGTGGTCTTCAGGAGGGTGTGTGCCCATCCTGCAATATACCCGGTCTGGGCATCCACCGGAAAATGGACAACGCTGAGCGTTGCGGACGAGCCTGAGGCCTGACTGGTCCAAGACGTCCCGCCATTCGTGGTTTTCATGATGAGACCCCCATCCCCCACAATATAGCCGGTCTGGACATCCGCCGGGAAATAGACACACCACGGGGTTTGCGTAATCCCTAGAGCTTGACTGACCCAGGTCGCTCCCCCATCCGACGTCTTCAAGAGGGTCCCGTTATTCCAACCGCCCACAACGTACCCCGTCTGGTCGTTCACTGGAAAGTGGACATTCCAAAGGTAATCCGTTACTCCCGGGTTCTGGTTGACCCAATTCGCTCCGCTATCCGTGGTCTTCAAGATGCTGTTGCTGCTACTGTTAGGGTCTCCTCCTACAACATACCCAGTCTGGGCATTAACCGGAAAATGAACACCCCAAAGACCATTCGTTGTGCCCGAGTTCTGGCTCACCCAGCCGGCGTATGCCAGGCAGGGGAGGAGAAGGGCGAGAACTACGAGAAACCGTTTCATCTTAAACCTCCTTGTTTATCGGGTGGATGTTGGCCCGGCTTGGTTTGAGGTTATCTACTGCAAACGGCCTTTTCGCGGCCTCCTGTCGAGAGGCTGATTACACCCTTACCCCAGCCTCACGACAGGATTACCGCAACCCGACTTCAAGATAACGTTCGCCTAACAACAGGGTTAGGTCAGCGTCGCGAAAGGGTAATGCCACCTTCACGTCAGGGTTACGACAACTTCAGGTCAGACTTTCGTTAAGCTAACTCCGCCCTGACTCCAGCTTGACCATCACCTCACGTCCGCCTGGGGTCACCCTTGCCCCAGGGTAAGGTCAGACTGACGACGGCCTGACGTGAGCCTCACGCGAGCCTCTGGCCCGGGTTACAACAGCTTCACGACAGCCTAACGACAGGGTAACAACAACCTAACAACAGGGTAACGACAGTCTCACGCAACATTCTGTTTTCCAATGCCTTATGTTGACTCAAGGCGGTGGAAGCTCGCTCCAGTGGTAGCGGACGAACATCCGCAGTTTCTTCTTGTTCCTTAACAGTTTGTCAATATCCAGGACCACCTGCTCGTCCGTCACCCCAATGATCTCGACCTTGCTCCCCTTACGCGAGCGCTCCCAGCGCCTGTCCTTCCGCTCATGGTAGCCGATCTTCTTCAGGAACCCCTCGAAGTTCCCCCGCGACATGCGGTAGTAACGTTCCGTCAGCTTCTCCGGGGGCTGGTCAGGCGGCTGGAAGTCGGGCATATCCTCTCACCTCCTTTCAGGGTTACTCTTATCGGACAGCGCTTCCGTTTAGGCCTCTGCATTATACATCCCCCACCTTACAAACACCTTACAAATAACAAACAGAATCGCGTGAAAAAAGAAAAACCCCGATCCCTCGGGGCTTAGTAAGCAACGGTATATTAAGGGCTTAGAGCGAGTCTTATGAGTCGTTCAGAAGATTTTTTAAAGCGCCTCTTTTTTTTGTAGCGCCACCATCTTGGTGGCTGTATTGAGGACATCCTGTCCTCATTTTGCAGTTCTCGGGCAGGATGCCCTCGGCACAGCCGGCGGGGACGCCAGCGCTACCTGTAGAGTCCTCGGGCAGGATGCCCTCGGTACTGCCGTCAAGAATAGGCGAGGGCAGGATGCCCTCGAGACAGCCGCCTGGAAGGCGGCGCTACAAGATGGCGCTACGAAGGGCGGTGCTACTGGCCGAGGATCCAAACCCAAGGCCAATTCGGGAGGTTCGCTTTTTCGGGGTTCTGAGCCACGTAGCGAATAACCCTTTGAAAATCCTCCTCGTTCCGGATCAGATGATCGTAGTACTCCCGCTGCCAGAACGCCCCGATGCGCCCGAGGAGCTGGTTAGCCCCGCTGGCGGTATAGGATTTCCAGCTGTGCATGATTCCGGCGAGGCGGTGATCTCGAAGAGGGCGGAAGACCGCATGGACGTGGTTCGGCATGATGCACCAGGCGAACAGGCGGTAGCGTCGGCCCTCGAAATGGAGCAGGGCAGCGCGCACGACCCCGGCAACCTCCGGACGGGCCAGCCAGCAGGCTCCGGCCCCCGAATCGAGGTAGGCTTCGGCCTTTTGGTTAATGATGTCCTGCAGACGCTTCTTCTCTGCAGGGCTAAGGGGACGCTTGCGCTTGAGGATGGCTTCGCGTTCAGAAGCCCAAGCAGCGAAGACTGACCTGGGCAGAGAATCGGCAAGGTGGAAGGTTACGAAATAGGCGGAGCCTTCGGCCTCCCAGTGGGGCAGGCGGCCGCGGTCACGGATGGCGACCTCGCCGAAGCGGGGAGGGGTGATGCCTGAGGCGGCAGGGCTGTGAGGTTTCTCTGATGGGTTCAAGGGCTTTTAATTCAAATCGTTCAAATGAGGACAGGATGTCCTCATTACAGCCGTCTGGAAGACGGCGCTACGATATCAGCTTCTTATACAACTCCACGGTCTCCCTTTCCGGCTCGGCCCCGAGATCCTTTTTGAGCACCCGCCTGAGGTTCTCGAACGCCTCCTTCAAGGCCTTCTTCCTCCTGGTCCGAGCATAGGCGACCATCAGGTTTCGGAAGGTCTCCTCGTGATAGTTGTCCAGGGCCACGGCCTTCTCCAGCCAGCCGATGCTCTCCTCATCCTCACCGACTTCAAGACAGGCCGAGCCGAACTTGCGCAGGGCCGAAAGCCGGACCTCACAGAGCCTTCGCTCCTCCTCCAGGACCCAGGGGTCGTACCAGCCCTCGCAGAAGGTCCCGCGGACCAAGGTCAATGCCTTCCGGGTCGCCTTCCTCTGGTCCTCCTCTTTTCCTTGCTTCCCCTTCCTCAGCAGAGACTCAAACTCCTCCACATCCGAAGCGACCTCGCACTTGGGGTCCAGCCCGCACTGCCCCTCATCCAGCGTCACCACCGGCCCCTCCATCCCGGTCTCGGCCTTCAAGATCTTGCGGATCGAGGATAGCGTGGTATACAGGCTGACCAGACCCTGCTTGGTAGACAGCTTGGGCCAGAAAGCCTCCACCAACACCTCGCAGGGGAAAGTCTTGCCCTGGTTCAGCACGAGATAGCAAAACAGCTTTTTCGCCTTCCTCCGACCCCAAGCCTTGTCCGGAATCTCCCAGTCACCGAACAGTATCTTTGGAGTACCCAGCAGACAGACCCTGAGTTTCTCCTCTCCAGCGGGTATGACCCTTTCTCCCAATATCTCCTCAGCCACATCCTCAAGGGTTTTGCCCTTCCCCCTTTTCAGAGCTACGGCAAAAGCCTTAGGAGGAAGTTCTGATTCCATCTCCTTTAATAAAGCCTTCGCCCTGTCTTGAATCCCTTTATGGCCACCAGCACTATTTTGGACTGTGCCTACAAGCTCCAAGGCCCGCCCCTTTTCCCCTTGCCTCGAAAACTGCGTTGCGAGGCCCAAAATGACATTCAAGGCATTGAAAACGGCCTCGAGCTTCATGGCCCCCTTCAAGGCCTGGTGGAAGGCTTTTTCTGACTCCTCATATTCCCCCAAACCACAAGCCACCTGACCCAGTCCAATATAGCACTCAACAATCCCCCGGCTTTCTTTAATTTCTTTTGCAAGTGAAAGGCTCTCCTGGAATAACCGCCTGGCCTCCTTGAGTTCGCCCAGACCGAAAGCGACCTTTCCCAGGCAACATAGGGCATCTTCTACACCACTTGGGTAGTTAATCGAACGAGAAACATCCAGACTTTCCTGAAACAGCCTTTGTGCTTCTTGGTTCTCCCCTTGCGCTTCGGCAATCAGCCCTAATCCAGCCAAGCTTCCAACTTTTCCCCGTTCATCCCCGAATTCTTTAGCAATTATGAGGTCATCCTGAAACAGGCATTTCGCTTCATCGTACTCCCCCAGCATGCGGTAAACTGTCCCCAGGGCAGAAGATGCCTGCCGCAAGATATTCAAGTCACCCAATTCTCTGCAAATAGCCTTGCTTTCTAATAAAATATCCTTGGCTTTCGAAAGCCCATCGGGGCTTTGATTCAATAATAGGCCTCGCGCGACAAGCCCAATTGCCACTTGGATTTGATTTCCGCCTTCGCGTGCAATTCGGATACTTTCCTCAATGCACCGCACGGCCTCATTAAAATTCCCTTCTTCAAATAACACCAAACCAAGTATTCGAAGCGTCTCGGTTTTTAAATACCGCAAGGTTCCGTCCGGAATGCGAAAAGAATCCGTCATATTAAGGCATTCCAAGAAACATTGTTTTGCTTCATTAAAATTTCTCTGAAGCCTATTAGCTGCCCCAAGACCTTCAAGGCAATAGGCGGTTTCCTTAAGCGCCCCGGTCTTGCGGAAAAATAAAAGGGACTTCTGTAGAATATCTTTGCCCTCCCCGCAACGGCCCTGAAGATATCTGCTCCGTCCATAAAACATAGCTAATTTCCAAAAAATCCGACTCCTCTTTTTCCCCTTTTCCAATTTCCTTAGGGATTCCGTCAGGATTGCCTCAAACGCTGAGAAGCCCTTAGCACCATAGAAAGCCGCAAGGGTGAAACAGGCCATGTCGAGGTCCTTGAGATGACCCCTTTCAGCTGACCAGTCCCAGGCTGTCCTTATATTGTCAATCTCTTGCCTAATTTCCTGGATGGTTTCACATTGTCTGTATGCCCGGATTGGCTCTTCCCTTTGCTGAAGGAAGTCGGCATAATAATGAGCGTGGATGTCTTGGATCCTCTTCTTCTCTCCCGGGACCTCCCTAACCTTTCCCTCCCCAAACTGCCGCATCAACTCATGGACCTCATAACGCCCGGAAGGGGCCTTGCGAATAAAGGACTTATCAATCAGGGACGCAATCACCGGCAGGGTCGCCCCGGCCACCTTCTCAGCCGCCTCCCGACTAAACCCACTCCTGAACACAGACATCCTGCGAAAAGACCTCTGCTCCTCTTTTGTCAGCATACTATACGAATTCTCAAACACTCCACCCAAGCTCCGGTGCCGCTCGGCCAATTCCTTCTGGCCCGTGGCAAAGAACCCGAGACTCTTCCCAACCTCCTTGGCAATCTCCTTCAGGGACAAAGCCCGGACCCAGGAGGAGGCTAACTCGATCCCCAAGGGCATTCCCTCCACCCCCTGACAGACCCTGACCACAAAAGGCTTATCCTCCGGGGTTAGGCGGAAACTCGTATCCGACCTCTTTGCCCCCTGAAGAAAGAGCTTAACCGCGCTGTAATCCTCGACAGACTCCTCAGCCATCACCTCCTTCGGATACTCCAGTCCCTTAACCTGAAAGGCCTGCTCTTCTCTCAACCGGAGCAGGGCCCGGGAAGTCACCAAACACCTCACCCCGGGGGCCGTCCTTAGAACCTCGGAAACCAGGCCCGCTCCAGGAAGAAGATGCTCGAAGTTATCCCACAAGAGGAGCAAGCGCTTCTCCCGCAGGTAGTTCAAGAGCTGGACTTTGGGGTCCCCGGGGCCGTAGAACGAGAACTCCAGGGACTCGGCCAGGGCGGGGACGATGTGATCCAGGGAGCTAACACCCACAAATGGCACGAACCAGACCCCATGAGGGTAGTCCCCAAGCCGTTGGGAAACCGCCTCCAAAGCCAGACGGGTCTTCCCGATGCCTCCGGGACCGACCAAGGTCAGGAGACGGCAGGAAGGGTCGCGGAGCAAGCTCTCTATCTCAGAGAGCTCCTGCTCACGGCCGATGAAAGGAGTAGGTTGGACAGGGAGGTTGTTGGGAAATGCCTCTTTCGAGGGGAAGGGCTTGGAGCGCTGGCGAGGTTTGGGAAGGTTTAGGATGTCGGCCATCTTAATGGATAACGGATGGATAACGGATGGATAACGGCAAGGATAACGGCGGATAACAAGGGATGGGGGATGAGACTGGGGTCCGAGGAGGGCACTTGAAGCCTCCTACAGGATAGGGCGGTCCGATGCTCTCGGTTCAGAGCCGCGGAAGGAGGATAACCTAAAGGAAGATAATGACTTTGAACCGTTCTCATCTCTCACCCAAGCTAAGGATGCAAGAACAGGGATCAAGCCAGAGGGGGCGATACCGAACAACAGGTATTAAGTTAGCATAATTAACCGGGCAAAGTCAAGGGCAGAAGAGACTCGCCCGTCCCTTTCGAGGAACCCCACCCTTAATCCCTCCCCAGCCGGGGAGGGAAAACCGTTTGTGGGGGGGATCTTTCCCCCCCGATAAATCGGGGGGCTATTTTCATGACGCCCCTCAGGGGCTTGAATCGAAAAGGGGCGCACGGCGAGCGCCCCTATCCTTCCGACCCATTAAGACGGCAGAGGAGATGAGGAGATGAGGGGAAAGGGAGAAACGGCAGACAAGGGGAGGGGAAGAAACGACGAGATCCCGAAACGAGTTCGGGATGACGAGCCATATCATTGCGAATTGCGGATTGCGAATGGCGAATTTAAACACACCCCCTACCCCCTCTTATTAGAGGGAATAAAGGCTGGATTCCGGATCAAGCCCCCGATAAACAGCATCGGGACAGGCCGGAATGACGAGCGTCGAGGGCCCCGATAAAGTGCATCGGGATTTCGCTTCGCTCAACAGGATGCCCTCGATACTGCCGCCAGAGATGGCGGCGCTACAATCTGACCAGACGTTTAGCCTTGGCGAGCTGGGCTCGCAGGGCGCGGGGGCCGGTCCCTCCGGGAAGGTCGCGCCGGGCGAGCGAAGTGCGGATGTCGAACACGCCGTAAACGTCCTTTCCGAACAGGCGGGAATGCTGGCGAAGCTCCTTAATCGTCCATTGGCTCAAGGGCTTTCGCTTCAGAACGGAAAGACGGGAAAGCTCGGAGGTCAGGGCATGGCTTTCCCGGAAGGGCATTCCCTTGCGCACCAGGTAATCCGCCAGATCGGTCGCCAAAAGAGACTCATCCACGGCTTCCCTCATCCGGCGGGGATGGACCTGGAGGGCCCGCAGGAGCGGGGCCAGAACGCCGAGAGCGAAGTTAAACGTGTCCAGGGAATCGAAAAACGGCTCCTTGTCCTCCTGCAAATCCTTGTTGTAGGAAGAGGGAAGGCCCTTCAGGGTGGCCAGGAACCCCACGAGGTTTCCGATAACCCTCCCGGACTTTCCCCGGATGAGCTCCAGGGAATCCGGATTCTTCTTCTGGGGCATGAGGCTCGAGCCGGTGG
>Ga0315274_10007655_pt1 | contig 15636 bp, 12 predicted proteins | sample YL17G02_20_MG_FD_203700 | JGI IMG/M metagenome (GOLD analysis project Ga0315274, IMG submission 203700) | Sediment microbial communities from Yellowstone Lake, YNP, Wyoming, USA - YL17G02_20 | ecosystem: Environmental > Aquatic > Freshwater > Lake > Sediment | place: USA: Wyoming | collected... | reverse complement strand
GCGGCGACGGGGGCGCTATGCGTCCAGCGGTCTGTCTGCGCGGGATCATGCCAGCCGGCCTGATGCTGGTCAAAGTCCGGCATGCCACTGGGCGCATAGTCCGCCGGATTCCTGCCGGGCAGCCCAATCCAGATCCAGCTTGGCAGGGGTGTAGGCACAAGTGTGGGGATCGTCTGGCGCAACGGACTTGAATTGGGTGTGGCCCACGCCGGGCCCGCATGCGCTGCCCAAAAGACGGACATGCCAACTGCCAGCACCAACATCCATCCGGCCGCTTGCCAGAAGTTCGTTGTCGGCCTCACCCTGTCGTCCAACGCATGCCTCACTAATCGCACCCGCTCCTCCTCACTCAAGCCGCTGTCGCAATGCTCAATTCTACTGGTTGTCGGCTGCCTGGTCAATAGAGTCCCTTGCCGCGGATGACCGCGGCTACAGTGCGGCCCAGAATCTGAAGGTCGAGCCACAGCGAGTAGTGCTGGATGTAGTACATATCGGCCTCGGTGTGCGGGTTGTTGGGAGCATCCGCGCGCGCGGTGACCTGCCACCAGCCGGTGATGCCCGGCGGAACGCTGAAGCGCTTGAACTCCCAGGGTGCATAGTCCTGCACCAGAAGAGGCAGCTCCGGCCGCGGGCCTACCACGCTCATCTCACCCTTGAGCACATTGAACAACTGGGGCAATTCATCGAGGCTCCAGCGGCGCAGAAAGTGCCCTACGCGTGTGATGCGGGGATCCTTGCCGTCCTTCTCGAGAAAGCGCCGGCCATCGGAAGCCTCCCTGACGATAAGGTCAATGCCCTTATCCGCTCCGACCACCATGGTCCTGAATTTGAGCATCCGGAATGACTTCCCATGCCAGCCTGGACGTTCCTGGGTGAAGATCACCGGTCCCGGAGAGTCCAACCTGATGCAAAGCGCGATCAGCACAAGCGCCGGCCAGATCAGCAACAGCGCTGCCACCGCAATCGCCAGGTCCAGCACGCGCTTTGCAAACAGGGCAGTCCCGTCCAGTGCAGGCTCCTTGAGCGCGATCAGCGGCAAATCACCCAGGACCGCGACGCCGGTTCGCAGGTAGGCAAGATCAAAGAGATCAGGCACTACGCTCACGTTCGCAGGCGTGCTATTCAGAACCTCAATCAGATGCGACATCTTCTCGTGCGCATACAGAGGCAGCGCTATGATGACCTGATCCACGTCGTAGCGCTGCACCCATTGCTGCGCCTCCTGCATAGGTCCCAGTACCGGATGGTTCTCGAGCACCTGCCCGATCTTGCCCGGGTCATCATCGAGAAAACCGACAACCTGCAGGCCCATCCAGCCGCGTTCGTTCAGTGCGGCAGCCACACGCCGACCCACTGCTCCGGCCCCGGCTATGAGAATGCGGTGCTCGCTTACCCTGCGCGCGCCCAGAGCCTTGAAGACAAACCGCGTGCCCAGGCGCAGGAGCACGAGCGCGAGCGCATCCAGCAGCGCGAAATACAAAAAGAGCAGACGTGAGAGGCCGCGGTAAGAAAGGTAGAGGGTGCCCGCGAGCACCAGCGTGGCGATGGCAACTCCCTTGAGGACCGTCTGCACCTCGTCCTCTGCGCGCAGGATCCGGTTGGTGTTGTATGCGGACTGAGAACGGAGCACCAATGGCCAGATCACGGCAACCATCAGGCAGATCGCCGCATTCAGCCCGCCACCAAACGCCTGGAAGGGCTGCCCGTACGGGAGCGTCTCTCGTAGCCATCCCGCCGCCAACAAGCATAGCAGACTGCCCAGCACGTCCAGCACGTACAGGGTCAGAACAAAGCTGCCGGGTTTCTCACGCTTCATGCCCCTGCTCCGATGCGCGATTGACTAGTTGTCCGGGATCTTGCTTCAAGCGCCATGCACACACGATCAGAGCCAGCATCATCCACCACAGTGGCCCAGGCTTTGCGCCCAGGGCGACGGCATCGAGCAGGCTGTAGACAAAGTAGGCTACCATGCATCCAGCCAGTCCAAGCGCAAGCGCCCTGTTCCATCCCTGGGCGCGCGGGAGGATGGACAGAGTCATTCCCGCCGCGCGCCACCACAGCGCAGCATAGGCGAACAAGCCAAGGAGCCCAAAGTCAAGGGCGGCCTGCAGGAACGCGTTGTGGGCGTGAGCCACGTCGTAGGTCGGAATCACACCCAGTGGATAGAGCATCCACACGGTGCGCCGGAAGGCGCCGATACCCATGCCCGTGAATGGAAAGTCCTGGATACCGCGCAGCGCCTGTGCCCAAATAGTCGTGCGCGATTCCCAGTTCAACTTGCCCGACAGATCCAGGATGATGCCCCAGCGCAGCGTTCTGTCGATCCAGACGGGTCCGCGCACGGCGGCGTAGGCGAGTGCCGCGAGCGTCAACAATCCCATGGCGATGCCCGCGCGGCGATCCAGGACCACCACCACCAAAGCTAGCCAGGCCGCGATGCCCAGGAATGCCCCGCGTGATTGGGTCAGCAGCATAGTCGCTGTAGTCAGGAACGTGGACAACGCCAGCCAGGCCGGACAGCCTCTGCCTGTCCTGGGCCTCTTCCATTCCCAGGCTAGAAGTGTCCACTGCAGCGGCACCATCCACAGCAACACACCGGCGACCTCATTGGGATGAAAGCCCTCCGCAGCGCCAGGCAGTCCGCGTATCAGCCTGGGCAGGTGATCGGTGACGACCGCAAGCGTCGGATTCTTGTAGAGCCAGTCCGTGCCAACCAGGCCCAGCGCCGCAACGGCCGCGCCCAGGCCCAGGTAGACCGCAAGCGCCTGCCGCAAGCGCGGCTGGTTGTGCGCGTAGGCAATTGTCGCATAGTAGACCGACACTCCGAGCAGCACGCCGAGCGCCTTGGGGAGGCTGTAGAGCGCGTCGAACGAGGCCCACAGACTGATCGGGATCAGCAACACCAGAATGGCAATGGGCAGATCTAACGGGGTGCCCCCCCTGAGCTGACTACGAAACCGGGAAAGGACGGACAATGCCACCTTACCTCTGCTTTGGGAGCCGCCGGTGTCCGGTATGGCAGAGACCGGCCCACCCGCCGCTCCCCCGCCTGGCGATCGCCAGCCCCCATCCATGCGTTGCAGGCCCAGAACCTAAGGCACCGGCGTCAGAGGCGAGGATTGGCTTGTCACCTGCTGCAGCGCCTCGGCCCGTCGCCTCCACAATTGCGCCAGGTCGTCCCGCCCAACGCGTGCCGATCTCTGGGCACAGACAAGGAACTCCTCCGCGGTGAACCCGCCGCGGTCCCACTCGCTGGCGGCCTTGGACAGGTCGCCCTGCGCCTCGCGTATCCAGCCTAGGCCGCGGTGCGCCCCCAAGTTCCCCGGGTCCACGGACAGCGCGCGGGTGAACCATTGCTCTGCCTGCCTCGCCGCGGCGACCGCGGCAACCTGGCGCGTGCCGCCTCGGACGGCGCTCAACGCAACCATGCCCACGTTCGTCAGCACCGCGCTTCCCACAGCCCGCGCTTGCCAGGCACCGGCGACCAGGACAAACGCGGCCAACGCTGCGAGCCTACGGCCCTTGGCACACCTTGCGCGCATCAGGTGACAGGCCTCCCCTTCCACTACGTCCACTGCCCTGGGCTCGCTTCCGACATTCAGCCCAATATGGAGCGAAACAGTCGCTCATACTGATCGGTGACCTCTTCCCAGGAGTAGCGCTCGCGTGCGCGCCTGGCTGCTCGCTGCCCGAGTCCACGCGCCATGGCTGGGTTGCCTATCAGCTTCAGGAGGACTTGGCGCAGACTCTCTACGGTGCCGGAATAGCTCTCACCCGCGTCGCCAAGCACTTCAAGGTTTGCCGGAGTTGCATTGACCACCACACAACTTCCGAAGGCCATGGCTTCGAGCAGGGCCGGATGGGTGCCGCCCACCTCGGAGGTCTCCACGAATGCATAAGCGCTTGAACTCAGTTCGCGATAGCCCTCCCCGAAGAGATATCCGGTAAAGACCACGTTGGATCCGGCACCCGCCTTGAGCTGCCGGATGTAGTCATGGGCATACGAAGCATCGCCAACCACAACGAGCTTCATCTCGGTGTCAAGCCCATTGAAAGCCTGCACCAGGTGATCCAGGCGATTCTCCGGCACAAGTCTGCCGACAAAGAGCACATACTTTAAGGGATCGAGGCCGAATCGCCGCAAATGCGCGCCCGGCGGCGCCGGCTGTACGTCTGAACCATACGCAATGCATGCCGAGGGCTTTGCATACTGGTCCTGATAATAGCGCTCGATCACCCGGGAATCCGTGACAATGGCGTCCGGGAAGATGGTTGCCAGGTATTCGGCAAAGCGAAGATACTTCTTAGCCCAGACGGGCCACTTTTGACGCTGCCAGTCCAAACCATCGACATTGAGCACTACTTTCTTGCCCGTCAGCCTGGGAATCCAGGACACCAGGCTGTTGCCGACAATGCAGATGAGCACAGCGTCAAAGTCGCGCCGCGACGCATGCAGCGTGGAAAGCAGGGTATGTACCAGCGTCTCCGTGTACTTGGTCCGGATGGTTGGCAGCCGCACCAACTCCATGCCGCGATAGTGGCGATCCGTGATTTGGATGTGATGCGAGCGACAGTACACGGTCACCTGGTGCCCACGCTGCACCAGGCGCGCTCCGAGCTCTTCTACAAAGGTCTCGAACCCACCGTAGGACGAAGGAATGCCGCGCGTGCCCAGCATTGCGATCTTCAAAGAATTCTCCTGGAAGACGATGCAGGTCCCTGACCGGTGGTGGCATGCGTGCTCTCAGCGCTGCAAGCGGGGCGACGATCATGCGCGTTCCCTTGGCCCCGAGGCGTCGGCGGCAGAGCGCTTGTCCTGGTCCGCGTCTCGGTGCTCAGGTTTCCCGGATGCCCCAATGTCAGACGCGCCCGTTCGAGTAGCCGTATGGATGATAGCCTATTCCGCTGCGTTCCCACAAACGAGGGCCTCCGCGCCGCACTACGCTCGTCATGCAGGTTTACGCGCGAGCCATCAGGCCTACTGGCCTGGGCGGGCACCGGCAGGCCGCCACGAGCCTGGTGGATCAGCCATCCGGCGGCGACCCGAATGCCTACCGCGATCCCTGCTCCGGACTGAACCTACGGAATACCACGATGCCGTGCGATCTGCTCGTACAGCGTCGCGATCTTGCGCGTTGCTGTCTCCTCGCAAAAGGACCCTTCTGCCAATGTTCGCCCCATGACTCCCAAGCTGGAACGCAGGCCGGAGTCATCGATCAGGCGCAGGATCGCGCCGGCAAGCGCCTGCTCGTCCCCTGGGGGCACGAGCAGGCCGGTGACGCCGTGGCGCACGATCTCAACAGGACCGCCGTGCGCCGTGGCGACTACCGGTTTGGCGCTCGCCATGGCTTCGAGCACACTCATGCCGAATGGTTCGGGTTTCAGTGAAGGCAAGACTGCAATGTCGATCGCCGCCCACACGTCAGGCGTGTCGCCACGCCAGCCGGCAATGATGACCTGGGACCCGACGCCCAGGGACACCGCGTTCTCGCGCAACTGCGTAAGCAGGTCCTCCTCGCCGGGGAACACACCCCCCACAAAGGCGAGCTTGACCTGTCTGCGCTGCCTGAGAATGCCCGAGGTTGCCTGCAGTAGGTACTGTTGACCTTTCCAAGAGTTCAGGCGCCCGACCGAGCCCAGCAGCACTTCGTCTGACGCCACACCCAGCTCCCGTCGCACACGTTCCCTGTCATTTGCGGGCGAGAATCTCTGCACGTTCACGCCGTCGTGCACGATGTGCACCTTCGACTCCAGTGACGGAAGGGTGTGGCAAAGGTGCGCCTTCACGGCAGCCGACACGGCAATGACCTCGTCTGCACAGCGCTCCAGCATCCAGGCAGTCAGCCTCCTCAGGAGAACCGGTTCGGAGACAATCTCGCGTACCTGCCAGACGTGCCGCGTCCGCATGGCTGAGGCCGCCAGCGCCCCTCCCCAGACCGCGCTGGTGTTGCTGTGTATGAGATCGACTTTCTCAGCATAAACAATGCGGGCCACCCGCACCGAGGAAGCCGCCAGCTTTAGGCCATACCGAATAGCGCCGACCGGGTTCAGGTACTTGCGCCGCAGGACTCCCAACCCAAGATGGCGGTATCTGATGCCTTCACTGGCAAGCTCTCGTGAAAGCAGGCCATCGTAGGCGACATCGTTCGGTAGGAGCACCAGCGGATCAAATCGCCCCTTGTCCAGACTCTTCACCAATCCAAGGAGGCATCTGTCGGACCCGTAGAGTTCGTCGCTCGAATGTAGATACAGTATCTTCAGGGGCATGTCACCAGACTCTACACCACGAGTGCCGTGCTCTCTGCTGCAGCCCGCAGCCTGCGCGCCCGAATGCGCCCGGTACCCTATGCCAGAATTGGGACTGCCGGTGACTTCCCAAAGGAGTGCCTTCGTGCCTATGGACACGGCAGTGCAGCGCCGCCAGGCACTGGCGCGGCTCAAGGCGCCAATGCGCATACCGCGGGTGGAGCGCGGCCGGCAGCGCCCTCCGGACCACCGGTTGGTTCCGAGCTGGTCAGAGTCGAACAGCCTGTTGCCGCTCGGGCAGTGGTGGCCCATACCGCGCCACGGATGCCTGAGCTGCAGTCTCCGCACGACGTTCCCGCCATTATAGCACAGTTGACAACTCTTCCGCCTTGCCCGGTCTGAACGGGGCGATGGGTTCTGACGGACACGCGCTGCAGGCGCTTGAATGCGGAGCGGGCTTGTGTTACAATGGCGCCCGCACACCGCAGGACTAAACCAACTCATCGGAGCCACGCAATGCCTGTGAAAAGGGCCGCGCTTCTTCTGACTCTCGCCTCTCTCCTCCTTCTGCCCAGCGCGACACCGGCTGCCAGCCAGGACGAAGTCACCCTCACGCTGCAGCAAGGCATGGCCGGCTACTTGGGCGGCCAGACTACGTATATCTACCAGTACGCACCCGACACCAACTACTGCTCGGACAGCGGTTTCAGGGTTGGCTTCAAGCAGCAATACGCCGCGCTCGCGCGCTTCGACTTGTCGTCCATTCCGGCTGACGCCACAATCACCCGGGCTACACTGGAGCTGTACGCTTACGGGTGGAGTGGTGCTGACATCACTCTTGGCGCCTATGTGATTACGCGCACAACTTCGTTGTGTCAATCCACGTGGAACCGCCCGCGCACCGCCGCCCTGTGGGGCATACCCGGCGCCAATGACCTGACGTCGGATCGACGCCCCGGCCCACTGGGCACCGCCAGGACGAGTGGCATCCACAAGTGGTACGGCCTTGATGTCACCTCAGCGGCACAGTCCTGGCTCAGTGGCGCGCTCGCAAACAATGGCGTTCTGTTGCGACAGACGGTCTTCACACCCGACTCTGTGTCTTTTGCTAGCAGCACGGCAAGCGAGCTTTCTCGGCGCCCAAGGCTGGTGGTTGCATATCGCAGCGGCTCACAGCCAGGCGCGACCGCCACAAGCAGCCCCACTCCTACGCCTGCCTCGGGTCCTTCAGCCATGCCAACCCTCACCCTTACTGTTGTGCCGGGCAGCACACCCACGCGCACCGCTACTGCAACGGGTACAGTGTCGGGCACTCCAACTCGCAGTCCCACCCCAAGCCCCACCTCCGCCGCTGGCAACGGGAACCTCACCGTGGAACTCCAGCAAGGTAGCAGCGGTTATGTCGGCAGCAAGACTACTTGCCTCTATCAGTACTCGGCAGACAGCAACTACTGCCTATCCAGCGCCCTCAAGGTTGGCTCCAAGCAGCAGTATGCTACCCTTGCGCGATTCGACCTCTCGCCCATCCCCAGCAACGCCACCGTTTCGGAGGCGACGCTCCAGTTCTATGCTATAGGTTGGAGCGGCGCTGACGTTAGCATCGGCGCTTACGTTGTCACCCGCACCACCGCTCTTTGCCAAGCCACATGGAATCGCAGCCAGTCCAGTACCCAATGGAGGATTCCAGGAGCCAACGACGCGTCTTCCGACCGCCGTCCAGGCCCGGCGAGTGCTTTGACCACAAGCGGCATCCGCAAGTGGTACAGCTTCGAGCTGACACCCATTGTGCAGGCGTGGCTAAGCGGATCGCTTGCCAACAATGGCATGCTCCTGCGCCAGACCGCAAGCAGCAGCCAGCATGTGGTCTTATTTGTGGGCAACGGCAGCGCCGAGGGCGCGCTCCGCCCGAAACTGGTGATCACCTACCGGTACGATGGTCCGGCATCAACGCCCACACCGGAGACGCTCGTGATCGGACATGTGAGCGACGTGCATGTCGATCTGGGGCCTCTTCAGTCTGAGCGCGTGCGGACAGCGGTTCGTACGGTCAGCCAGCTAGCCCGAGTTATTGCCGTGACAGGTGACTGCGCTCATCACGGAACGGCATCCGAGACCCAAGAATTCGTGCAGATCATGACCGGGGAGGCCACGATTCCATGGAAGGCCGTGAGCGGGAATCATGATAGCGCTTCCTCGTATCAAGCGTACGTTGGTCCACTCGAGTGGTCCTGGGACGTGGGCAGCTACCGCCTGATCGGAATCAATACCGAGCTCATAGACTACTCCGCCCTGGACGCTGCGCTCACAGACGAGAAGCCGTGCATCGTCCTCGGCCATTACCCGCTGGAGCATTGCACCCCTGAGGATCAGGCCGCGTTGCGCGAACGCTTCAGGGTCTTTCATGTTCCCCTTTACCTCGCAGGGCACACGCATATCGCCGCGGAGGAGGTGGATCCGGTTTCGGGCACGTTGCTCATCACTGGCGCGGACGTGGCATCCGGTTACTACCGAGTTGTCACTGTGAGCGGGCAGATTGTTCAATAGACTGCGGGCAGGCCCTGACGGCATCCAGCCGGTCAACCTGAATACTGCGGTGGGCGCTTGCGGCATGCTTCGGCAGGGTGCCGCTCGCCCCGCCCCATCACCCCGCCATGTCTGAGGCAAGTCTCCAATACGACCCCGCAGGCCGGAGCGGACTCGACGCCTGCGTCTTCTCCATTCGGTGGTTGGTCGAGTCGTGCAGTCTGGAGCCACCCGGCTTCCGCCAGCTCGCAGAACATGCCGGCTGGTCACCAAGTACCGGGTTTTCGATGCGGAGCCCGGCTTCACATCAGACGCGCCTGCGATTGCACACTACACCGCCGAGCGCATGGGCCACGGGCCACTCGAGCCTGGGCGTCGGGAGCACGCGGCGCAAGGTAAAGGGAGCGGGCAAGACGGAATCAGCCTGACTTGTGGTATAATGTGTGTGGTAGCGCCTGCCCAAACCAGTTCTGAGACAGCGTATACGCCACAAGCGCATCGGCGTCATACCTGCAGGACCCAGCGGTGTCACAAGGCAGACCGTGCGATGTTGGCAACGGGAGGTGATTTGCCATGTGTGAGAAGAGAACCGGCGTCCGTACACGTGACTCGGGCAAGGTGGCGGCCTCGCTTCTTCTTGCCGTTGCGCTTCTGTTGGGCGTGCTTCTGGGAGGGTCGAGCGCGGCTCTGCCGGAGGCTGAGCCCGCGGCGGTGCCTGCCTCGGAACCTCGCTCGTTTGCCCCCGTCACCACGGTCTTTCAGAAATGGGTCAGCCCCGACCCCTTCTATGCCGGTGTAGCCGATACCTACATTGACCTCTACAACCCAAACAACAACTGTGGCGCGTCTGCCAGCGCGAAGGTTTTCGCAGCGCTTGGCAGCCGCGAGCGCATGTTGATCAAGTTCGATCTGTCTCGCATTCCCACCGGCTCCACGGTGCTAACGGCAAGCCTGGAGCTGTTTGTCTGGGGTCGAGCGGGCGGAGACGTGAACCCGGGCAGGGTCGCAGTGTATGCGCATCCAGTTCGGCGCCACTGGACGGAGGCGAACGCCACTTGGAACAAGGCGACTTCCACCGACTTCTGGGCTCAGGCGGGCTGCAACGACTCCACCCTCGACTTCGACCCTACTTTGGCGGCCACAACGACGGTCCAATACACGAATGGGTACTACTCGTGGGACATCACGAGTATGGTTCACCCATGGGTTTCGAATCCTGCGTCCAACGAGGGTGTCATACTCACCGCAGATGGACTGAATGTTGAGTACTGGATCCGCACCTCTGAGATCAGTTCTCTCAGCCAGCGTCCGGCCCTGCGCGTGACCTACGAGACCGGACCGGTCACGGCCACGCCCACTCGAACGGCTACACAGAGCCCGTCTCCGGCGGTCAGCTACACGCCCACCCAAACGCGTACGCCGACGCGCACTGCTACCCCTCTCTACAGTCCCACGCCCAGCAACACTCCTACGCTTACACTCACGCCGACCGAAACTCCAACTCTGACTCCTACACCCACACCGGTCGTGCTGGGTTTCCAGCAGGAGGTAGCTCCTAGCGGGGTCTACACAGGGGTGACCGATACGTACCTGAGTTCGTACTGGCCCAATTGGGTCCTCGGTGGCGAGGAAAGCATTCGGGTCAGTCAACGGACCAGCGGGGCGGAGCGCGCTCTCGTGCGCTTTGATTTGAGTGGCCAGGTCCCTGAAGGTGCGAGCATTGCCAGTGCCAGGCTGTCACTGTTTGCCTGGTCGAGACGAACGCTCTCAGGCATGCTGATTTCGGCCTATCAAGTCAACCGCGGCTGGGACGCGGCTGCGGCAACGTGGAATCGCGCCAATCCAGACGAGCTGTGGGGGGATCCGGGGTGCGACGAGGTCAGTGCCGATCGCCTGGGCGACCCCCTCGATTCCAGATTCGTGTACTTTATCAACCAGACCCATGAGTGGAACCTGACCTCTGCAGTGCAGGCATGGGTGACCGACCCACAGAGTAACCACGGAGTCGTCTTGATCGGCGCTGACGTAGATCAGGACATCCGCTTTCGCTCGTCCCAATGGCGGTCGCTCGAGCAGAGGCCCAAGCTCACCATTGTTTACACGCTCCCCTAGCACATACAGCAAGAACCGGGTCCGCTCCAGGCCTAATGCGCACTGGCGCGGATCCGGTTCTTTGTCTCTCGGGCTCTGGACGTACAGCAGCACCCTAGTACTGCAGATGAGACACGCTGCGTCCGAAGCGGTCGTAGAGATCCACGCTGTCGTGGTCATTGTTCCAGACCAGCCCGCGCCCCCAGTAGACGTCCTCTGTGAGGTCGGCGCCAACCCCGCTGTGCAACCGGACGCTGGCGCCAGCAGCGAGGACGAAGGCGCGGAAGGTGTACCTGTGCCGAGCGGAATCCTCCACGTACCAGCCCAGCATGTCCGCGGGGAGTGTGTCGTAGCTGCGAAAGCAGACCCACTCTCCGTTGGGATCCTGGGCGCTCCCGCCCCACACATTGCAGCACGTCCACTCTACTCGCACGTCCATCCTGCGCGGGAGCGGAGTAGGCGTCGGGGATGCCGTTGGCGAGGGCACGGGCCTGCCCACAAGCGGTAGAAAGGCCGCGATCTCCAGTGTCGCCGTGTCAGCAGCTGGGGGTCGCGCAAGCAGGAGGGCTGCGGCCCCGGCCAGAACCACAAAGACCGCTGATCGCGGTAGACTCGGCCGTCTCCTCGTGTGCCTCCCTGCCACTCTCCCCCTATCTGCGGGCGCGCCTAGGCCGTCAGCAGCGTGCGGACCTCCACTACGCGTCCGCCCTGCAGATACACGCGCGGCACACGCGGCATGATGCAGGTAATGACCTCGTAGCTGATGGTGTTCGCCCACGCGGCGATTTCATCTGCGCCTATCTGTTCGTCGCCCTGCCTGCCCAGCGCCACCACCTCGTCGTCGAGCCGCACGTGCGGCACCCCGCTGACATCGACCACGAGCTGATCCATACACACGCGGCCCAGGATGCGGCAGCGCTGTCCGCGGATCAAGACCGCGCCGCGATTGGAGATTGTCCGACGGTAGCCATCGCCATAGCCAATAGGGACGAGGGCCACCCGGGTCGGCTGAGTGGTGATATAGGTGTTGCCGTAGCTGATTGCTGATCCAGGCGGAAGGACTCGCACGCGTGCAACCCGGCTGTGCAGCGACAGCGCCGGCAGCAGCGGAAGAACCGCCCCCATTTCAGCTGAGGGTTGCCATCCATAGATCGGGAGCCCCGGCCGAACCATGTTCAGATGCGCTTCCGCCAGGTACAACGTGGCCGGACTGTTGGCGGCGTGCACAAGAGGTACGGAGAACCCCGCTTCCCGCGCGCTCTTGACAACGTCCAGGAAAACGCCCAGTTGGCGCCGGGAGTAGCTCTGGTCCGCCAACTCCGCCGTGCTGAAATGGGTGAACATCCCCTCGAGCCGGATGCCTGGCAGATCGCTGAGGGCGCGCAGGAGATCCACGGCCTCGTCTGGAAGCACCCCGAAGCGGCCCATCCCGGAGTCAACCTTGACATGCACGGGCAAACGGTTGCGTCCAAGACGCTCCACCTCGGCTGACAGGGCGCGCCCAAGCTCCAGTGTAGTGACAGCCGGAGTAAGGTCGTTCTCTGCCAGTGCGGCCGCCGCCGCAGTCGGGAGGTAGCCCAGCACAAGAATGGGCGCCACAACACCACCCCGCCGCAATTGGATCCCTTCCGCCATGCGTGCCACAGCCAGCCGGTCGGCTCCCGACTTGAGAACAACGGGTGCCACCTGCTGCGCTCCATGGCCATACGCGTTGTCTTTCACCACCGCCATCAGCTGAACGTTGTCGCCAATGTGCCTTCTGAGCTGGCGCACGTTGTGCGCGATGGCATCGAGGTCAACCTGCGCCCAGATCACCTCTTGTGCAGTTGCTGCCTTAATGTCCACATTGCTCATTTGATTGCTCCAGACCACCTAGGGTCGCAAAGAACTCGGATCCACCCACACTGTGCGGGACTCGCGCTTGGGAAAGCGAGGCACAAGAGCTTGACGCAGCAGCGCGATCCGAAGCCCGGGCCAGAATCCTTGCAGCTCCTGCCGCTCGGGTGCCGACAGCCCGCCCCGGCTGTACTGTTGCTTAACGTACAGCTCAGCAACCCTACGCACGCGTTGCCCGTCGCCAGAAAACGCGCTTGCCAGAGACTTGCCATACTCCAGTGGAGTCTGGTGCGGCATCTGGGGAATACCGAGAAGCCTGCCCAAGCGGCACAACTCGGCATATGCGCGCGCGGCCGAAACAAGACCGCGCAGGCTGAGCCCCCACCATCCCAGCGTCACCAGCAGCGCGGCAGCCAAGGCCACCAGCGTCGCCACTGCCCATTGCTTTAGCCGAGCATACCACGGTTTGCGCGCGACCGTCGTGCCAAGGCCCGCGCTCACATCTTCAGCCTGCGTTTCATCAGGACCGTACTTATCCTCGCGGGTGTTGCGGTCGGCCTCGGGCGCGCTCAGAGCGCCTGGAAGCAGAGGTGTTAAAGAACTCGAAGCGAACGACGGGGTTGGCTGCGAGGCCGTGGGTTCGAACTCTATCCAGCCATAGCCCGGGAAGTACACTTCCGCCCAGGCGTGCGCGTTTGCCTGGCGTACACGGTAGATGCGCGAACCCGCGACAAGCTCGCCCGGTGCGTAACCTTGCGAGATGCGAGCCGGAATCGCTAGCGCGCGGCACATGACCGCCATCGCTGTCGCATAGTAGTCACAGTATCCCCTGCGCCCCTCAAAAAGGAACCAGTCCACAACGTCGTGGCCCGCCGGCGGGGCGCTGATAGACTGGTCGTACGTGATCCGTCGCAAATAGTCCTGAAGGGCCAATGCCTTCTCAAATGGCGTCACAGCACCATCTGTGACGTCTCGGCTCAGGCGACGCACGCGCTCTGGAAGATCATCCGGAAGCTGCAGGTAGCGGCGTATCCAGCCCGGGTAGTCAGTACCGGCGCCCTGAAGTTGCTTTGCCCCGGACTTGGAAACCAGGGAGACTAAAGTGTAGGTCTGGTTGCGGCGCAGCGCCGCCGCTGCCTGCAGCATCGAAACGTCGGTCGCCCGTGCCCCCCCAGAGAGCGGCACCTGAAACACGCGCGCCCTGGAAGGGACTGAGGAGCGCAAGGGCTGCCCTGCCGAGAAGAGCAGACCTTCACCGGCTTCCAGCATTCGCACCGTCTGCGTGAACTCTTGCTGCAGCAGATGGGGCACGGGAGTCAATTGGCCATCGGCGGGTTGCAGCGTGATGACCGTGCCGTCCGTGTTGGCCCAGCCGCTGCCAGTATACTCGTCGTAGGACACGGCCCGCCAGTAATGTGGTTCCGCCGCCTGCACTTCCAGCAGGGGTGTGCTGCTAAGGTTCACCGCCCCGCCAAGCGTAAGCGTGCGCCCAAAGGCCATGCGTCGCGACGTGCCCTGGTAGTTCAGCGCAGTGAACAGGCGGCTCCACTCGGTCTGCACCCTGTTCCATGGTTCCTGAAAGACCGCCCAGAAATCCGCCATCCGCTGGTCTGTAGTCGCCGCCGGGATGCTCCAGGCAAGCACGACTGCCAGCACAGACATCAGAGCGCCGTCGCGGATGAAAGTGAGGTCCACGTCCAGGCTAAAGTTGACCGCCGCCTTGCGCCACATCGTCTGACGCATGTAGATGTGGGTGCGCACAATGAGCAGCAGTGCCGACAGGCAGTACAGAATAAAGTAGCCGGCCAACTTCGGGGGTGAGTAGTAAATGTTGAGGAGCCCGGCGGCGCCGGACGGAATCACCGCGCCCCATACCCAGTGGCGGCGGAAGACAAACCAAGCGCTGCTGTAGCCAAGCAGCCAGGTTAGCGCGGCCAAATTGCCGGCAAACAGAAAGTTGGTGAGCCAGGGTTCAGCCTCCCCCGGGCTGCGCAGCCAGCGCAGCACCTGCTGGCCCATGACCGCCAGCCTTCCCACCAGATTTGTTCCTGGACGGATCAGGCCGGCGGGAACGAGAGGTGGAGTGAACACTAGACTGAGCAGCGCCGAAACCCACAACGCTCCGACGATGACCGCGGCAAGGTGCGCGGCGAAACCGGGGATTCGACGCAATTGTGCCAGAACAAGTCCTGCCACAACGGCCGCCAGGGCAACCCACTGTAGGATTCCCAGGCCCTCTGTCCATTCAGCGGCGCGCACGGACCAGACCACGCAGAGCAGCATCAGTGTGAGAAGCAGGAAGGAAGTCCAGCCTTCCTCTATCCGTGGTCTGGAACGCATCATACCTGCGCATCCTCTGTCGGCACCGCCTGACTCCACGCGGCGCATCGACCTGCTACTACATACCCTGCCGTGCCATCTCACCGGTTCAAGCTGCGGCGCGCCCCATTGTATGGGCAGGCAATCACAAGTCAAATTGCTTGACAAGGCGTCAAAAGGATGATATGATGGCCCCCAACGTCGAGGCAAAATGACTGGAGGTACGATGGGCAAGGCCGTTCGAGGCGCAACACCCATCGCGTGGGGTGTTGAAGGCAGGCCCAGCATCGAGGTGGAACGCCTCAAGGGAGAGGCCCTCAAGTTCTACTTGGAGCACAGATTGCGCGAGTTGGATCAGCAGATCGCGGTCCTCTCTTCATCCAGCGAGTGGAGATCACAGTCCGAGGGCGTTTTGGACGAAGAACCAGAACCGGCCGAGCAAGGTGAGTGGGAGATGATGCTGGATCTGGGCTACTTGCAGGCATCGCGGGACGCCATCATTTCGGCGTTGAGCATTCTGTAAGCCTCCTGATTCGTATCCGCTGCCGAGACTGATGCGGCGTCAGGAGATCCACGATTGAGAAAGATCACCTGTCGGTACGAGCGCCTCCGATCGCGTGA
>Ga0315274_10007654_pt1 | contig 15638 bp, 13 predicted proteins | sample YL17G02_20_MG_FD_203700 | JGI IMG/M metagenome (GOLD analysis project Ga0315274, IMG submission 203700) | Sediment microbial communities from Yellowstone Lake, YNP, Wyoming, USA - YL17G02_20 | ecosystem: Environmental > Aquatic > Freshwater > Lake > Sediment | place: USA: Wyoming | collected... | reverse complement strand
ACCGCTAAAGAAATCGTAATTTGTCGTTTGCTGCGGATTTCCGCGTTCGCGGTGTAAAAAAATTAAAAAATGTTGCCAATAACTAGTGATGAAGTACTGCCCTGACGTATGGTGTGATGCTAGGTCCACTATCCCGCAACACTGCCGCAGATCATGATTTAGTGGCTAATACGCAAAAAGGCTCAATGTATGCATAGGTCACTTGGCCGCTCGCTCTTCACCATCCTGCTGTTTGGTCAATTGGCGGTTGCGGTATCTTCCTGTCAAACGCTGCAATCCGTTTTTGGTATTAAGGATTCGGGGACTTCAGAATATAGCCAGGCACCCTACTGGCAGAAGCTGACGGCTGAATTGGACCAGGCGGCTGCGTCTGGGCTTGATATGAACAAGGAGCTGGCTACTAAGGCGCCTCAACTTGTGGCGATGGTCCGTGAGGACGCAAAAAATGCGGCACTCTTTGACTTTTGGGGCACCAGTATCAATTTCGACGAAGGTGCCAAGGCCGGTATTGTGCGACCTGAAATCGTGGCGGCTATCGGTCAAGTTGCGGCGCATCCAATGGAAGGGCGTCATGTTCATGCTGGACTCATGCACACCTACGGTTATCTTTTGAGTAATCTAGTGACGCCATATGGCTTTAAGCGTGAGCGCTGGACTACCCCCACAATCGACGACGGATTTGGCTTGCATGGCGGCTCTATTTCGCCAGCACCGGAGCACGGTACTTTGTTAACTAACCTGACGGCTATGATAGGCACCATCGCCTATCGCGGTGAAAGCGACATGCAGCGTGAGTTAACAGCGGCAACTGTTGGTGCTTCGCCCGATGTCCGCAGCCTAGATGTTTCTGCTCTTAGCGTGCGACGCCTGGTGGAAACGGTAACTCTGAATACGGTTTCAGGCAGCAAAAGTCGCATAGTGGAGCTCCGAAGTGATGTGGTACGTCTGCCAAAAGTTGCGGCAAGCAGACCAAATACAAGCGTCGTCTCTGGTAGCCAGCAGGCAAGCAATTTGACTTACCTGTTGATTTATTCAATCAGAGACTCTGCGGTGCGCGGCAGTCGTTTGATTACAGCCTTTCCGATGACAGAGGGAGCAGCTGACGGTGTGTTTAAGGCTGAAGACCTGGGCGCGGATAAGCCGGTTAAGACGCGCTACAATGCTTTCGTCCCAGGATTGACGGGCAAGGAATCTAAGGGTCTGCGTACGCTGCAGGCCGCTGCTAAGAGCGGGATTTAGATCTTGTCGCGGATGTGCTCAAATAGTTGTGTGGTGGTCGGGCTTTTAAACTCGGTCATTTTTACTATCAGTTCCTGCGGATTTTTCTCAGCCAAGAGCAGATCCGCATGAACAGAGGTGATGAATCCCTCGTGCTGGCTATGGGCAAAGAACTTCAGTAGTGGGTCGTAGTAGCCGGCTACATTCAGTAGGCCACATGGCTTTGAGTGTAGGCCCAGTTGTGCCCAGGTCAGTACTTCAATAAGTTCCTCGCACGTGCCAAAGCCACCAGGCATCGCAATAAAACCATCTGCCAACTCGGCCATCAAGGCCTTTCGCTCGTGCATGGACGATACAACGTGAAGTTCTGTTAGCCCGCTGTGTGCGACCTCCTTATCAACTAAATCTGTTGGGATGACACCGATCACCTTGCCGCCAGCAGCTAACGCTGCGTCCGCAACGGCTCCCATAAGTCCGATGCGTGCACCACCGTACACAAGATCAATGCCCTTTGTCGCCATTAGGCTGCCGAGTTGCGTTGCTGCCGCGCGGTACTCAGCCCTCTTGCCATCTGCCGATCCACAAAATACACAAAGAGCGCGCATAGACTCCCTCCAAGCGGCGTGAAACTGAGCTTTTTAATAGCTGATATTTGGACCTGTCGCAAATGTTGATGTCGATTTATAATCATTCGCACATCATATTTCCGTCACCCTGAATAATAGTCCGCGGGAGCCCTATATGCTGCATACGAAGCGTTCGACGCGATTAAATCTTGTGCGCGTCGTCATGTTGAATGGGCTCTTAGTAGTGGCATGTCGTCACGCTGGAGAACTTGATGGCAGCGAGGTCAAAGTGGGGAGTGATGCCGCTCCTGCTGTCTCTGGTGATCAGCAAGGCGTGGGCAGTACGGTGCGGGTGGGTGGCGCGAAGTATCTCGGTAATGCGATTGATGTCGTTGACCTTCACATGCATCCCGGCCGATATGAAGATTTGGGGCCTATAGGTAGAGATTTTCTCCGTGCCTCTTTACCTAATGCCTTGCCTGTGTCCTTGAAGGACCGGACCTTGTCCGTGGCTGCAAGCTACCTGCTTAATCCTTACGGGAACTTTATTGGCATTAAGACGGAATCGGAACAGGCTGGACTCAGTCGAGTCGGACTGTTTGCTGTTTATGCACCTGATACGTGGGGAGTGACTAGTAACGAGTCAGTCATCTCCTACCTGGATGATCCACGTAATCATGATTACATGGGTAGGCCATTTTTCTTCGGCCTAGCGAGCCTCCGCTTGCAGGATTGGCCGGCAAAAGAGGAACAAGCTCTACAGCAGTTACGGCAGGCCTTGAAACATCCCAATATGAAGGGGATCAAGCTAGCCTTTATTCATAATTCGATTCCTATGAATGATCCTAAATACGATAGTATTTATCAAGTTGCCCAGGATCGTGGTGTGCCTGTGTATCATCACATTGGCTCATCGCCGTTACGGCGGCTCAAGGATTTCCCAGATAGAGCGGCGCAGAATCATTATTTAGAAAGCTACGATCCCGCAGGTCTTGAGCGCGCGATCAAGAAATTTCCCGGCGTTATATTTATCATGGGTCATATGGGTTACGACTTTAACGATGAGGGTTATAGTTTTAGTGATAAAGTCTTTGAGTTGGCCAGTCGCTATCCGAATGTCTACTTAGAGATTTCTGCCTTTGGCGACGCCCTGCACGATCCAAAAGGTGTTGAGATGAATGAGATGCTTAAAGCGATTAAGGCTCGTGGTTTGATTGCGCGGACTTTATACGGTTCAGACGGCCCCTCAGTTCCTGGGGGGACTAAGAAGTATCTGATGTCTACTCTGACTAACATGGAAAAGTTAGGCTTCACCCACAGCGAAGCCGAGGCTGTACTAGGTACTAATACGCGCAGGGTCTTTAAAATCATCGACTAAATATAGGTGAATCGACGATCACAGCCCGCTTGCAATGACGAGCTTCGGTAAGTCGGCAACACCAGTTTCTATGACGATTGCCTTAAGGTCTTTTTCCGTCGAATTAACGTAAAAAGACTGGCTTAGTGTCAAACCTAAGTCGGTCGTTCGTGATCCAAAATCAAAGCGGATCGCATAGGCGGTATCTGTAGTCAAATTGAGTTGAGAGAGATTGCCCGGTATCGGTGTCACACTAACAGTACCTGTGACTTTAGTTCCGGCAGGTACCGCGCCGTCCGATGAGTTGGTGACAGTAGCAGTCACATTAGCAAAGGTTTTACCAGTACCGATTTCCGTTTTAAAACGGCTAGGGGAGGCTTTAGCCCAAATTGCACCTGGTATTGGTGGGTCAAAGCTTACGGTCTTGGTTTTGCCATTTTTCTGTGTGGTCATTGTTTTAGTTTGGCTAACCGTACAGTAGATATCCTTCCAAGGGCCGGCTTGGTCCAGCAATGCGGAGCGCTCATCATCATTTGGTCCCATAGACTCGGATTTTGAATTGTTTGCTTGGACTTGTTTCTCAGCATCGGCGCGCCCTGTGTCACCAAGTGGGATAAATCCGCCTACATTGCTGGTGAATGACTCGAGTCCGACGTTGATGGTTTGTTTAGATCCGGACATTGATGCCGCTACGTCAACAGTCGCTCTTACTACTGCAGTGTAATTCGCTACTGCGTATTTATTCCCGCTAATCGAAACTGGTAGGGAGCGCATAGACTTCTGAAACACTGTTGCTGACGGCTCAGGCAACTTACCATCTGGAAAGCCGCAGTCGCTGATTAAGGCAGCGATTGCTGCGTCATCAGCTGAGGTATCAACGGGTCCTTGAACCACGTCGTCTGACCCATCATCGCCCGCGGGCTGGGTGTTGTTCGATGCGTTTCTTATTTGTGCCGATCGGAGGCTAGGTAGTTTATCTCTAGCGGCCCCACTGTTTTTTAATACCGGTTTCCCTGGGCCTGGCTCGCTTGAGCAACCTGCCAGGCTGAGTGCCAGCGCTAGACTTGCGATTAGAGGAACGTGAAGCATATTTACCTCGTTGTGAATAAACACTGATCGGAAGCTTGATTCTCGATCTTGAGAAATAAACTTAAGTATCCGATTTTACGAGGATATCGAGGCGCAATTAACGTCACCTAAAGTGTGTTTTCTTGAAATTATCCTTATGTGTGCGGCCAGCGACTACGCAGAAGCTTCACAACTCGCATGGCGGTAAACGCCAGTGATTTACTGACGATTGCCTTGGCTGCGATCATCGAAAGGTTTATGAATAGGCTCTGCTAGGTGTATGGAATCCCGTGACCTGTCAGTCATGCCGGTGAGCTGAGTACATTTCGGGGGCCTTGACTGCTTTCCTGGCGGCCAAGGTTGCCCTTATCCGTCTTTTAGCTGCTTTTCGATCCATGCAAAGACTTTGCCATCGGTGCGAACGATGACCCGAGTCCCTTCGTTTTCATGCGATTCTTGAATGATGCGAGCGCGCTCGCGGATCATGCCCAGGACCTTGCCTTTGGCGTAGGGGATCAAAATCTCGTGATCGAGCATGTCTTTTTCGAAGAAGCCAAGAATGATGTCGCGGATACGACTGACATCGTCAGGGTTGTGCGTGGAAATGAAAATAGCTTCCGGAAATTCTTCGGCTAATGCAGCTTGCTCTTCCGTGTTTACTTGGTCACATTTGTTTAATACCAAACGACTAGATGTTTGGTTGGCGCCAATTTCTGCTAGAACTTGCTTGGTGACTTCGATCTGCGATCTGAAATTTGCATCCGAAGCATCAACAGTAAAAAGCAGTAGTGATGCCGACAGCGCCTCATCTAAAGTCGAACGAAACGAAGCCACCAAATCATGCGGTAATTTTTTAATGAAACCGACCGTGTCTGAAATTAAGATACGCGGTACCGACTCAGGCTGTAGCGCGCGTACGGTCGTATCAAGAGTGGCGAATAATTTATTTTCTACAAGTACAGCGCTGCCCGTTAAGGCGCGCATGAGCGAAGATTTACCAGCGTTGGTATAACCCACCAGAGCCACACATGGGGATTCCTGGCGATTCGCTCTCCTCGTGATTTGCTCATGGCGAATAGATTCTAGCTGCTGGCGCAGTTCGGCTATGCGGTCCCTGATGCGGCGACGGTCCAGTTCATGTGCGCTTTCGCCGGCTCCTTTGGCACCGATGCCGCCACCTTGGCGGTCGCCACCAGCGTGCGACTCGCGCAGTCGCGGAGCCAAGTAAGCCAGCTTGGCGATTTCTACCTGCAGTCTTGCTTCGCGGCTGCGGGCGTGGCGACTGAAGATCTCTAGGATGACGCCGCTGCGGTCTAGGACCTCGACTCCCGTGGCATCTTCTAGATTGCGTAGCTGGGTTGGAGTCATTTCGCAGTCGAAGACCACGATCTCGGCTTTTGTGGTCAGGTCGCTAGCTGAGTCATCTTCGTCAACAAATGCGGGCAGCTCATCAAAATCAGCCTCCTCATCGTTCCGGTCGCCACCCTTCCGGAAACCGTGGACGATGCCGCTTCCTCCTGTCCAAGTGGCTAGCTCCTTGAGTTTTCCTTCGCCCAAAATCGTGCCGGTGACAATAGCTTTGCGCTTTTGCGACACCCGGCTGAGGGTGGCAAAGCCTAAGGTCGCACACAGACGTTCCAGTTCATCGAGCGAGGCCTGGTGCTCTGTGTCTGAGATTCCGGGTAGTTGTACGGATGCCAAGATCACCGGGGTCTTGGTCTTTGGAGCTGCGGATTGGGTCATCGAGGTTCCTTAGTGAGGCGGACAGCACTATACCTGAATTCCCAGAAAATTTCCGGGAAAAAGGCACAATTTGTGGCAATTGCGCCCCGCCACGTTAGCGATCTAAAGCACGGAGTCGTTAGGTCTAATATTATGAGGCCCAAGATACTGATTATACTTATTAATATTAATGATTTCGGGATTCGTTTTTTGGGCCCGGATAGCGGCTTAGCTGTAGTTTTCTTAATATCGCCCATGCAATTTACCTAAGGCCCTGATATCGTGGGAATAACAATATATTGCACTGGCTCTAATAAGATCATCATAGGAACAAACCACAGCTAATGGACGAAAAGCAAAGACACACTATCCGTGAGCGTTTGCAAACCGAAGTGTTTGATGTCGCGATCATCGGCGGTGGAATTAACGGTGCGGTGGCCGCGGCGGCATGCAGTGCTAGTCGACTTAATGTCGCTCTTATCGAGCAAAAAGATTTTGCTTCGGGTACGTCCCAAGAATCATCGAACTTGGTTTGGGGTGGGATTAAATATCTAGAAAGCTACGAATTTGGTTTAGTTTGGGATCTATGTCGATCGCGTAATGAGCTGATGCGGCGTTACCCAAGTGAGGTGGAAGAGCTTCGCTTCTTCACCAATCTCGATCGTGGATTTCGCAAGCCCCGAATTTTAGTTTTTCTCGGTAGCGTCCTCTATTGGCTTATGGGACGCTTTCGTACCAGAGCCCCCAGGCTGCTGAATTTAGCCACGATAAATCGTGATGAGCCGCTGGTTGTGACGGACAAAAGTCAGGGTGGGCTAGAGTATTCGGACTGCTTCTTAAAAGACAACGATGCTCGTTTTGTCTTTCACTTCGTGCGCCGTGCGGTTCGTGCTGGCGCCTCCGTGCTCAATTATGCGAAGGCAGCTGAGGCCACTCAGCAGGTAGATAAGCTGTGGCTAGTTAAGGTGCTAGATGAATGCTCTGGTGAAACTTTTGCTTTGCGCGCCAAAGTTCTGGTTAATGCGGGCGGTCCTTATGTTGATGCGTTCAATCGCTTCAGTGAGATAAAAACCAAACATAAGCACATTTTCTCTAAAGGCGTGCACCTGATCGTTCCGCGGATAAACCAAAGTGAACGAGTGTTAACCTTTTTTGCCGACGATGGTCGTTTGTTTTTTGTGATCCCTATGGGTTCCTGTTCCTGTATCGGCACCACTGATACTAGAGTCACGGAGTTGCCAGCAGTTGTTTCCGATGCTGATCGCAAGTTTATTTTGGACAATATCAATAAGAGGCTGCGGCTTAAAAAACCCATTGAGACTAGTGACGTGATCGCGGAGCGTTGTGGCGTGCGGCCTCTGGTGATTAAAGGCAATGCGGGTGATTTTGACCAAGTTGAATGGATCAATCTGTCACGTAAACACATCATCGAATGCGACGTAGCTAAATCACAAGTCAGTATATTTGGTGGCAAGTTAACGGACTGCTTGAATATCGGGCGAGAGCTGCTCGATCACGTCCGGCGACTTGGTCTTCTGCCTCGGAGGGAACAGGCGTGGTACGGTGAGGGGCAGGCTGAGTTCAAAGAACAGCTGCAGTCACGGGTCGAGGCCGCTGGTCTTAGCAACGAAACATGGCTGGGCGAAGGGCGGATGTCTGAACGTCTATGGCGACTTTACGGTGAGGACTCGCTGGCCGTGATAGGTCTGATTGAGGCTCAGCCGGAGCTGCGTGCTCCAGTCGTGCTCGGCCATCCTGTGCTTTTGGCTGAGGCGGCGTTTATGGCTAAGCATGAGATGGTGGTCAACCTTGAGGATTTTCTGCGCCGGCGAACCCGCCTAAGTTTGGTGGTGCCTCGTGAAGAACTGCTGCGCAGCCCTGGTCTCAGGGTTGCCACCTCCCTACTCTTTGGTCCTAAAGCAGATGCGATGTGGCAGCAATATTTTAAGACTCTTGGTCTTACTGTGTAGTAGTTGTGCAAGGATTTAAAAATATTTGACAAATGCATAACAACCGTTGATTTAGCTAAAGTTTTTCGCTGCAAATGCCGATACCCCTCCTATACCTAGCAGGCAAGGATCTGTCATGACCCGGTCAGACAGCCGGCCGCCAGGGTAACCGGGGGGTAGCGAATGGGCCAGCATCCAAATGAGTCGCCAAAGGGAATTGTGGTGCGCAAAATCGAGACCGATTTTAGCTCTACTCCTCGTCACTGGTTTGGGAACAATCCCTATTTAAGCCATTTTGTGAACTCACTCTCCTTAGTGTTTCCCGAGGGCGAAAGGATGTTCGTTAGGTCAGTTAAGCATTTTCAAAAGCTAGTTAAAGACTCAGGGCTAAAGCGTGATATTGCCGCCTTTATCGGTCAGGAAATGATGCACGGCGATACACACGAGGAGTTTAACAACTGGGTGACAGAAGAAGCGTTAGATGTACGGGACCTAATCAATAGAACCGATGAACGCATTCGTAAGAGTGCTGATTTTCTTCTGGAAAAAACGCCAAAGTCGGCTTTGGCGTTTACAGTAGCGCTGGAGCATTTGACATCAATAATTGCCAATTCGTATTTATCTGAGCGTAATTTTGTCGATAAAATGCACCCATCGGTTGCTCCGATCCTGGTGTGGCATGCGATTGAGGAGATCGAGCATAAGTCTGTTGCCTTTGATGTTTATGTGGCGGCAGGAGGTGGCTACTTCCGGCGAGTGCTATGGCTTGCGATCGCGGCGATAGTCCTTCAATTTTCCGTTGCGCAACTGATGTTCGCCATGCTGTGGCGAGATAAACAGTTGACACAGTTCAAGGCCGGAATTGAATTTATAGCGATGATGTATGGGCGACGGGGTCTCGTTACGGCCCTGTTACCAAGCTACTTCCTCGCATTTTTGCCGTCTTTTCATCCGAGTCAAATAGACGAAAAAGCAATGCTAGTGAGCTGGACTACTGCCTTAGATAGTATGATCAAGGTGAACGTTGTCGGAGCTAAGGTCGCAAAGCAGGCGGCGAGTTAACTTACGGTGCTCTAAATCCACTGTCAGACTGGTGCGCAAGCAATAGATCTGAAATAATCAGATATTAAATGTACTGCGCGGAATAACCAGACAATGAGGATCGGAGTGTCCCACGTGAGGACTCTGGCGAAGTTTTTTTTGTTAATGCCTTTAATCGTCGTGTCGTGTGTTCATCCAAGCATTAAGCGTGTGGATCGCGGTGGTAATGTGGCCTCGGTAACTGTGCCCAAATTCACGCCAGGCCCAAATCGCGCTAATTGGTCATCCATGAGCGTGACGTTTAGCGCTCAGCAGTCCAGTCAAGTTGTCCTGAAAAAGTCTCATGGTCTGGTGGACTTTCTGACGGATACTAACGGTGCCAGTGGCCTTGATCTACAGTCAATTCCTTACGGTGACTATTGGATCAATCTCGAGTTTTTCGATCAGCGTAATGCGGTTATTTATCGAAGCTGTGATAGCGACCGGCAGACGCTCCGAAAAATTAATACGTCGACTTACGCTCTGAGAGTTGCGATCTGTGACACGAAAAATCAGCCAGTCAGCGTCATCGGCGCTGATGCCGTGCAGCAGCAAAAAGGTCGGGCAAAAGTCACATGGCTGACAGTTAGCGGAGTAAAGTTGCTAGGAGACGGGGGGGCTCCTGTCGTGTTGCGGGGTATGAGCACGCACGGACTGCAATGGTTTGGTCAGTTTGCCAATCCCTCGGCGGTCAAGTGGATCCGTGATGATTGGCAAATGTCTTTGATCCGTGCAGCGATGATGACAGCACCCAATGAGAACGGTTACATCGCCAATAAGGGCCTTGCCGACACCGTTACAAAGCTGGTGGATTCCGCGATAGAGCTCGGCATGTATGCCATGATTGACTGGCATATTCTGAGTGATAATAATCCAAACATATATAAGACCGAGGCCGTAGCTTTTTTCACTGACATGGCCAAACGCTACGGCAACACGCCCAATGTGATCTTTGAAATTTGCAACGAACCAAACGGCGACGTGACGTGGCAAAGGGATATAAAGCCTTATGCTCAAGAGTTGGTCGCAGTCATTCGCCAGTACGCGCCCAAAAACATCATCATCGTCGGCACGCCCACCTGGAGCCAAGATGTCGACATCGTCGCAGAGTCTCCGCTCACAGGGACGAATATTATGTACGCACTGCATTTTTACGCGGGGACCCATAAGCAAGATTTACGCAACAAAGCCGACCAAGCTCTCGCTAAGGGCCTACCTTTATTTGTCACGGAGTGGGGGGTCAGCGATGCATCGGGTGGCGGCGGAGTATTCACGGAAGAAGCAAACCGCTGGCTAGATTTTCTAGCTAAGCGGCAGATTAGCTGGGTAAACTGGAACTTGTCGGACAAGAGTGAGTCCTCATCAGCTTTGATGCCCGGTGCAAAGCCAACGGGCTCTTGGACCCCTCAAGACCTCAGTGAATCGGGGCGATTTGTTCGGGATGCTGCGACCAAATAAGCGGAACCCAAGAATGACTGCACAAAATAGTAGCTGTGGTCATAACCTTCACACCACGTTATCTCGTGCTCTTGGCCGACGTCTCGTGCCACGCGGCTAAACTCTTCGGGCTGTAGTTGCGTGCCGAGAAATTCGTCGCGAGTTCCTTGATAGATCAAAATAGGCGCAGGGTGCCGGTGACCACTTTGCAGGAGTTTACAGGCATCGTAGGTATGCCATTTGGCCTCAATCTCACTGCTATTACTGCTATCAGGCTCTCCTAAATAGCCGGAGAAAGCCTTGACGCCCCAAGGTACCGAGCACGGATTTACTATGGGTGCGAATGCTACTATGCGGGTGAATAATTCTGGGTGACGGAGTCCCATGACTAAAGCACCGTGCCCACCCATGGAGTGGCCCATGATGATGAGTTCACTGGCGCCGAATTTATCTCTCGCAATTGGGCAGATTTCGTTAATGACGTAGCTAAACATCCGGTAGTGGCGCGCATAGTCACCGACTGTGGCGTCGACGTAAAATCCTGCGCCTGAACCAAAATCGTAACTGTCATGTTCAGCCGGAAGGTTTAGTCCCCGCGGCGAGGTATCAGGAGCGATGACCATAGTTTGCGAGTTGGCCAATAGGCTTTGTGCGCCAGCCTTCGTCATGAAGTTTTCTTCGGTGCAGGTCAGGCCAGAAAGCCACACAATGCAGCGTTTTACGTTGCCGCCGGCAGGTTCAAATGTAGAGAACCGCATCGGTGTGTGCGTTTCGGTTGAGTCGTGCGTCCAAAAGGAGGTCCTTCCGCCAAATGTTTTGTGTGACTTGACGAGTTGCATGAAGCTCTCCATCTGGGCCTTGTAGCCTTTAACATGTGACCAGCGACTAGAAATGAACGACCGTACGGATGCTCTTGCCTTCCTTCATCATCGTGAAGGCGTCGTTGATCTTTTCAATCGGCATATCAAAAGTGACAAGGTCATCAATGTTGATAGCGCCAGACATGTATTTATCGACGTATCCTGGTAATTCTGTGCGGCCCTTAACTCCACCAAAAGCAGAGCCCTTCCAGACGCGACCGGTGACTAATTGGAATGGGCGAGTTGCAATTTCTTCGCCCGCTCCTGCTACACCGATGATGATCGATTGTCCCCAGCCCTTGTGACAGCACTCTAGCGCCTGCCGCATGAGCGATACAGAGCCTACGCATTCAAACGAGTAATCAACCCCGCCATCGGTTAGATCAATGATGGCCTGGACGATATTTTTATCGCCGATCGCAGCTGGGTTTAGGCAGTTAGTGGCACCAAACTGCCGCGCTAATTCGAACTTTGAGACGTTGATATCGACGGCAATGATGCGCGAGGCGCCGACCATCTTCGCGCCCTGAATCACCGACAGGCCAATGCCGCCCAGTCCAAAAACTGCGACCGTTGCGCCGGCCTCCACCTTGGCTGTGTTGAGCACGGCACCGATGCCAGTCGTGACTCCGCAGCCGAGCAAACAGACTTTGTCGAGGGGGGCTTTGGGACTTATTTTGGCAAGAGAGATTTCCGGAACCACCGTGTATTCAGCGAAAGTTGAGGTGCCCATGTAATGGTGGATGAGCTTACCGTCTTTGGAAAAGCGCGAGGTGCCGTCAGGCATGAGGCCGCGGCCCTGCGTTGCCCTTATGCGTTGGCAAAGATTGGTCTTTCCGGACAGACAAAATTTGCAAGTACGGCACTCGGGAGTATAGAGAGGAATCACATGGTCGCCTTTTTTCAGCGATGTGACCCCTTCGCCGATAGTCTCGACTATTCCTGCTCCCTCGTGACCTAAGATCACGGGAAAAAGACCCTCGGGGTCGACTCCAGACAGAGTGTAGGCATCGGTGTGACAGACGCCGCTGGCGACAATTTTGACCAGGACCTCGCCCTTTTTCGGGCCATCTAGGTCAACTGTCTCAATACTAAGTGGTTGCCCCGGACCCCAAGCGACTGCTGCTTTGACTTTCATAATTGTCCTCTAAGTTAGGTATCTTATTTAACCATGGCCACCGCCCCAGTGGCTCGCCTTCGCTCCAGCAAATCTTTGGTTTGGGCATGAGCTTCGGCAAGGGCTTGGGCTTCGTCAACGCGAACACTGCGGCCACTTTGGATCACCGGTCGTCCGTCCACCCAGACATCGCGTACATCACTGGCACGTGCAGCGTAAACCAGATTCCAAATAAGAGGGTCGTGGTCGCCGTCGTCCATGAACGGCATGAGATGCGGCTGCCATAAGTCGACTGTTATGATGTCGGCTCTTTTGCCAACCTCTAAAGATCCAATCAAATGGTCCTGCTTAAGCAACTTTGCGCCGCCCATGGTGGCAAGTCTGAGTACCTCTGGGGCGGGCAGGGCGGCGGCGTCACCGAGGAGATTCTTTTGCGTTAGAGACGCGAACTTCATCAGTTCCCACATGCTCAATGAATTATTCGAAATGCTGCCGTCTGTTCCCAGTCCCATGGTGATGCCACTTTTTTTGTAGCGGTAGTACGGGGGAACTCCACCAGCCAGCTTGGCATTGCTAGTGGGACAGAGGGCTATGCCGGCGATACCGCCGTCGACCAAAAGGCGTTCCTCGTGTTCACTTAGCCATACACAGTGCGCGAGAATCGTGCGCGGGCCTATCATCCCGTAGTCATCGAGCAGTTCGATCGGACGGCGGCCGAACTGTTTCTCGACCGCTTCGACCTCTGAGTTGAGCTCGCTGGTGTGAGTGTGGACCTGCACGTCGTAATGCTTTGCCATGTCCTGTGCCCGGCGGTAGGCGTCAGGTGTGCAGTAAAATAGGTGTTCTAGGCCGACTAGTGCTTTGATCCGTCCGTGGTCGCTGTCGTGACAAGCCTTGATGAAGGCTTCGTTGCTGTCCAGGGTTTCAAAGAATGTCTTGTCGGACCGATCGGCGACGTAAGGCGCAATATGCGCCCTCAGCCCCAGTGTGCTTGCTGCCTCAGCGCAGCGTTGCGGGTAGCGGTACATGTCCAACACGGTCGTGGTGCCGCCCTTGAGGGCTTCGAGATAGCTGAGCATCGCGGCCCAGTAAGCGTCTCGTTCAGTGAGCACTTGATGTTCGCGTTGGTAAACCGGCAGCCAATCAAGGAGGTTCAAGTTTTCCGAGTAGCCTTTCAACAAACTCGAGTGGCTATGAACATCGACGAATCCCGGGAGGACCGCTAAACGCCCGCCTCCATCGATAATCTTGGTGTCCGGCGACAATGTCACTTGATCGGCGGGGCCGACCGACTGAATTTCACCCTGGTCAAAAACGAGACAACCGTCACGGATCACTCGGTCGTTTTTATCGATGGTGACCAGGATGCAATGATTCAAGGCTATTTTCATTAGAACCTATACAGTAAACCCTGCGCTAATTCCTGGGCAAGCTCCTTGCCGCGCAGCAGCTCCACCAATTTTAAAGCAAAGGGTATTGAACTGCCAGGGCCGTTACCTGTAATTATCTTGCCATCGACGACAACGCGTTCATCGCTGACTTTAGCGCCTATAAGTTTGCCATCGAAGCCTGGATAGCAGGTAACGTGCTTGCCGTTGAGTACGCCCGCCTTAGCGAGGACTATAGGCGCAGCACAAATAGCCGCGACATAGCCGCCGGCCTTGTTGACCTTCTGTACTAAATCAATCACACGGTGGTCTTCGAGAAGATTAGTGCTGCCCGGCATGCCACCTGGTAGACACACCATGGCGCAGCTAGCCGCATCGACTGCGTCGATGGACACATCTGCTTGCACCTTGATTCGGTGAGCTCCGCCCACTAGCGGATCCTTAAGGTAACAAGTACGCACGTCAAGATCCGCGCGCCTTAACACGTCGGTAATGGCGATCGCCTCGATCTCTTCGAACCCTTCAGCGAGCGGCATGATAATGGTCTTCACGAAACGTCCTCCTTACTAGCACGAAAATGGGAGGAGATGGGCCTCCTGCTGGAATTGCTAACACGAACTTAGGGGCGGTGGTAGCTATACTTCCCTCGCCGAGCGCAAGGCAGCGAATAATTGGAATGTCCCGTTTTTTGAGCTGGTATATCTCCGGTCAGCGCTTTGATTGAAGAAGTCTTCGAAAAAAGGACGGCGCCGAAATATCCATTTGGCAATGTATAGATTAAGTACAAAGATTGAGTCCAGGAAACCACCTTTAACCGTCATGTTCTCAACAGTCAAGTGAGCCTCTTTGGCAAATTTTGCGATCATTTGTGGCTTATAGTGCCTGTGTCCAATAAGTAGGTATGCTGGATCTAGTAAGTTCGTTATAAGACTGTGATGAGGGGTAGATAGATAAATACGCCCCCCAGGTCGAAGAACCCGATTCATTTCGCGAAACATCTGGACTTCAGTCTGCCTTGGGATGTGTTCTAAAACTTCCCAAGTTACAATCGTGTCAAACGAGTTGTCGGGAAACGGCAGTGCGATCGCACTGCCGACGCTGAAATCGACCCTTTGATCTAAGATGAACTTGCGAATAGTCCTCAGATCCTCGTCTGTGTGGTCCATCGCGATAATTTTTTTAACATCTCGCTTTAGCGCATGCTGTTCAAACCAACCGAATCCGCATCCAATGTCAAGAACATCCTTTCCAGTAAGGTCATTTGGGTTAAGGAAGTTATCGATGGCAAACAGTTGGCCTCCGTGCAGGTCCGTAGCCGGAAATTCATTTATAATATTTTTCATGCGACTCGACCTCGGAAGTATTTTAGCGCGCGATATTATGTGACTCATGTTTTATATTTCTAAGCATTATATGGTAAGATCATCCTCAAGGACAAATGACTTTGAATTAAAAAACGTCCTCAATTTGATGCGGTTTCAGTCATGTGATTAAACTTGTGGATATTGGAGCGCACGATGTTGAAGCGCTATATGAGATATCTTTTTAGCTCAGCCTATCAGCTAAATCGGGATAATATACTTTCCCTCTGTGCAAAAAACTCCGACGCTAAAATTCTCGATCTTGGCTGTGATGATGGGGAATGGACTCGCCAGATTGGTCGCAAAATTGGCAGCGAACATCTTTTCGGCGTAGAGATTGTTAAGGATCAAGCGCTAATTGCACGGAATAACGGAATCGATGTTGTAGAGCATGATTTAAATCAGGCTCTACCATTTCCTGACAACTATTTTGATGTGATTCATGCGAATCAAGTGATCGAACACGTGGGGTCAGTTGATTTATTTGCATCTGAAATCTACCGAACTCTCAAGCC